>Ga0126342_10003431_pt1 | contig 26180 bp, 16 predicted proteins | sample Cyp1metagenome_FD_92528 | JGI IMG/M metagenome (GOLD analysis project Ga0126342, IMG submission 92528) | Coral microbial communities from Lord Howe Island, Old Settlement Bay, Australia - Cyphastrea 1 metagenome | ecosystem: Host-associated > Invertebrates > Cnidaria > Coral ...
TATATATATATATACATACTTCGGTTATTTAATATGGTCCATTCATATCCATTCTCAATATATTAATATCATCACATATTTGAGTAGTATATTATCATCTGGATGTTTCCTAAGTCATGGGGATAGCTCCTTAAATCAATCATCCAGCTATTAGATTGAGCTCCAAATAATCATCCATTTTAAATAGATTGGGATTTTCCCATGGAAATCGTCACCATCCAGCGGTTGTTGGGGTACCGCCTTCGTCGTGGTCGCCCGCAGTTGGCCGCCGAAGCCGCCCATTGTCCGCTTCAGGGCGCAGATGGAGTGGGAACGCCCGGTGGGGCAGGGCCGCAGGGATGGGATGAAAAAAAGGGAGGAGGAAGCCGTAGAAATCATCGGAAAATATGGAAAAATGTGGGATTTAACACGTAGAAATCATCGGAAAATATGGAAAAATGATGGAAAATATGGAAAAAAAACATCAAGTGGGATGATAACTAAGTTGACAAGCACAACTTGTGGAAAACGTTTGGGTCAGAAATCTAGTTATATAGTGACGTAACGTGGTGGCTGTGGGTTGATTAGCATAACCATTCATAATCCATGAATGGGGAAACCCGTTCTCAACCAGTATGTTTGGGGACGACACATGTTTTGGCATACTCAAATAATATGTTTGGTATGTCTGAAAATGGGGATGTCCAAATCCCTTAGAACCATGTTACAATGTTCCTGGGGCAATAAAAAAACATCCGTATACTAATTAATAATATTAATAGGAATTTTCAATCCATACTAATAGGAAATTTCAATGAGAAGTCTGATGATACGTGACTGAATTCTGGGGTGGCCCATTTTCGGACGAGCTCTTTGAGGGATATGGCCAGCGCTGGGGGGCGTTTCAAACGTCCCGGTTTCTCAGACCCAAAAGTTGGATTTGCCAAGTCGGTGATGTCTTACTTTCCCTGGTGAAACCGCCAGACATGAGGAATCTACATGAATTGACTGGGAAAATTCGGCTGCATATGAGGGGTTGCCACCAACCAAATCTCATGGTGTGTTCAACATCACATACAACAATCTACAACATGGATTTAAATGTCCACTTAAATTGGTGGTATCCCGGTATCCTTATGTTTGGACACCATGGGGATAGTTCAGTGTCAAATTCCATATGGGATTCAGGGGTTGCCGAGAGCATTCACCTGATAAACAAAATTCAGTATATTAATATACATAAATATACAGACATCATTAATATGTATATATTATAACAATGTGTATATGTATATGTATGTATGTATTTATATATTTAAATGATATACATATATACATTATGAATACATACAGATATAATATTGAATTAAAAATACATAATATATATATATATATATAATTCTATATATATATATTATAGTATTTGCACACATATGTTACACTAGACTTTAAATGATATATATATATACATACATAAGAAAACCAAGCATAGAAAGCGAATTTCTGCGCCATGCCCCCAGGTTCTCCAAAGAATTCGAGGCAGGCGCTTTCGTGGCCCCAGCAGGGCATACCTCCCATGGCAATGGGTCAATGGGGAACATGATGATTAACCATCATGGGAATCTACTTAGATGGGCCATGGAGTTAGTTAACTATAGTTATTAAATGGATTATAATTGGTATATAGAGGGTAACAAATCCACAGTTGAGCCAAAATTCGAATCTACTTAGATGGGCCATGGGATTTTGCCGATTCCTGGTTAGTAACTGGGGATTTGTTAGCCACAAAAAATCCCAATGACATAATCCATGGCTACTGACTAGTTAACTAACTCCATGGCCCATCTAAGTAGATAGAATGATGGTTGTATGATGGTTGAATCCCATAACCCATTTTCAGACAAACAAAAAATAGACTTCGTGGGACTCTGCGAGCTTTGGATGCTGTGCCACTTTGGAAATAGTTCGGAAGGCTCAGAGGTAGGCAAAACCGTTAGTGACTAGGCAATGAGCTAATTCCGAGAAGAAGACTTTGGGGTTAGAGCCCCAGTGTAGAAAATGGCGACGTATCGATATAAGCAGTGACCAGTTGACCCTGGCTGCTTGCTGGTTGATTGGTTATAGGGGGGTTACTAGCGACATCTAGTTACTATAGGCCACTATAGGCGGGTTCAATACATGTACGACCTAACCCAATTGTATACTGTCGCACTGTCGCACTTCTGGAATGTCCACCAACGTTTGGGGGTATCTTTGAGGGATGGGTTCACTTAAATCATTGGATTGGTTTCAGGGGAAAAATACAGGACACCCCTATGATTTTAATGGTAAAAACCATGGTTTCCTGTAATTTTTCCCTTAAACCAATCCAGTGATTAAAGAGTGGAATCCTGCGAGCCTCAGCCTTCACCATTGGACCTGACATCCAGCCCTTCTCAGTTCATCCTCGGCGCTCACCCAACTGGTCGGTGGGAACTAAATAGTGGAACTATCTTCAACCCTAAAAAACAGATCATCCCGAACTGCCCTAGTTTTGGACTTGAAACTTCTGTTCATATTTTAGAATCAGCCTGCTCAGCCTGTCACTATCTCGTGTCCCAACATTGGTTGAAGGCAACAAATGCAGGAACCCCCGATCAGTCAATTGGTGGCAAAAAAACATGGTTTCCGCAGTGGAGTGGCTTAAACAAAGCCATTGACGGTGCTGTGTCTGGAAAAAAGGGTACCCGCAAAACCACTGGTTTATCATGTTTCTCCCTATTCAAATGGCCATACATTAAGGTTATAGCCCATTTTCAGACACACCCAAACATCATATCAAGTCACATGAAAAATCACCATGTTTTTGTGGCTGAGATATCCCATGAAGCCACCATCATGTTCCGAAGGGTGAAATCCCCCCAAAAATCACGGCTTTGCAGGGTGTTAAATCCCATGAAATCACAAGTTCTTAGTAGTCAAAGCCCATGAAATCACCATTTTCCGAACGGTGAAATCGGTGAAATCCCCCCAAAAATCACCGTTTTTTTGTTCACATCCCCAGAAAAAACACAACTGGACTGCTGCTGCCTCGGCTGCCAGGCAGAGGAGCAGAAAAAGCACCGGAGGGCATCCCTGGACAAGGCGTCCCATCAGGAAGTGACACCTGATGAATGGTGACCATAATGGGATAAATCCCATCTGGTTATTTAAGAGTTTGCCATGGAAAATCACTGATGCTATTAATAGGTAAGCCATCTATTTCTATGGGCCATTTATATATATATACTGGTTGGTCTTTGGAATTGGAATATGTTTTATTTTCCATTTCATAGATGGGATGTCATCCTTCCCATTGACGAACTCATATTTTTCAAGATGGTTAAAACCACTAACCAGATGGGATTATTATGATTATTAGGAAGTATTATGGATTATTTATTTGATAGATGGTGTATTTTTGGGATTGAAGCAGTTATTGGATTATATTGGATTAATGGGTACCCCCAAAACAGATGGTTTATAATGCACACAACCCTATCAATGGCTGGATGATTTAGGGGTACCCCGATGGATTGGAAACTTCCAAATGGGTGGTTGAGGAATGGATGGATTGACGGGAAATCACCCCGAATAAAACCCTCTTAGCTTGTTAATAGACAGGATATAGCTTAGCTTATTACCTCAAAATAGCTTATTACCTCAAAATAACTTATCCCTAATAAGATATGATATCTTATTGTGTAAGATATGATATCTTATTTTGCCAAGAAAGACAAAAACCTGTTCATCGATTTCATGTTTCAAAATACATGTTTTGTTTTTTTTTTGTTTTTCTGATTTCCTTTTCCAGAGTGTTATAAAATTTCCAGACTGATTTAAAGATGTTCCTCATTTCATTTGCCTGACATGTCATCGATTCAAGAATGATCTGAACACATCTGAAAGGTTTTCTTGAGTTCATTTTGCCAAACTGTGATGTTATTTTCAGATTGATCTGAAATCATTCATGTTTGAAGCTGCAGTGCTTTACAGTGTCAAGATCATTGGCGTTACATTTTCCTGGGATTTGTTCGCAATGCCGGACCCGTATGTTGTCAACGACATTGGTGTTTTTTAAAGGTAGCCTTGCCCACAAGAACTGTTTGGTCGACGAGTCGACCAGGCCAAGGATTACGATTATTGTTCTGGTGTACATGGCCATAATCTGGGGTATGTCATGGTATATTGATTTATTTCACAACCAATCTCTTACGAACATGGATGTAAATCACTAGATCAAATTTCGTAAACTCGTCCAGATGCGGCGTTCAATGTATTTGTAAATAGATGTCAATAGTATGTGCATGTTTACAAGTGGATAGGGACATAGATTGATTATTGATTGGTACATAGATGGATAGATATGATAGATGGAAAGAAACAAAAATAGATGGATTAGATGGATAGATATGATAGATGGAAAGAAACAAAAATAAATGGATTAGATACATAGATATGATAGATGGAAAGAAGCAAAAATAGATGGATTAGATGGATAGATAGATAGATCGATCAAGCGATAGATAAGACAGATATATATAAGATAGATAAACAAAAAACATAGAAACACACACACACATACATATATATATATAAGTTAGATTGGTAGATTGAATATACAAATTTACACATATATATATATATATTTACATATAGTGACCATACCTAGATCAACCACCAACCAGTATATCGATGGAAACTTGATATATAGGAATTTAGATCATACCTAGATATACCTAGATACATATCTAGATATCTATGGAAACCTAGGTATATTTACAGTGATCATACCTGGATATACAACCAGATGGATTAGATAATCCCAACTGACTTTCATATTTTTCAGAGGGTAGGTATACCACCAACCAGTCCATTATAGATGGGATTTTCCATGAAATAGGAATAGGAATATTGACTCATCTATCTATAGATATATGGTTGATATAAAATAGCATGCATATATATATATATCTACCTACAAGGTGGTGACCCCCAAGTTATGTTTGTTGGTTTATAATCCCATTAATTATAGATATATCTACCATAAGTCCTAGTGAAATTAGAGTTATGTTCACCAATTGAACGCTATCGACCGGGGCCCCACCTTGTATATATTATAGGAATTTCGCCCCATCGGAAACATGTCTAGGCCGATGAGTCGAAGAAACTGCAAGGAGCCGATGAGGTCATCCAGGCGCTTTCGGTCGGTGAGGTCTTCGGTCGTTTTTGGGAATTTCCCATGGGAAAATATGGCCGTTTTTTGCACCCAAAAAACGAGGCTTTTCTGGTGGTTTAATGGCTTGATTTAAGGAAAAAAACATGGACAAATGAGTTTATTGATTTTTTTTAGAGTTTCACCAGCAAAAAATGGAGTTTTATGGAGTTTTCATGGCAATTATGGTTGATTTATGATGGCAAAGTTGACGCAGTTCTGTTGGATTGATTAGGAGGATAGAAGCATTCATCGTATTCATCGGGGGTTATAAATCAACCAACATAACTGGGGTGGACCCCTTGATGGCTAAGTTGGTGAACATAATTCCAATTTCACTATGGTTTATGATACATATAACATATAGTATTCATGGGGTTGATAAACCAACAAACATAACTGGGGGCCACATTGTAACATAGTTCAAATTTATGGTAGACGTGTAAACCAACAAACATTTCACAACTGGAGGTGGCGCCACCTTGTAGAGACCTGGCTGGTGAGTTTGGAAGATGATTCTTCGTCCATGGTGGGTGTTCAATATTGACCTTGATTTGCTGAAGGGTTTGTTTTGTTTTGTTCAAATTTGTCTTTGTCGTAAAGACATATACGTGTTGTATATTGTATATAACTATATTATATATATATGTATATACGTGCATATTTAGCAAATGAATCCTAGTTTGTAGGATGGGTCTCTCAACCACCAATCAGATCCGCAAAATTTGGTATACATTTTTTCCTGGTATGTTACTTTGGGTGTCATGTTCAAAGGTATTTCCACATGTGTAGTTGCAATGGCCATCAGACCCGCGGCTAAAGGCATGGTGTGCAAAATGGTACGTGCTTTTTAAATGCGCAAGGTTGAAAATTTCTGTCAAGGGATGTACATGGGGTTGTCACGGTTTGTCTGAAAATTGTGTATCCCTAAATCCAATGGATAATCATCATCATCATCATCATCATCCCTATGCCATGGCTATAATTGGGGGATATACCGTATACCCCATATTCAGGCATTTATGTGCAGCGAAGAAAAATGTTACAGAAATATATTTGGGTTCTACTTACTTTTTGAAGAGGGATCACATATGAATAGCACCATATGAATAGCTTGAAACACCAAATGATTGACGCTGCTCAATTTATGCGGAACTTGGATGGAGCATTCCTCATTGCTTGACGTCCTGGAATTGACAAGAATCTACATGGATATGCTGGTACTTTTGGATCAACATCAGCCAACAAAACCCGTTCCTTTCCAAGTCAACTAGAAGTTGTTTGTTGCCCCTACCCACCCAAAACAAATCATCCCAATTCAATCCATGAATTCCATGAATTCGATATCAGGACAGTCTAAGTATAGATACATCCCCATAAATCCACCAGCCTGGTGTTTAACCAACCAACTTAGCAGTTTTTGGTGGAGTCATTGTTTTTTATGCTCAACCTTATTTAGGATGATGCTTTTGATTTTTGTGTCCCATTCTTCAGTCAGGTTTTTGTGTACCATCAGCAGTTGTCAGCAGTTCTTCGTTTCGAGGACATGACTTTGACCTGGATCAACATGTACTTCAAACTCAGTGTGTACACCGAACGCCAGCTCACGGTTTCTTGGACTCCACGCTCGGGCACGGTCAAAAAGGGCGAGGTAGGTGAAACACCCTGAAACACGTTTCGAAGGGAGTAGACACCAGTGGGGTGTGTTTATCGTTGTTTTCACCAATATAATCAATAAACATAGGTGAATACAGTTGTAATTATATATGATATATAAAATATATTACATATATCCATAATTGTGCGGAAATAAGAGTTTAACTCTACAATGTTGGGTTTGAGGCTGTGTGATGTCCTGATGTTTCAAAAATATAAGCATCAGCTGAAATAGTGGTATCTGATAGTGTTAAACACCTCCAAGGATCTCCAAAGTTGATGTTGGTACCCTCTGGTTATTTAACATAGCCATGGAAAATGGCCCATTTATAGATGGTTTACCTGGGTTTACCTATTTAAAATGGTGATTTTCCATGGCTATGTTAAATAACTAGAGGGTATATGAAATAAGGAAACCTGAAAAGGGGTTCCAATCGACATGTCTTCTGAATCCTTTTTGCATGGCATCACCATGCCCCCTACCCCGTACCTGTTACCGCTGCAAGGCTGGGTTTCCGATCATTGTCCTGTCCATGATGGATGTGATTTATCCCAAGAAAGTCCGATGGCATCAGGCCTGGGTTGGCCATGGTTGGTGATTAACAACCCACCGCTCCTGGTTTTGTTGGAGAAAAAACATACCCTTTGGTAAGTTCACTGCCTGGCAATTGAAATCCCAACTGCCGGAGACTTTTCTGGGACGATCTAGTCATTGATGTTCCATGGATTTTCCAATGCCAGCTTCACTTGGAAAAAAAAACAAAAAAGCACAAACAAATGATATTTCCTCAAAGTAGTTCTGGATTGTCCATTGTAGATTGGTTTTAAGGGAAAATCGTCCAGACTATATACATTTGGGGACGAAAAACCTACAAGGTGGTGCCCCCCAAGTTATAAGTTGGTTTATAATCCCATTAACTATAGATATATCACCTATAAACCATTTTTGGCTATTTGGAATTATACACCAACTGAACGCTATCAAGGGGGCACCACCTTGTACCTTACTGTACCCTCTGGTAAACTAACACAACTATGGAAAATCACCATTTTTCATGGGAAAATCCACTATAAATGGCAATTTTCAATAGCTATGTTAAATTACCAGAGGGTAGATTTCCCCTTAATCAATCCATTGACACATCCTGTCAGGTCAACTGGAATACTGCCTACATGAGGGCCTCGAACCCAGCGACCATGGGTGGTTTTTCGTAACAAGCCGCGATCGCTGGGGCAGTGGCCCGTTGATGGCAGGGAAAAGCATGGGAAAACAGGGAAAATGCCCTGTAAATGTAGGTTTCTCGCTAGAACCATAGCAAAAAATGGATTATACATGGGGAAATTTCCATGGACATGTGTGATGACAAGAGGGTAAATTGAGAAGCATTGTTGCCAGCTGTGGCTTTGGTTTCGCGATTGCCAGGATGAGAGTTTTTAGGTCTTGCTGGTGGTACATTAGGGCATGAAATTGAGATTTGCAATCTCTGAGCACATTCATCAAGCAAGTCTTGCACAGGTTGACGTGCAGGACTTGTTTATAAATTCAACTACAGCTTCTCACACCATTCAGAGGTTTGTCAGACCCATATCATCCAATAGTTGGGCAAGGGATTGAATCCGTAGTCAATATGTCAAGAAACATCGGTGACATTGACTCCCATTCAGTTCAAAAAAGTAGTTGCAGGGGGGTGATCCACTTCCATTGGTTAGTAGAGATTGCAATCACCATTCTGCCATTCTGAAGGTATTCAATCACATGTTTTTGATAAAAGGTGCCAGTCTTGTCATGGCTCATGTACATACCTGGTTGGTGGTTTGGAACATTTGGATTATGTTTCCATATATTGGGAATAATCATCATCCCATCTGACTAGCTCATATTTTTCAGAGGGGTTGGCTCAACCACCAACTAGACTATTATTAGCCAGTAGAAACCGTTACTAACCATTACTATGGCTGATTAACCATTACTAACCATTACTAACCATTACTATGGGTAGGGCTCAACCACCAACATGACATTGGACATTTTCCCCATTTTACAGTGGCGAGTTTCCCATGACAACCACCGTGGTGTCGATGTCTAGCCACAAAGCTGTGACCGCGCTACAGGCGCTGAACCAGAATCATGCCGTCCTCAACAAGCATTGGTATGAGGCCCCACTGTGCTTAGATGGGCCATGGAGTTAGTTGACTAGTTAGTAAATGGATTATAATTGGGATATAGAGGGTTATATCCCCAGTTACTAACCAGTTAGTTAATCCCATAGCCCATCTAAGTGGGGCGGGGAACTGTTGGATGGCAGATTGGGGTTAAAGGCATCTTTTTTTTTAGGATTTTTTGAGCTGAACGCTGCGATGCGCATCTCAAACTCTGGCAGGTCAACATGAACAAAGTCAAGGACTGCGGATTTGGGATGTGGGTGATGTGGGTGGTCGTTTTTCCGGAGCAACGCGTCCCATCACACTTTCAGATGCACTTGTTTTTTTTGTTACCAGCCCTTTCTTATCCTTGTTTCAGATGTTTCAGGTCTACCCTCTGGTAATTTAACATAGCTATTGAAAATGGCCATAGGAATAGTGGATTTACCCATTGAAAATGGTGATTTTCCAGTTCGCTATGTAAACGTTTACCAGAGGGTATGGCCGATGTAAGGATTGTAAGAGAATATCTTGGATATCTTAAGGGGTGCAGTTAGGGAAATGTGTATCACCATGCCGACCCTTACCCCATGAGTTGGCTGCGGTGGCGCTGAAAGCAGTGAGGCACAACTGACTCAAAGGAAGGCCTTCGAGTGAAGCCATCATTTTTTTGGGGGATGTCATAGGGATACAATGGGTTATACAATCATATATCTATAGAACATATTAACATTATATCATCTATATCCTTCTGGGTTATACAACATTATACAACCATATATTTTAGTTTTATCCCAACTTCAAGTCACTGAATCCCACATCATCCTGATCATGTAACTGATGACGATGGCAGTAGATTCAGGATTTGTTCGAACTCTCGTGTTGTTCCCACTTGACAAGTTTTTTGTGAAACCTACTCACACTAGCCATTTTTTTTTGGTGAAACCTAATTGTGCGCGCCTGGAACTCAAATCACCATGATTTTGGAGTGTCGCCCACTTTCCGTGCCAAGACCCTTCCAACATATTCCAAAATTGAGGTCACAACGGCGTTTCAGATCAACCTTTCCTGGTAGCATTGGGAACCACTGCAAGAGGTGCCCGTTTTCAGGTCGGTGAATGATCCTAATTTATCCAATACTCAAACAAAGCTTCCTTGAGAATGCTGCATAATGATTTTTGTTAGCTAAAATCATTTGTAGATGGCTTGTTTTACCATGATTTATACATGATGTTCTATTAAATCCTCCATTTATAAGGTATGGCTTCTCGCCATAAACCTTTGTTAGTTAAGCTGATTATAATCATAATCCCATTAAATCCCATCAAATCCAGTATCTTAAATCCCATTAAATCCCATCAATCCCTATTAAATCCCATCAAATCCCATTCAAATCACCATATCTTTTGTTTTTACCAGTACCTTTCCCAGTGGAATGCCGAAACAACATGAAACAACGCCCAGGACCTTCGCCAGGAGGCCGTTGGGCACATTGAGGCGACCTTGCATGCCACTCCAAGGGAGGCAGGGCTAGCCGGCTAGCCACCGGTGCCACGGTGGGCCTCGGAAAAATGCTGAGTTGGCCTTGAAAAATGCTGATTCTAATGGGATTTTATGGGATTTTATGGTTCTTTTTTATGTGATTTTATGTGATTTGAAGTGAGTTTTAATGATGTTTTTATCCCTTGAAACATGGTGATTGAAGGGTGAACACGCTGGTGTTGCGATTTGATTTAAGCCATGAGACATGGCGATGCCACAGGAATGGTGAGTCGAAACATAGAAACTGATGATTTAACATGTTATTTAACATGATTTGTCCATAGAAAATGGGATATATTGGGATATGATATCAACGCATAAATACGTGGGTTTAACATGGTTTAACATTCATCATGGGGGGGAAGTGGAACACTACTTAGATGGGCCATGGGATTAGCTAATGGTTAATAACTGGGGATTTGTTACCCCCAAAACATCCCAATGAAATAGATAATCCATTTACTAACTAGTTAACTAACTCCATGGCCCATCTAAGTTGCCTGAATTACTGAGGATGAGTTTTTGAATATGTTTATAACTAGTCATTGCCTACTTGACGAGGATCCAGAAATGGCAGCAGGATCCCCAGACCCTGTTTGAACGGAAACGCTCGCAGCGAGCCGAATCTTTGGGCGTTTCATGGAGAAAATGATGGAACATGATAATGATTTTTAGTGGAATGGGGGTAGCCCATGTAAAAATCATTTTTCAGTTAAAATCGTTGCGTCGCCGTGCTTTCGGTGAAATAGCCCTGCGCGCTCAGAAGCTGGACTTCTTAAAGCAAGTGAAGCGGTGGTTCGACTGTCGGCACTGCTGACCTGATTTGATGCTGGTCATGTCCGGCAGGGATGGCTAAGTGGTGGGTTAAGCGTTAGACAAAATGGCGATTCGATGGGGTTCTGGTTGGGATATGTATCGGATACCCTCTGGTAAACTAAGATAGCTATGGAAAATCACATTTTTTAATGGGTAAATCAACTATAAATGGCCATTTTCAATAGCTATGTTAAATTACCAGAGGGTATTGATGGGGATACACAACCAACCATGTGACAGTTTGAGTTTGGGACCTGAAAATTGGTGAATCGCCAAGTTAAAAGCAATACAAAAAAGGGGATCATGATGCACCAGTGGATGCAATGGGGTATACTCAGACAACCCCAACCATTTTCTCAGGGTTGATGATTTCGACCAGCCCAGAGCCATTTGCTGAGCCCGACGTAGTCAGACCCACAGGTTTTGTTCCAGATACTGACAGGTCCAGTCCGCCAGGGACAGGTGAAACGTTAAACAATGCCGTCCTAAGTAATTGAATACCATCCTTAAATTTCTGGCCAAGTATTGGATTAGTTTTTATTTCTGGGTTCCAAGAATTGAGGATAAAAAGGCGATTCTGGGATGACACATTGTGTTTCATGAGTTTTATATATAGTTTTATTGTGTACATGTCTACACCTCATATTTTGATGGGTTACCCTCTGCTTATTTAACGTCGTTATGGAAGCCCTGGCGATAGAAACAAATGATTTACCTACAGAAAATAACTATATGTTCCACAGTTTTGTAACAAATTGGCACAGGGTAAAAAAAACTTCTGTTGGTTTCATGCTAACCATCCCATGCAGAAAATCCCAGACGATTTGGGTGAAGCCGAGACGAAAACGCCAGGGTCTTGCACTCCAATGCCTACAACCCTGTGAAGCGAAGAACCGAGATGGAAAAACAGCGACTTGGCGTCCAATTCGTTGGTTTTTTGGGTGTAACTCTGGGATTTGAACCTCAGTTGGGATATAACCTCTACAACTATGGTGAGATAAGCCTTTTTTTCTAGTGGAATTGCACCCCCAAGTAGAAACGATTGGAGAAGTGTGCGCAACTCTTCAGCAATCTTACAGTACTGAAATGTCAGCTGACTTGTGCAAACTGACTACTTTTTTATGGAAGTATACTGCATTCACTCTGCATTCTCACTCTTGCATCATCTTGCATCCCCATTTGCACTACAGAACTTGATTGGTTTTACCCACTTAACGTGGTTGTCCAAATCCGTTTAAATATATTTTTCTTGCATAATAAAATAGATACATTTTGGCGTACTCTCTGGCATTCAAAGGTGGGTTGCTGGATTTTGTTTCATTCAGTTCGATGATTTTCCCAGCTAAACCTCCATATTGATATCCTACTGATATTCAGTTCGGGAATGTGATTTTCCAGCGATCGCCATCTTTGATGACACCGTATTTTTTGCGGGTTTGTGAACTATCTACACAGTCCATGCTCAGCATTGCTCAGCCCAGCCAAGGATTCGTCTCACAGGGAGGTGGATGAAATTTCCTGTTTGGATGGAGTTTGATAAGGAGGACACCACTGGGTGTCACCTGGAGGTCTTGTTAGGACAAGGGCGCAAAAAGGAAGAGTCAACAAACGAATCACCGTTGAAGTCTAGTTGCTGTAAGCAGGGACATATATATAATATAATATACACAATCATATGTATATATATATACACGTAAATATAGATAAAATCCTGTATATATGTAATTATATATATATGTATATATGTATATATGTATACATACATATCACAATCCCACATAATATATATATACACACCAACCATATTACAGTATTTACTGTATCTAAGATGGGCCATATGATCACCAGGCACCTGAAGCCAGCAGCCATCATACCCAGACATCGAGATCCTCCAGCCTGTGTATATTCCATGAGTTCTATGTGCACACATCACATATTTCTGGGTAGATTATAACGACCTCACTGCGACCTCACTGGGAATCATGGTTAATAAGGGGAATCATCCCCAAATGGCCTTAATTCAGGTTAGTGAATGATTATAATTTACCCAGATATCATATCAGCTGGAAAAATGTCACATAGGTTCATCTAATAAATCTACATCTCATATATATATATACATACATTAATGTGGTAAAGCCAAAAATAAACTTCCATTTGGGGATGTTATCTACCACCCATTAAATAATGACAATTTTGGGTTGGTTTATGCTTGGGTTTACCACATTATGCACTACACATTACATTCGATAGATAAATCCGATAAATCTATATACATAATATATTCTGGGTAAATTATAACGACCTCATAGCGACCTCACTGGAATCATGGTTAGTAAGGAACATCATCCCCAAATGGCCGAACTATTCAGGTTAGTGAAATATTATAATTTACCCAGATATCATATCAGCTGGAAAAAATGTCACATAGCTTAATCTAATAAATCTACATCTCATATATATATATATTAACATACATTAATGTGGTAAAGCCAAAAATAAACTTCCATTTGGGGATGTTATCTACCACATTATAGTACATACATATAGTATACACATACACATTATGCAACGTTGCAACGTTGCAGATACCAGGAGATCCAGGCGAACCGTGCGCGGAGACCGGATCCTAAGGATCGGAAGTGTCTCGGAAGTTTGGCGTTTTTTCGCCGTTTTGTTTGGGACCAGAAAAACCTGGAAATAAGGTGATTTAATGCGTTTTAATGGTGATTTAATGGGATTTCACACACTAAAATGGTGATCTGGTTGGTGGTTTGGAAGATGTTTTATTTTCCCCAATAGTTGGGATGATGATCCAATCTGACTTTCATATTTTTCAGGAGGATTTCACACACTAAAATGGTGATTTTTCATGGGATTTGACCAAGAGGGACTTAACCAGAATGGTGATTTCATGGGATTTAGACAAGAAGAAATCTATGTATTTGGGATGTAACAAATGGTCGCCCCAGAAAATGGGGAAGGAACTGGGAAAATATTGGGATGTCACTAGATACTAGGGACTTACCGTTTCACCATGTTTTTCACCCAACATTTTACGGGATGATTTGTTTTTCCTGGGATATCCTGGGGGATCCGCCAACAAAAATGATCATGATATTGGGGCAATATAAATATATATATATATATAATTATACCCTCTGGTTATTTAACACAGCCATGGAAAATCCCCATGTTTCATAGGTAAACCATCTATTTCTATGGGCCATGGCTTAACCATGGCTATGTCAGCCATAACCAGAGGGTATGAATGGAGATTCTGAAGGTGAGATGGATGATCATGCCACATAGACCATGTTGTGACGGCACATAACATTAGGAACTCCTAAAACCTTTACCCTCTGGTAAACATACAAAAAACTATGGAAAATCACCATGTATAATGGGAAAATCCACTATAAATGGTCATTTTCAATAGCTATGTTAAATTACCAGAGAGTAAGACTTATGTTTGATTTATCTTTAACTTGTGGCCGTCTATATTATATCTTTAAAAATGAACATTGGATAATTTAATGCGATAAAGACAACACCATACGCCAACAGCCAGCAATGGGGTGGATTTGTGAATTCCAACCCAGTTGGAGAAAGTCATTGGGCATGGTGCATCGTATACCGCAGTCACTGCATTGGCACGGCTACTAAAAGGCACGCATAAAATCTCTGTTTGGAAAGCAAATTCAACTATATGATATGAGTTTGTTTCTGCACAATGTAAGAACGTTTCGAGAAGTTTGCGGAGAAAAGTTGAGTTTCCGGAATCGTTGCAAGGTCTTATCAGATTATCAGACATATGACATATGATATACCCTCTGGTAAACATACAAAAAACTATGGAAAATCACCATGTTTAATGGGTAAATCCACTATTTCTATGGCCATTTTCAATAGCTATTTTGACATAACCAGGCCGGGTTTCTGTGTTTTTTCTGGAAATCAACCGACTCAGTGGAAAAATGACACTTGAGCAACAGGGGTTTGTGCCAACAGGAAAATAACTACATCAAAGAGAGAAACGTTATATGAAAGACCTAAAAGGGGTTCAAGATGATTCAAGATTTGAAGAAAACAAACACAGGGCTACAATAAGTGGTCATGATTTCTCTGAAATTTGCCTGCTTATATATGTTTTTATCAGTTAAGCTTGATTCATGCAGACCTTGTCCCATCACTTCCATGGAGGTATAGCTGTGATGGGTTGGGTATTGGTCCAATCATGTCAATTCTCCATGCTCGCTGGGTATGTCCAAGATTTTGTTGGCAAAATCTTAGTCCTCATTTTCCAATTGGATTTTTGTTGCTGTATGTTCTCTATTTTCTCTTGGTCCAAGCCCTTGTAGTCTGCCAAGCCACCTTGAAGCTTAAGGTCTGGGAAGAAGGAGGCCACCACGGACTTTGAGAAAATGCCAGAGTTGGGGTACTCAAAAAACGCCTTTCGACGCTACCAAACAAGTTCGCAAACGCAACATCAAAAAGTGGTTGGTGGTTTCAAACATGTTTTATGTTCCATTTCATATATGGGATGTCATCCTTCCCATTGACGAACTCATATTTTTCAAGATGGTTATTGCAGCACCACCAACCAAATATATATATATATATATATATAATTATATATATACATTAACCATCATAAACCATATAATAACCATTAATATTAACCATATGTTAATAATATTAATAGTATATGACCAACGAATGGTAGGTTGATGTTCCAACGACTTGCCACTGAAAGGGCTTGGGACCTTGGGACGTCAGCCGTGGAAGGCGAATCGGATTAGAACCAAAGGATTGGAATTGGACCAAGAGAAAAAAAAGGTACTACTAACTTATACATAACCCGCATAACTTGATAGAACTTGTCATTTTTGTTTGTTTATTGAAAAAACAAAAAGTGTTGATTGATGTTGGGTATTGACATCTTCCCCTGGGCCCATCACCACCATCCCGTGGGCTCAAGGTGTCCCGAAGGTCCCGAATGGCCTGATCATTCCCCGGCTGAAATTCACAAGTGGCTTAGAAGAACCATGGTTCCTTAATGTGGGTAAAACATGGTAGTTTACCATGTCATAAACCACCCATGACTGGGAATTGTTGAACAACAATTTATGGTGATTTAGGGGGTGGTTTATTACTTCATATCAAACCGGCTTCATCGAATGTTTACAATTCAAAACTCGTCTACAGCAAGTATGAACACAATGTGTGCTTCAATTGTTGCTCTTAAAATCAAGTTCTCATAGTAGCATTGATCCTTCCATGATTGTTAGTATCAAGATGAAATCCATTGTTAACAGCATTAATAATTCCAGTATACATTAATCAGTACCATAAATAGCGAGTTAAATGAATCCTTCCAGTATTGTCAATCATCATTCATCCTTCCATTGGTGTGAATTATTAATCAGTTTAATAGCTCTAATCTCAAATCATTCAATCATGAATCATTAGTCATGAATCATGATTAACAATCATCATGATTGATCATTCATCAACTATAGACTTTAGATGATGATAAATGATGATTGATCCATACAACATCGAACATGAACAACGAATCATTATTGATCCATATGGCCTTGAGTCAAATCCCTCCCAAACGGTACCCAATTCTATAGCGGGGCTGGATGTTTCGTCCCCCAGTCATATGGTAATCTCATTGGTTTTGACACATCTCCATAGGGGAAAACATCATCTCTACATATCTCTACCATCTATATATACATATCTATACCATCTATACATATCTATACCATCTAATCATGATCCATTAAATGATCCAATAACTGATCCCAAGCTGCCTGGGTATCCTGCCTTCGGTCAAAAGGTTCCGACGTCTGCTGTGGTTCCTGGGCTCTTCGGAGCACCAGACCATGCCACTTGGCTGCTGTCCGGTTGGGGTTGGATTTCGCAACCATCCACAGTATCTACCCTCTGGTAAACTAACATAGCCTAGCTATTGAAAATTGCCATTTATAGTGGATTTACCCATTCAAAATGGCCAGAGGGTAAACATATTGTAATATATACTGGGTAAATTATAACCACCTCACTGCGACCTCACTACAATATAATTATAGTTAGTAAGGGAAATCATCCCAAAATGGCCTTAATTCAGGCTAGTGAAATATTGTAATTTACCCATATATATATATATTATATGATGGGTTAGGGGTAACTATCCCCAAATGGCACAACTGTTCAGGTTAGTGAATTGTTATATGTTTCCCGATAGACACAATGCGGGGACCCTCAAAGTAGCTAAGCTGGTGAACATAACTAAGTAAAAAAACTGTTGGGTTAAGAGGGGATATATCTATATATCTACATGGGGGTACAAACCGACTTACTTATAACTGGGGGGTTGCCATTTTGTATATATATATATATGTATATTTATATATATACATATCATACATTGTATGTAAGACACACCTTACAACAAATGAACTAATGATTTATCACTATTCTAGCAGGATGTGGTTTTCTATCTCTAAATTTTAAATGGTTCTGGGTTTGCTGGGGAACTTGGATGGGTTCGTTGTTGAGCTATGAGGGATTACATGGAAAACCATATGGAGGTGTCTTAAGTCATGGGGGTACCCCCCAGTCATCCACTGGTTGGTGGTTTGGAACATGGCTTTTATTTTCCATTTCATATATGGGATGTCATCCTTCCCATTGACGAACTCCATGATTTTTCAAGATGGTGAAATTGCACCACCAAGCAGTCCATTTATAGATGGGATTTTCCCATGGAAATAGTCACCATCCATGTGAGGGTACCTTCATTGAAACATCGCTACCCGTTACCCATGGGATACCTCCACCCGATTTCATTTTGAATTAGACATGATGATCAACCGATGAAATGAGGTACCCTATCCCACCAACAAACCGACAAAAGACTATGAGCCTGGCCATAGATTGATAGGAGAAACTGTTGCGGGATATACAAACACCTTCTGAGATTGTACTTTGGGTTGGTTTTTGGGCGTGTTTTGCTATATAAACACCTTCTCAGAGCCTATTTGGAGTAAAATTGGAGCATTAGGGTTTGGCCTCAGGAAAATGTGTATCCCCATTTGTAGGTCTACCGTCTATTTGCCATATATTCACTTGTATCCCGATGTGTCCACCCTTTTCCAAATGGTCAGACGGTCATTAAAAACAGGCTTGCTCCAACCATCAAAAAGGATCAATGATAGCCACTTTTGGGGTCAAACCTGGGGTGTTTGGAGCCCCGAAAAACATCTCATCACATCTGAAAGCACCCGATCTGCACCGGTAGGTGAGATGAGGGTTTCACCGATGGCGACCGCGGGCTCAACCGGGGCCGGTCGCGCGGTCGCGGTCGTTGCGATGATGGAAATCCTGAGGAAAGCTGGGAGAAGCAGCATTTGAAGCACCGTTGCATCACAAGATGATACTAATAGCATTGGTTAATAATGCATGATAATGGTTAATAATGATCATTGTGTAATCTAGAACCAGAATCTAGAACCAGAATGATCATCATTGGTTCATATAGCTTCATACTGGTTAATAATGGATGATAATCGTTAATAATAATGCTAATAATGATGGATAATGGTTCATATAAATGTTAATATGAAGGTCATCGATAATGGTTAATGAAATGGCCAATATCATGGCGAATAGAATCTTAGAACGGTTAATTTGATGGTTAATATAGTGGTTCATATAATGTTTCGGTTCGGAGTGATTCCCATTTGGTCATCCAACATTCCCAGCGGAAAACTCGACCATGGCCTATGGATCCAGATATTTCCATAGAAGGTGGTGCCCCCAAGATAGCTAAGTTAGTTTATAACTCTAATAACTAGGACTTATGGTAGATATATCTATAGTTAATGGGATTATAAACCAACTTATAACTTGGGGGGCGCCACATTGTAGAAGGTGCTTACCCCCCTAAAACCTGCGGCCTCAATACGTCAGAAACTGTGAAAACGGTTTCAGAAAAAGGTCAGATCAGCTCTCAGCGTTGCATCCACATTTGGGCCCATGACCTCCAGAAGAAGATGAAAAACTGACCTGGGTCCCACAAAAAAGCATAGAGTATTAGAGTTCCATTCATAATTTTCCGCATGCCAATGATTGGTTTCAGGGAAACCGGGTTCCCCTCCCAAAATATGTCATGATTTCCAATGGAGAAAAAAAAAACATGGGTTTTGACAGATTTTCCCAACTCAACCAATCCAATGAGCCAACTCGTTCCGTGCTTTCTTCGCTTGTGTCCAGTGAGCCCGCGCCAGTCACCGCGGATGAAAAAGATGTCCGTGGAACCCTCTTAAGTTAGGGGTCGTTTGGAGGAGATGTCAAGCAAAGCCACCACCAAAGCTTGTTCGAGTGGAAGCCTAGAGGTATACCAAGTGCCCAAGTTGCATAGAGATCATAGGATGATCCTCCCACCTGTCGGATGGTTTTGACCCATGTCCACAGAACCACACACTTTCCTATCAAAGTCCCAGCTGGTCATGTTTTTTTTTTCATCCAGGGACCGTTCTTCGGGTAGCGCAACAAAGCAGACGTCGTTTGTTGATGGGTCTGAAACCAGATGCTGACGCTCCAGTAGCTTTATTGCGACATCCTATGAATCTATGTGTACATGGTTTACACTGTAGCTATAAAATGAACCTACTTGGACGGGCCATGGAGCTATATAACTGATGAATTGCAGGCGTATATCCTCATAAACTATGTCACCAGAAAATATACACAATATATATATATAGATGCAGCTCCATGCCCCATTGAACCTAGCACGGTTCAATTTCCCATCCATTTGACATTTGAAATTGCCAGAAGTTAGAAGAGAGTTCGGCTTGAGGAAGCGTCTACAAGAGTGCAGAAGGGGCATATAATGGAATAATTAATATAATATATCTGTATATATTGGGGTTTCCATAAATGGGGGGTACCCGAAAATGGATGGTTTAGAACGAGAAATCTTATGAAAATGGATGATTTGGGGTACCCCAATTTTAGGAAACTTTCATATGTATGCATACATGTCACTGTTCTTGCGTGTACTTGTCTTTTTTTATGTAGAATTATCATGAATTATACACGGGTGCATCATGGTGCATCATATTTATATGGCTATGGATCAATACCTATAAGTACCATTTTTAGTGGGATGAACATCCATTTACCAGCTATTTTGATGTTCACCAGGAGTACACGGTTTTGACCCACTGCCATATGTGTTTATTCATTATAGATATTATAGTACAATTGGCAAACATATGCCAAAGATGCGTCTCAAACACAAGGCAAATCACGCGAGGTGAGGCTCTACATCCCCCATAGATGGCCCACCAGGCTCAAGCACCGGAGGGAAAAAATCTGACCCAATGCCAAGTGTTCAAGACCGGCTGGATACAGAGGCCGCTGGAAATCGCCGAAGAAGTGGGGATTGACGCATGGAACATGCATGAAAAATTGGCAATCATTCTGGGAAAATGTTTGTGGTTAAATGATTTTTAATGTCAATTAAGTGTTGATTTTGAGGCGTACATGGAGGAAAACGATGGAAGACCATATTAACTGGAAGCGACATCGATAAGATCCGAAACTGTGCTTAAAAGAAAGGTAAATGGTTGGTGTCCCGGTGGGTTCAGAGGTTCGACACCACCAAAGTGAGGTTGCACGCAAAGTTGCCCATAGGGTCCTCAGTGCAAGATGTTTGACATTGTTTGACCACTCTTTGTTTACAGAAATTGGAAGTTCAGTCATGGGGGTACCCGGGGTACCCCATTTATCATCCATTCTCGAGGAGGATTTTCATAGCCCGGTGATTTGGATTCACCCCAAGTCCGACTTGTTTTAGGAGGTCATTAGCTACGCGCCATAAGAACTGTTATAGCTGGTTGGTGCTTTCAAACATGTTTTATTTTCCATCATGTATGGGATAATCCTTCCCATTGACTAATATGTTTCAAGATGGTTAAAACCACCAACCAGATAGGGTATGGTTATCACATGGTTATGCCTTCAAGATGTTCGGCATGGGTCCCAAGTGTCATGTGTGCGAGGATCAGATGGTCCACTTTATCTACCGGATTCGCACCATTCCATGGATGGATATCCAGAGCACATGTTATAATCCCAAGTGTAACTTGACCATGGCACATATACTTGTTATATCTCTAATTATAGATATTTACCCATGTTGACATATGTATAAACAGCCAAAAGTGTCATATATATATATACAAATATATTAATACATATATATATATACAAATATATTAATACATATATATATATATACATAGATATACATTATTGTGTAAAATGTAAATAAATGAATAACTAAATAAATAAATAGATCAACAAATATATGAATATAAAGAAATATAAATAAATATATGTTGTACGTATACATATATATAAGAATACAAGCATAGATAGACTCGGTGAGCAAGAATTGCTTTGGTGGCCTGATTGTTTTGTATTTGATACCTCGAACGTTTAAACCGGATATCCAAAGGTTAGCTTTTCTTCTGCACAGTCAAGGTATGCGGCATATTTTATAAATATATATTAAAACAAAAAAAACATATTATACAACCAATAATTAATCCATATGTTCCCACCCTGGGTGGTGGTCATCAATCCGTTTGACAGGGACTTACCCATTATGCTTGGATTCCGATGGAATGATGGAATGGGATGACCATGCCCCGTTCGTCCCACGTAACCCTACCCACGCATGGAATTACCTAGTTTGCAAAAAAAAATGAGTGCATGAATAATATAGCTATATATAATTCATGATAATAATGATATCATATAATCATGATATCATATTTCTACCAAACATCAGGCCATACTCAACTAACATCAACTAACTCTTTCACCTACTGTAGTGTATATTGACCCTATAGGCCACATGATTTTGCTATTCTTCACTCGCAGGATGGCGCCGAAAGCTTGTTGACTTCGGCGGTGCCACTACCTTCCAGGAATGCCAGCTCCAAAATGCAGGCGAGGTGGCGAAAAATGTTCATTTCAGCCACGAGAAAAAGGATTAAAACATATTAAGACAGTAAAGATGGTGTAACTAAATATGTTTTGACCAATCCCAGAATGTTGTTTCAAAAAGACCTGTCCATCTCGGAATTTCCCGCTTGTTGGGAGTTGTTCCCCATGGTTTCCTAGAGATGTTCCGAATCAAACCAAGCGATTCTGAGATTCTGTATGTTGGTAAAGTATTGCAAGCCAAGAGTCATGCCAACAAGAATAGACAATGAACTTGAACCAGGTTGTGTCTAACTTCGTCCGGAAGTTATTTTTGTTTTAGCGGCCCAGATATTCCAAATGCAAACATGGCAGGGCTACAGAGCCAATATTGATGATAAGGGTGGAGAAAATTGGGCAACATCATAAATAGTGGCAGGCGATGGAAAAGCACCCCGAAAAGATAGAGGAACAAATTCCAACCAAGATGGTGGTAAGTTGTAATTCTATCATCGTTGGGGCTAACCGGTAGCACGTATCACGTTGTTTCAGTCGTGTTTTGTTTGTTACAGGAACACCTAGTCATTTCACCAAGTGACATTCATAGGGATCATATGAGCTATGGTCAATACTCATGGTTAATAACCATTAATAGGGGTTAGTCATCCAATGGTTCATAGGGATTTATAATAACCATTATAAGGATCCTTATTGTGGATGGGATGACCATCAACCATATAGTGAGTATTGACCATGGCTCATATGTCATTTTCACAACGGGGAAGATTTCGATCCTAGGTTTGGGGCTTAAAACCACTGACGACTGCTACGGAAGGCTGCTAGGAAGGCTGCTAGGAAGCCAGTCCCAGGATGGCCTTTTCAGATTACCCGGTAAGGTATTTGTGAACAACAAACAGGTCGCGAACTGGAAATTCACCATGTTTAATGAGTAAATCAACTATTTCTATGGGCCATTTTCCATAGCAAACTGACACACTGCATGTTCATCCATTTTCTTCATATTCATCTTCAAGACTATGGTGATGACTGGGGGATGGTTTATAGCATGGTTTTACCGACATTATATCAGCGGGATTTTCAGGACCCTAAAATTGAGGTACTATACCATATGAGGCCATTTTTTGAGGGGATATTCCCTTACATGGGCCTTACATAGGCCTTATATATGGTAGGTACCTCCAGTCTAGATTCCTGAGTCATGGCCATTGATTGTATTGTTCTGTTGTGGTTGTAGTGTCATGTGTAGGAGACGTTCCTTTTTTATGTGTTCCCCATTGTTGATGTTTGAGTCAAAAATCCCCAGTGTGAGTCAGTCTTGCAAACCCCCATCAATGTTGGTAAGTTTCCCGACATCCATCAAGGAATCCTAATACATGTTCATTTTTGTGTGCTAGATTTTTATCATCCTTTATTAAATCATGTTCCCACTTAAAACACAAAAATGGAGGATTGTATCCGGATCTATCACTGTTGATATCGCATGATGTATCCCATTATATCGCACTATCTCTCCCAGTATCTCCCCATATTCCCGCGTTGTTGTTTACACTGTATACATAACATACACGTATATATATATATATATACATACATGCATATATATATATATACATACATGCATATATATATACATACATAATTACATACTATATAATATTATATACATATAAGTACATACTCTATATATATATGTACATATGTACATCCAATTGTATCTCCACTGTATCCCCATCATAGTTTGGCAAAATCACCAGTTTTGTCGATTAAATCTCATTCAACCACATTTTTCTGGATTCCCATTGAAACCCTTATTGTTTTTTGTTAAATGCCATCAAATACCATTCAATCATATCTAATCTCTGTTTCTGGGTACATCCCAGTGCCCTCCTTTTTTATGTCCCATTCGGTGTTGGTTCATCGCCTCGCTTTCATTGGGTCAGGATCGGAGTGCAAAGGCCAACGCTCCGATGATTGTCGCTCAGCCAAAAATGGGGGAAACCAGCCGGTGGCTGTCTCCTCAAATCGGAGTTCACCAGCAACAACAGGGATTTCATCAAACACAAACGGAGAGTTCATTGTACAGTTATGGCCATTTATCAGTTATAACTGGTTATAAGTTGGATTATACACTCTATAAATGGGGTTATAAGTACTTATAACTGGTAAAGGGCCATAACTGTATTCTGATTTTTGACAACATGATGTTTGATTTTCTTAGCTAAGTTGGTGTATGACTGCTACAACCCGGGGTTATGGTAGATTTGCACCTGGCTTTATGTTTACCACGTGGAAAGCTTGAGGGGGACAAGACTTGGCATTGTTGATGATGACAACTCGTCCGACAAGTCCTTCCAGGATGCTATAGATGATGTTTTCCCCTAGTATGGGGATGGGTCAAAACCTATGAAATTACCATATCATTACCATATTATTACCATATTTTGGGGGAGTAGACCAGTAAACATCCATTAACCAGCTATTTTTTCGGGTAGCGTTTGGATGCCCGGGCCTGGTCCGTTGACTGAGGCTTCACTCTCCTTTGGCCCCTTGGTATCCGGCTGGTGGTGGCGAAAAAATCGGCAGATGGAGGTTCCGGTATGGAATACCAATTTTTTATGTGTGGAAAAATAAAAAATACACCAAATTTTATGGTTTATCATGATTTTCCCTATAAAACATGTTCCCTATTTAACAGTTTGCTATAGAAAATGGATGAAAATGGCCCAGTGAAATAGTTGTTAGAAACCTATTAAAGATGGTGATTTTCCAGTTCACTATGTTAGTTTACCAGAGGGTAGTTGTTGTTGAAGACTAGCTGAGTAGTACTCCGTGGCAGGAATATGTTGTAAGTTGATACACTTTACATCGTCCAGTCCAGTGCCGATATCGGCTATAGCTTGGGGTGTATGCTGTAAAGTAGCGGCCATGCCCAATTTTTGCCACGCTCCGATGACCATGTTATTTAATTGATCTGTCAGAGCTGACTGCCCCAAGAATCACAACAATTGGCTACCGGCCAATGGCGGCGAGTTTGTTCTATCTTTCATGGAAAACAACTTGACCAAACACCATGATGTTGGAGGCATCACCATGAAACGCAGCTTGGACCTTTCCGGTTTCCCATAAGTTCAAGCCTCTGGGAAACATCCCATCCCCTTAATACTAAATACCCCTGATATGGGACCCCAGCACGAAAAGATCTAAACTAAACCGGTGGGTCTAGATGGATCTAGAGGGGGGAAAATATTGGGGTAATGGGATTAATTGGGTTATATTATAGTTATATTGGGTTATTTACCCAATCAAAGGCCCGGGTAGAAGATGTTTGTAATACTATCAGTCTCATCATGTGTCAACCTACCTACCTGGTTTGGGGGTGATAGAAACAAGTTTGCTCATTAAGCTAACTCGTTTTGTTGGGGATGATGTAAACTATAATATTATATATATATATGGAGATATATATATATATGGATATATATGGTGCTTCCGATAGGAATTCCCTTCTGAAAAAGCAACGTATAACTTGGGATAGGTTTTTTTTACGGAACGACTTTTCACTGGGACATCATATGGAGCCCTCAGATGGATTAGATCGTCATAGAAGCAGATTTATTACAGTTATGGCCCTTTACCAGTTATAAGTACTTATAACCCCATTTATCGAAGGAAGTTTAGAAGTGAAACTTCCGACAATATGGACAGTTGAAAAGCAGAGGTGAGAAGAGTCAGAAGAGAAAAGATCAGAAGAAAGAAGATGCAGATGCGCGAAAAGATAGGA
>Ga0126342_10003432_pt1:0-25000 | contig 26176 bp, 29 predicted proteins | sample Cyp1metagenome_FD_92528 | JGI IMG/M metagenome (GOLD analysis project Ga0126342, IMG submission 92528) | Coral microbial communities from Lord Howe Island, Old Settlement Bay, Australia - Cyphastrea 1 metagenome | ecosystem: Host-associated > Invertebrates > Cnidaria > Coral ...
ATATATATATGATATATATATATATGATATGATATATATATATGATATATATATATATGATATGATATATATATATATATATATATGATATATATATATATATATTATATAAACCACAATAATCCCTATGATTATATTATGATTATATTATGTATTCTTCAGGGTGTTTTGGGATGTGGATGATCCCCAGAAATTTTCAGCCGACGGCCCCACGGCCAGCCGAAAACCAGAGGCTGAAGCCCAGAACAATGGCTGGAGCTGGCCCGGATTCCCTGATTCGGGGCTGGCTGGATTTTTGCTTCGTTGGGGAGCATTTTAAAGGTCTTTTCCATAGCCAATGAAGATCATTTTCGTTGTGGATTGCGGGCCTTGAGCCTTAACATCCTGGAAATTTGACCTGCAAAGCCCGAGATGTTCATCTCACGATGATTCGTCACTTGGGTCATGGGTTTATTTACTCCATTGACCGGAAAGAGACACTGAAAATTGTAGTCTTCAGTCATCATCCAGATGATTTAATTAGTTTGATTCAACTAATGGGAACTAATGGGAACTTTACCCTCTGGTAATTTAACATAGCTATCAAAAATGACCATTTATAGTGAGTTTTCCCATTAAAAATGGTGATTTTCCATAGTTATGTTAGTTTACCAGAGGGTAATTTGATCGGAAAAACGGATGTAGCAGCGGCTGAGGTCAGCAGAACATGGCTGGACCAACGATAAGGCGGTGTGTCTCTGTTGATTCTCTGGGAAACTGACGATGTTTTCATACATTTTTGATGTCGTTTTTCACGTTTCTCAGATTGGATCATGATGATGATGATGATGATGATGATGATGATTGACCAGATGCATTGATCATCAGGATTGATGCTTGAAGTTAAACTAAGTTGATTTGTTCTTGATATTTCGATATTTCAACGGAGTCCGTTACAAAGTGACTCCATTGCTCTTGCTTCACGGCCAGTCCTGGTGGGAATGGTCCGCATGGAATGGCTGGGAGACAGAGAATTGGGAGAATGGCAAGCACAGCCTGGGAGCGCAGATCGAAGTCGTGACGGCCAGAGGGGATCCATAGAACACAGAAAAAGGTGGCACATTTTCAACACAGAATATCTGAACGTTCAGTTCAGATCAGTTGGCTGATTTTCTTGGTATTCCATGAGCTATTCCATGAACGCACATCTTGATGGACTCAGTTCAGAACAGTTTACCCCGCTGCCTCCCTAAGGTGAGTGGAAATCTGAAAGCCCGGGGAAGGAGAAGGGCGAGAAGGGCGTGACAGCCGTTCAGGTTAGGATTCAACTGGTTGAAGAACTGGTTGAAGAACGGGTTGCGATGGGCTACGGGTGAAGCTTTTCATGGCCGAATCAAGTTTCTGGAAGTTGCTGAGACGCCAAGAAGTGTTTTTGACCATTCAGAATGGCCTGATCTCCAGGTCCATGTTGTGGTTTTCAAGCCAGAAAATAGAAGGTACTGAGTTGAGAAACATAAGCCATAAGCCAATTATTAGAAACATTTGAACACAAAGCTGCATCTCTGTGCACCAGGCAGCTTTCGGCAGCTTGAACTGGGGTCCACCCTTTAAGGTGCAAGCTTGTTCCGTGTCGCTTGTTCCGCGCCATTCTGCTCCATTTAGATGTGAGAACTGGGTGAAAAACATCGAGTCGAGACTGCAATGGTTGGAACCAATTTGTTCGGATAGGGCAAGTCCTTGATCTGTTCGGTTTATCCCAGAAGAGTTCTGGGATAAAGCGAATTTTCTCCAGCCCCGGCCCAGGATGTGGACCTATTTCCCGAGGATCCTCTCCGCCGTGTGCTGGATGAGGGCATCGTGTGGGAGGACGCGTTCCATGGGAAAGTCTTCCATGAAGATATCCAGCTACGATTTATTTGGGTGACTTATCATGAGTCCATAGAGAAGGGGCTTGATGCACCACTTGCAGACGATGGGTTTTTTACAAAACATGCTGGATACTATGTCCCAACTAAAGATATTATGGCTTAATATTACAAATTACTGGGTTTCATGTCCAACTAAAGCTACCTCAGACGGCCTGGAACCAGCTTCGCACTCCAGGAACGGTGGATCTCTCCGCTGGCTGTGCGTTTTTCACAGGGGAAGATTCATCCCTTCTTCCACGAGCGGGGACCCATCTCCGAGGTTCGCCGTGGTCAAAAGGGCATCTGGTGTCGGTGGATGCAGCTGTTTTTCTTTTCTCATCTTTCGGGTGATACAAAAAAACAGCCACAGCTGACTGACTTTTCTCATGCGAAAATTGATGTTTGGTGCTTTTGAAGCCCAGCTTTGCTTCTAAGCCCTTTGCACATTTTGATCCAACTGTTGGATCAACTGTATGGGGTACCACCTTTGGCTTTTTCAGATCCAAGTTTCTGCAGTGTTCTGGTCACTGGTTTCTGTGTTTATTTCCCTTAGTGACGTCTTAGATCTTTTGTGTTCAAACGCATTTGGATCCATTTCCGGGGAACTCTGAAGGTCATGAGTCAAATGAAGTTCAAGACAGAAGATGGCAAGCGCATCAAGCGGGGGAGCCATGCGGAGCCATGCGGAGCCATGCGGAGCCATGCGGAGCCTGATCATCTGATCACTGTTGAGTGGTCATGTGAGTCTTTTCCTGGGATTTTCCAGGCTCATGCCAGCAAAGATCTTGGCTTCGTGGGAGTGCAGAATCCATCAAACAGACGTACATGATTTTTGTCACGTGGTTGATAGGTAACAATTAGGTAACATGCATCTACGCCAATCTACGCTACGTTTGTCGACGTTTGAGGCGCATTGATCCACCTTTTCCGCCCATTCGGCTGTTGCATCTGAAAGAGCAGGCCGGAAATCAGTGCCACATGGCGAATGCCTTCGTCGTTTTCAAAGTTTGGTTGGTGAAGAGCACCAAAATGTGTCTTGACTTCTGGCCAGTTGTGATTGCACTTATTTGTGACCTAATTTTTGCCGTGTTTTGAGATTCTAAACGTTTTTCCGCATATTTTCCAGGTCATTCCCCACCCTCTCAACCCTGAGACTCGAGCCTCACCATCACATTCCGAACGCAGCAGGGCGTCCTGGTCACGTTGGACAATCGGCGCCTATACGCGCTGCAGCGTTTTGCTCTTCAGGAGGGAAGCGTCGCTCTGGCCTTGCGGATTCGAGATTTGACATTGCTATGATAGATATTGATATCTGATATAGATCATAGAATTATAGATGACTTCTGATGTATGATATTTATGAGTTATCTATCTAGATTTATAGACATTATTGAGATGGCTTAAGTCTTTTCAGGATTGTTGCAGTTGAGAGCCAACTTGACTCCAACATTCATGGAACCCATGGAGTAACAGCAGCAACCCCCGCATTTTGTTGGTGAAATCTACTCAGAAAGGCAACATCGAAGCACAAATTCCCGATTTTTTGGATGTCGACATGTGCCCAAAGCCCAAAGTCCCGATTTGACTAGCTGACTAGCTGGTTTCAACCGATGTTCTATTTTCAGGAGAATTCCCAACCACATTTTCAACAGGAGGTCAGCAAAAGCACCTTTTCCAGGAATGGCCGACTCCTTGTTTGGTGCGGGCACTCTGTGTGGATGAGCTGACACCTACGAGGTGCGCAAATTTGCCCAATATGGGGCTACCAATGGATGGTGATATGGTTAGTATCACCCACTAACCATCGAAATTGGGGGGAACCCACTTGAGCCATACCCAGTTTTGGTAGAGTCTATACTTATCATAAGTTACTTATGATTCTCTTATGATCATTTTTATGGGGAGGTAGGCGATATCAGTGGCCATAGTGCCATAGTTGTTGATCTATTTGTATGATCATAAATGGGATGATCATTTGAATAGGACAAACTTACCCTCTGGTAATTTAACATAGCTATTGAAAATGGCTATTTATAGTGGATTTTCCAATTAACAATTGTGATTTTCCATAGTTTTTTGTATGTTTACCAGAGGGTATTTTGGTGATTTCTGATTTGTCTATGGATTGGATCCTATCCATTCTCCATGGAAGGACTGCCGTTTTTTTTTGGCACGGCCAGAGTTGGTTGGAGTGACAACGGTAAACCCACCAAACTTGGCGGGAAGCCTTGGAAAGAACTCAAGAGTAATGGGTAATGGGTCAAGAATGGGTACCATCTGGTTATGACTAACAGTTCGCCATGGAAAATCACCATTTTATAGCTAGGTAAACCATCTATTTCGATTAGGGCCATCTATACCATGGCAAACTGTTAGTCATAACCAGAGGGTAACTACTCCATCAAAGTCGGTTATATCCAGATCAACATGTGATCAACATGTGATCAACACGACACTGACGTGGCCGATCCTCAGCCATGTGACCCAGCACTGGAGCCTCTTTGGAGCCTCGAATTGCCATGTTGGAAGCTGTCGACCATGGTTTGGACCGAGAGATTCTGGGAGAACGGAAATCCTTGGCGCGGAGCGTACCTGGGACACGATCTTCAGCCTACAGCTGGTTGGTGAATGTTGGATGTTGAGTCAACATTTCATGGTGAGTTCTTTCGGCATCTGAGCTTAGGGTATCATCATTCCTGTTTGATCCAAAGGCTGTAAACACAGTCACGGCCGTAGACCTATGACGATTATAAAAGACCAACCACCAAGGCCATTCGGAAGTTTTAAGCATCGCCAGGTCTTGTTGGAGCTCCGTGAGATCGCGAAACTGGGGGTACCACTGGCCTTGTCCTCGGCCAGTGGAAATCTCAATATGTTGGTCAGCAGTGTGTTGCTGGGCCGCTTAGACACCATTGCCCTGGCTGCCGTGTCGGTCGCTGGGATCTGGACCAGTGTGACGGACGTGCTCTTTTTCGCGGGGAGCCACGGATGGAACGAGTTAAAATGGCACATTTTTGATGTTTTGGGAACTGGACATTGTTGGGAACTGAGCTTTCTTCAAAATCTCTTTGTTTGACCAAAAAGTGTGGAAAGATGTTAGTGACTGTTAGTGGAGTGTCACTAGATGTCACGGATGTGTCACTGCAGTGACTCTAGGATCGGACAATTGTCCATGTTCTGCAGTCAAGCGTATGGAGCTGGCAACTATGCATTGGTGGGCTCTTTGGCCGAAATCTGCGTCGTGTTCTCCATGTGATGTTTGGATTGGTTGCAGAAAATCAAACTCAATGAGTCAATGAGTGATTTTTTGAGTGGGCTGGTTTTTTGCTGAATATGGCTGACTTTGGAATTTGATGGAATTTGCCCAGGTACGTGGTTGCAGATTTATTTAGTCTTCGTCACCGTTGCTGGGATTCCCTTCATGCTGCTGCGATTTCTCACGACTCCGATTCTGTTGACCTTTCATCTCCATCATGATGTCGCGGTCACTGCAGGGGTGTATACCATCTGGTCGCAAGCAGGTTTTCTCTTCGATGTTTGGTATAACTCCATCAAGGAATACTATGCAGCACAGCAGATCACCATGCCAGCAGCTGTTGTTGATGCGATCTTCGTGGTGGTGAATTTCCTATTGACATATGTGGCAGTCTTCCCTCTGAAGGGCGGCATCATTGGTGCAGCCTTGGCTTTCTGTACAGCGAAACTTCTACGATCCTTGGAGTCGAAGTGAGCCAGATATGGCTATGGATCAATACCTATAAGTACCATTTTTAGTGGGATGAACATCCATAAATCCCAGCTATTTTGAGGTTCACCAGGGGTACAAGGTTTTGACCCATCCCCATATGAAGATGCTTCAAGTATGGCCTAGATTCCCCCTGGCAGTTCATTTTTTTTTACAAAGCCGTGCTGTGTAGAGTTCGGTTGAGCCAGGAACCATCACCTACATCTTGGTCTGCTGGAGCAAGGGCTACCACAAACGCACCTGGCCCGGCTGGTCCTACAAGGAGTGCGTTTGATGCTACGGTCACCGTATGGAAAACGTCCAGAAAAATCCACTGTGCTAAGAGTTCTGTTTTGGAATCCGAGCTCCAAAAAAACGGTGCGTGTTCTTTTTTTTTCACCATCCAACTTGACTTTTGTTTGAAAGACTTACTGTTCACTATGTTGGATTTGCTGTTTTTTTGTTGGAAGTCCAAAGTCAACAGCTGGATCCCTGGGTTCCGCAGGAGATTTTGGTGGCTGAGCGATGGCGGCGACTATTGGCCATGACCATCCCTGCAGCTATTGGTGGTTTGGCCGAAGAATTGCAGTTCCAGGTGCGGTCGAATCGTTCAATGGGGTGGGGAAGAGTTAAAAGGTTAGGAAACCATGGGTTAGAACTATGGAAAACCATGGGAAAATCTGGGATTTCACTTCTATTTGCAAAACATCCATGTAACTTGGGCTGAATCGCTGCGTGTGATGTGGTGGACTGTTGATTCTTTAGCATTGCCACAGGATGTGTTTGGACTAGCGAAAGAGATGCACGAGCAAATGAGCCTTCTGAATGCGGAATGAAATACATTGGACACGTTTTTTTTCCATCCCTTGACATGATACATGGTGATACAGTGATATATGAAATATTATGAAATGCCCTGTTTGAATCTCCAACTATCATATCTATCAGAAACTTGTGCAGTGAGAATCTAAACTGGCCAGTTTTTCTCATCCACTCCGATGCACTTTTCAAAGCTTACGCACCGCGGCAGGTTTGCACTCTGATGGCAGGGGAGATAGGGCCCGCCGAAACAGCAGCATTTAACCTGGTATCGTGGTGGCAATTTATCTGAGATGTTTGAGATCTGAAGCCTGGGAACAAAGTTGGTCCCACATCACCAAGAATACATGGGATGAAAGCATTTTAGATATCATGTTTTCAGCTGAAAAAGTCTCTCAGCATGCAAGTGATTTTGTTGCGTTGAACTATTGTCCCCTGAATTTTGTTTCTACGAGTGGTTTCAAAACCTCACGAAGTTCCGAGACATCAAACCACCATATTTTTTTGACGAGTTGTTTTTTCTAACCTCACAAAACTTTGGCATTCTACATTTTTGGTACATCTTTGTTCGTGTCTCAAACCTCACGTGCTTTTCTCAAGTTGTTTTCTTCAAACCTCAAGTTGGTAACATGTGATGACGAACTCTAGGACTTAGGCTTTCCCGGCTTTCCCCTTAGAGACATCCCCATCAGGTGATGACTGTGCTGATTTTGGCTTTCCTGTTTTCCATGGCCATGGGTGACAGCGTCGGCATCCGCATGGCCAAGAGTCTGGGTGAGGGCCGTGCGCAGGGCGCCGCCTTCGTGGCACGCCTGGGGATCATCGTCTCGGTGATTGGGGGCGTGGTCATTGCAGGCCGGGCAGGGGGAAAACTCATGGGGGAACAGTGTTTTCCCAATGGGAAACCCATGGGAAAACCATTTGGGACGTGGAGAACAGTGTCCCAGCATCCAACATCCATGGAGTTTTCTGGATTTTTTTTTGGGGATTTTGACCAACACCAGGGATGACACGGCTGCATAAGAAATGCTTGTTTAGAAACGGTACAACATGAGTGGTGGTTGATAGTGATTTGATTCTCCAAGGAAACATGGAGATTGAACCAATTTCGATTTGTGAGTCTTGCAAGCTTAAACCGCACATTTTATGGGTAAAACCAGGTATGTGGGGATACAATCAACGATATGGGGAACCATGACATGGGTTTGTCTAGAGCATGAGGATTCCGTTCCAGTTTGTGGCAATTTCAATGAGGAAACTGATGAATAACATTGCTTCTGGACAAATCACCATGCTATCTTTATCTATTTTATCTGCTTTGCTGGTGATTGGTGATTCCATTTTTTTTGCGACAGGGAATTGATCCCAATTTACTGATATGTTTCCAGGGGTGCAAAGAGGGACTTTTCCAGCCAGCAACATTCAAATAAACCCGCAAATATCATTTCTTCGTAGATTTCTCTGGTTTCTTCATTATCTCGTGAGTTTGCTGTAAAGATATGGGAGTCTCGCGAAGAAACAACAGGCTTGCCCCCCAGCCAAAGTGAGACCATCCCTGGATCTCAGATGTTTCGGTTGTGACCCATCAGAATCGATAGGGGGAATGGTATCAATCATGGCACAGATGATCACCATACAATCAATGGCCATTTCAGAAACCTAAATTGGAGGTACCTACATAAGGCCTATTTTTTAGGCCTTAGTTTCAGGGAATATCCCCACAAAATATGGCCTAACATATGGTACTAACGTACCTCCATTTTAGGATCCTGGATTTCCCATTGATTACAAGATGGGGATCAATCTGTGCTGGCCAGGATTCGTCTGTGTGCTGATGCCGGCGGTGGTGCCACTGATGTCCAAGGACCGGGAATAGATGGGCATAGCGGCATAGCGGCATAGCTCTACGTGCGGGACATTGGACATTGGACATGGCCAAAATTCTGCACTTCGTAGTATATTAGAGTTATATGAAAATTATATGAATCATCCATGCTTGGGGCATTTTGGGTGGGTTGACAAATTTTGCCGCGTCCGCGTCCCCAAAGTATTTCCAAAACGGTTTCATCTTAAGAATCCGCTGGCCTTGTGGTCCCTATTGGGCAAAAAAGATTATCTGCTTGGTGGTTTGGAACATTTGGATTATTTTTCCATCTATTGGGAATGTCATCATCCCAACAGACGATTCATCCATCATTTTTCAGAGGGGTAGCTCAAAATCACCAAGCAGTTGTGAAGCAGTGGGACCTAGTAGGACCCAGTAGTTCAAGATCAGATGATTCGACTGCGTTGGACGGGCACAGTGACCATAGCATTGATTGGTGGAGTTCTCCCTGTGGTCACCGTGACTCAGCTCGGTAGACCTTTCACCACCTGTGAAGTCTGTGGGAAGTGTTGGGATGCTGAGATTTTCCGGCCCCCCAAATGGGTATGGGTCAATAGCTATATACATTTTTAGTGGGATGAACATCCATTTACCAGCTATTTTGATGTTCACCAGGGGTACAAGGTTTTGACCCATCCCCAAATGTCAAATCCTCATGGGTTTTTCCAGAAGTTTCACCACCTTTTTGGTGCGTGACTTGGAAAATCCTCTGGAAAGTGGGGCCAAGTTTTGGGGGTCCTGATTCCCATCAAACTCCCAGACCAACTAAGGTGTTGACCAAGCAGGGCCGCACGAAAATCGTGAGCATCACCCTACCAGTGTGCTGTTGGTTGACAGGCTTCCCCTGTAGCTACTTCTTGGGAAGGGCTTATGGCTTGCTTGGTATCTGTGAAGGGCTCATCATTGGCTATTCACTGGTACCTCGGCATGATCCGATGATCCTGGTCGGTTGTCAAGGAGTCTCACCTTCTGGTGTCTTCGGCCTCAGAGGGAAGTGTAACACGCAGCATCTCTAAAAGCCCTTCCCGCAGGTTAAATGCAGCATTTCCTGCCTAAAAACTGAGAAGCTGGTGCCATTTGTCCCAGGTTCAGTTGCATTTTTGAACAAACTGCAGAGTTTCAACAGGGAAGAAAATGAGCATCAAGGTCAATCAAGGCCACATTGGTGAAAGTTATCGTTATCCAAACGATCCCCAAAGCTCCCCAAATGGCAGTGTGTCAAAACCTTGTACCCCTGTAGTTCACATCAAAATAGCTGGTAAATGGATGTTCATCCCACTAAAAATGATATTAATAGGTATTGATCCATACCCAAATATCTTTTGCAGTTTCCATTTCTTCCAACTGTGCCACTGCGCGAGATTTTTTCATGTCCGTGATCTTCAGTCGATTCTCAGTCGATTCGAGGCCTGCGTTTGTTTGATGATCGCCTTTGCTCGTTCCGACTGGCCCCAGCTGGCCCGCGATGCGCAACGCAGGGCGGAGGTCGAGCAGCTGCAGGTCGATGAGGTCGATGAGGTCGACGCGAACGTTGCGAACGTGGCGGCGAACGAGGTAAACCTGGAGGTGACTAGCTGAGAAGCCAGCAGCAATGGATGAGCAATGCCTGAGCAGCTGAGATCAGAGGATGCTTGTTGAGTAATCAGATGGGGAAACGAGTGGTCTAATTAAGTCGGTTCTGGTTAAGCATGAAGGCATCAAAAAGATGGCGACCGTTTGATGGAATTTCATCCAGAAATGATGGTTGTTGATTTGGCATTCAGCAACTAGGAATCGATCGTGACACACTGAGGAAGATTCTTTGTGAACCAACCTTTTTGGGGGGCTTGAAGGCTTTGGGCCACTGCTCAGCGGCTGCGTGCTGCAGCTGGCAGCCCTGTACATATGGATCAGTCCTGGTTTCAATCCAAACAGCTTCCTCATCCCATGTGGGGTCCTGCTAAGCAGAGGCACAAAAAGACGAGCTGCCCACGTGGTTATCATGGTATCATGTCTTCCAAACCCAGCTCGCTGTATTTGACCCTGGAAAATCTATGCTTTCTCCATGGATTGGATCTTGGAGAAAAAGCTGCCAGGCTACGTGCTGAGAACCGGAAATTCACCAACCGCCTCTGTGGGTTGCAGTTGGAGGCGAGGGTGTTTTCATGTGTTTTCATTGTAGCCATTGTTTCATGGGGAACATGATGAGAAGTCTTGATTCACCATGAAACACAATTGAAGTACTCTATTCTCAGACACACATCTATATTGATTTCACTTAGAACATGGAGGGTTGATTGGCGAGATATTTTGGAATGCCATTTTGATAGGTGTACATCAAATTAGCCATTAGCACATTTGCTGATATTTGATTAAGATATACATGATATTTTTTCGGGGGCTGGGTCGTTCAGCATCTAAGATTAGCCATCGGGAGATTACTGTTGGTGGTTGGTAGGTAGAGCGGTTTCTTTCCCCTGGCATTTTCAAGAGGGGAATTTTTAGCGACAACATTCAGAAAAAACCGTGGACCAGATGACTTTGTTTCAACATCTAGGTTCTTTTAATTTTGGATCAGACATCCAGAGATATTGAAAACACATTCATAGAAACATAAAAAGCAAACAACGAAACACAGCGTCCGTATTTTCATTACCTTCTGGTAAACTAACATGACTATGGAACATCACAATTTTTTCTGGGTAAATCAACTATAACTGGCCATTTTCAATAGCAAACTGTTTGTTTACCAGAGGGTAAGATCCATTAAATCACCATAAAATCCCATTAAAATCCCATTAAAATCCCATTAAAATCCCATTAAAACCCCATTAAAATCCCATTAAAACCCATTAAAATCACCTAAAATCAGAGGGTAGATTTGCAGTTCCAGGTTGAGAGCCGCAGCAATGCTTTCGATACTTTCAGCTGGGTCACTGAGGCGGGTTTGTCTTGGGACCACCATGATCTCAGGGCCACCATGACTGGGCATTCCAACCACCAAACGCAGAGATTCACCAAGAAAGATGCGGGTTTAAGCAAGAGAAATGGACAAAATAGGGATACATATGATATCTTGATGTATATAATATTACAAACAAAAAAAGATGTTTCACTCTCAAAGGAATGGGGAGAACTTGAAGAAAGCTCCAGGCAGCTCATACAGAAGCTGCACGTTTTTGCCGTCCTGTGGCGCTCCGTGCATACGACAAAGCTGTGGGGCTGCCAAGTGAAATTGAGAAATGATTCTTTCACACGTTTTTTCCTCCCTAAAATGGAGATAGGTTCCAACTTTGTGGTACTTTGTAACTTTTTGGAACAACAAACTGGGTTTGCTCAACGTGTCTATCGCTGTTTTGTATATTGTATGGATCATCGGTGTTTTGTTTTAGGCCCCATTCATTCTCGATACATTCTTGATGACTGGACAAGATGTGAGAGTTGCAATGGTTCAACCCGCTTTGGAACGGGATCACCTCGCTTCAATGACAACCCCAAACCTGGTTGGTACCCAATATCTCACATGTTCTTTTTTCTAGTTCCGACATGTTTTCACCCTAAATTCTTAATCCAAATTGACTATTTTTTTCAGCCCAGGTGTATCACCAACCTGAAGCCATCAGTTGCCCATGGATCGAGGTGTCTTTGCTTCCAGTCCTCGCGGTGCACGCGCTGCTGTGTCGCAAACTTCGGCCGTACCTGCAGTCCAGGTTGGGGCGGTAAACCCAGCCATGAACCCCTCATGCCGATGCCCTACAGCATCTGATTAGCATCACTGGGAGTCCAGTTTACATCATCAAAATGCATCAAAATGCTAGAGACATAGCCGGCACAGCCAAGAATAAACCTCCACATTATTGAAGCAATGCACTTGGAGAGACGTGTTGCAGCTGTTTATTTTTTGGCACCCAGAATCCTTCCCTAATGGTGGTGGCCATGGCCGCCCTTTTGGCAGGTGGCCGCTCTTGAATTTTCTCGCCTCGCTGCTCCCGAACCCACGGCGAGAATTTTCGTGCAAGCCTAAGGGCCTTTAAAAAGCTGCCAGCAGAGAGAGGTTGTCTGAAAAAGTTGGGAAACCCTTGGAACCCCCCCATGAGAAAATCATGATTTTCCCTATAACAATTGCCAAAAAAGGAGGTGTACCGCAATTTCAGACAAACCCAGATCGGATTAAGTGGGTGAAATATCTTCCATGCATATCAACATTATATGACCAAAAAATGTGTGGTATGTTCACATGATTGGGATTATCACCACAATCCCCAACAAACCAACTGATACCTCATATATACCTCATCAATATCAACATCATCACCATCGAATCTATACTTCAGCATGAGTTTGAGGTGCAAAAGAGTTCTCCTTCAGCACGTTTTGGAGCTCTCCAAAGCTACCAGCGAGGCGTTTTTGGGAAATCAGAGAGGATCAACAGTTGAACTTTTTCGAGGTATCTCCCTCAATGCTTTAGGAATGCTATGGAATGCCGAAAAACATGGCACACATCTGCAATTATTACTGTAATTTGGTGATTCTTCAATTTTGACCCATGCACGACAACACTTAGAGTTTTCAAACAACTTATTTTTCACATCGATAATATCAAGGGTGTTTGTACTCAGTGGACAGCTTGCTGGACATCTCCTGATTGTGTCTGACACTTTCAAGATGCAGCTTCTCACTACAGCCAAGGGCTGAGTAGATTACACAAGATTAGGGAAACCATTCTGGTTGGGGCCCTTCTCCAGTTTTTGGACTCACCCTGTTTTCCAGGGACCCTTTTTGGTTCTGAGCACTTCCTTCCCCCATCTTCACCCTGCCAGAAGCCTTAGTTTAGGTCATCAGATGTCCAAGATCCTGTGTGGGCTACAAGGCAGAGACAGCCCTGATCTTAGATCCGGAGATCCGTCCCAGGGAAACCAGCTGCCTGGTTGTTTCAAGGCCCTCATCCACCTGGTTTTGGCCGTTAACAAGCTCAGAACCTCATGTTAAACAATGTTTGACTGTTTGATCCACTCCTGTCAAAGGTGTTGAATCCAATCATTGCGAGAGTGAATCCATGTGAATCCATATCATATGCTTAGTTGTTTCCGCACTCATCGTATTGGTTGTCAAATTAGATCACCATTTTGGAGATGCAGTGCCTCCCCCGTTCCGGATAGGGTCTGCTACGTTTGGAAGACTGGTTCCGCGCCACCAGCTGATTCCCAGAAGCTGCCCAAAGATCAATTTTTGGAAAATTCATAGAGGAACCAAAGATCAATTGGGAATGAATTGATCATTTGAGGGATGTGTTCCGATTCATTGAGATCTGATAGAGGCTGGTTTTTCCAGGATGGTGATGTTTTCCACCAAAAACACCGAAAATTTCTACGGCTCAGGTGGTCTCTCTGGGCAAGGGCCGCAGCTGCGTCTCATCAAAGCTTTCTGTGGAGCGGCCCTTGAGCCTCCTGCAGGCCATAGAAAGAGGAAGAATGGGCTGGGAACATCTCCAGCAAAAGAAGAGAATTAAACATCAAATGGATTGAGAATCATTGAGATATGTGTAAAATTGTGAATGGATACAAGGATTTTTTTTAGAACATAAGGAAACACGATAATGTTTAAGATATGTTTAAACATGTGAATGGCTATAAGGAATGGATATTAAGGATACTGCCAGCCTGAAGTGATGTTCGGGTTGCGTGCTACTGTAGTTTTCGGGAGGGATGGCACCAACAAACCTCAGTGTAGTGCACTCTTCGAGTCACGGGTGAGGCAAGCATAGAAGATGCAAGGGCAACTTTGACATGATGCAAAATTGCAAAAATAGCTGGTACTTTCATGTATTTTCATGGGGTTTATAGTAAGATATCCTTGAAGTTTTTAAACAAAGACAGGGGGCAAGCATAGCTTCAATGGATTTCAATGGGCCAATTGCCTTTGAGGCACCTGGACTTCTTTCAGATGTGCAACGACGGGCTGGGGAGCCTGGAAATGGCAATCTGTTTTGGCCAGATGGATCCATATGGCATATGGGATTCTGAGAAACTACGGAAAAGGGTACTCCACAATTCCATGATGTAGAACATGACTGTCCGAACTAAAATCTGAATTTTGCGTATCCACCATTCTTCAACACACCCATACTTATTCTTGGCTGATTCAGCCTGGTTTGTGCTGTTGAAGCTTTTGAAAGTTGCGCAATGTGTGTGTGTGTAGATTTTTGACCTCACAACCTTTTCCATAATAGGTGCACATTGTTTCTTCAGGAGATCCGATGTTCTACCGCATAGAGACTAAGAAAGAAACTCGAAGAGACTTTCAAACTCCAAAAGATCCGCGAGTGATTCTGAGAACAGCAGATTCTTTAAGAGGTTCTCCAAATACTTCTTCCCTGTGGAAGGAAAGTCCTCTATCAACATCATATGCATTTTGACTAGATGATTCCCCCCACTATAGGGGTTTCCCATTGGACAACTTTCAACGAATCGTAACGAATCGCCAGGTCTTGGCTGCACTTTTGCCCCTGTGCTGCTTGCCCTACGCACGTAGCATCCTTCGTGGCCAGACGCAGGTGGGAGGATGTGGAAATGCCATGTGAGAACTGTGAGAACTGTGAGAACTGTGAGAATATCCCAGTCCCAACCTGAGATCATCTATATCTTATATATATATAATCTATAGTGCTGGATTGATGCGTGGTGGCTGGTTTTTCCACTGAGATCGCCACCACGACTGTGCCTGTGCGGTTTCCCGCGGCAGGATTGGGTCGTCGGACTGCTCCTCGCTTGGGGTAAGGCACGATGATTTGCAGTCCGCGTCCAGAGAGTGGTACCCATTTTTCACCATGGGTCACCACACCGCCCAGTTCAATCAGTTGCCCTCTGGTAAACTAACATAACTATGGAAAGTCACCATAGAAATAGTGGATTTTCCCATGAAAAATGGTGATGTTCCATAGTTATGTTAAAAAAACCAGAGGGTAAATCACCACTGCCCAGTCCATCAATGCACATCATTCATATCATTCGCATTCGTTTGGTATGCGACAACATGTCCTGCTGTCTTGTTAGAGGTGGCGACCTGCTCCTTGCAACTTAGTCTGCCATGAGGCTACCGGCTTCACGGCTGGATGGATGGGTGGATGGGTTTGGAGCTTCAAATTCCCTGAAATCATGGTGTAATTCATGGATTTGCCGGGGGAAATCGGGAAATCTGTCAGGATGTCTTTGGGTTTACCATGAGGTATTGAATTATGATCAGAAGATCAGGTTTAGGACCGCAGATGCCCAGGGGTTTGATGGGGTTTGATAGCGCCCTTTGGCAACTGGCAACCCGACTTCTGACGGATCTTGATTCGAAGAAACACAAGCAATTGTTTGAATTGAATTGTCTATAAACATTTTCTTATTGAACCATCTGTTTGTTTTTTTCAATGGATAAATGCATTGGTTCATACCATAGACATGTATCATAACCAGTATATTTACACCATGCAACATATGTGGATTTCGGCATTGTTATCACACATGTGCAGAAAACAGATTAAAACATAATATCTCCATCCTTGCAGGCATCTGAGCGCAGCTGAGTCTGTGGGATGATACATTGATAGCGGCTAGGAAACATAGGGAAACCCAGCTAGAATTAGAAACCTCCATTTCTATGGGATTTTCCCTCATGCAGTGGATCATCCCCATCCGTGGTGCAGCTGTGGGACCTCGGGAGAAACCTTGCGGTTTTTCTCAGCGATCTATTCCAATAGCCACTCCACAAAAAAAGCCATTCCAAGAGCTCAAAAAACTCACCTGTTCCCACCTCAAGTCGCGAGTTCTCACTCTGCTTGATGGGATCCATGGTTCCAAGGAAACAAAACTATGAAACTTTATGACACTATGAAACTTGATTTCTTGAAACAAACTTGGCACTGAATCTTTGCTCCATGCACGGCTTGTGAAAAGTTCGACATGGAATACACATGGATTGCGTGGATCTCTGGCAAGGGAAATGGCCATTTGGGGCTTGCTCAGAAACGACTCCGCGAAAGGTCAATTTGCAGAACACAGAGAGACTTCTGCCACAAACGAAGTATCGAACCCACGATGATTACATTGAAGGGAAAATCACATTGGTTTTCACTGGTACCCTCTGGTAAACTAACATAGCTATGGAAAATCACCATTTTTAATGGGAAAATCCACTATAAATGGTCATTTTCAATACCAGAGGGTACATTGAAGGGAAAATCACATGGGTTTTCAGATTTTTCCATGATCCAATTCCCAGGCCCTACCAGCCACAACCCACCAGTCACAGACTGCACGGGTCAAACTGTGCACCCCATGGCCTCGTCACCTTCACTGGAAGGGCCACCGAAGCCAAACGTGACGCAAAAAAATGATGCCTTTGGCAAATTTCACAGGGCTTTCTCAACAAGAATAGTGTACCCGGGTACCCCCAAATCCATTGTTGTGCAATTGGAAAAATCAATCATTTTCCCGGATTTCAATCTATTGAGAATGAAATACAATGAGATTCACCTGAAGCACCGTGGCCCCCAAGCGAAGATAGCTGTGTTTTTTCTAGTTTAAGGCTTGTTTTTAGGGGGAAGGCTTAGCAACCAGAACCATGGTTTTTGTGTGCAGAATCTGCACACATTTAGACCTCAACAAAGCTATTAATTAGGGGCTGGCATTTTGCCGACGATTCTTCCATCGGTGCTTTGTGGATGGCTCAAACCGATTCGCAGCTGCACGAATTCGGATCTGCGGAACATGTCGACCATGCCGATTCGACCATGTCGACCATGGTTTTTTGTGGGGATTTCCATAGGGATTTCCATGGTTAATAATGGTTAATAATGGTTAACTGATGGTATAATGGTGATTAATGGTGATTAATGGTGATTAATGGTGATTAATGGTATAAATGACTAGGCCTGGGATAGAAATGAAAACACAGAAAAGGCGCATCATGACATCGACATCGACTTCGGATTGTGGAAGTGTAAAAAAACATGGCCCTCATTGGAAAGTCTGAAATGGCTTCACAAAAACCATGGTGTTCTGAAAACCATGGCATCATGGTTTGCCATCTCATTGAAGAATGTCCATGTCCACCAAAAAGGGCAAACAAAAATCAGGGAAATTTCACTTCAATGGTCTCCCAAGATAGCCCATTTTCTGGGATCCCAGCTATTAATGTCCTTTTCCCACTGGTTGGTTGATAAAATTCCCAAGGGTTCTCCCCATTCAAGAACCAATAGGTAGATGGATGATCATGCAATATCACATAGAATATAAGAAATCATATACCAGACCGGCCTTACTTCGTTTTGTTTTTCCCTGAAAGGACAATACTTGTGCATACTTGTGCAAAATAACAGATAATGCGTTTCTTATTCTTTAAAGTTCTTTCCTGACACACACACATATATACATATATATATATATATTCGATTAAACAAAATGTGATTTGTACAGCCATCTGTCACATTTGTGTTTCCATTCGGACATCGAGATGTGCCATGGGTGGTTCTTGTAGTGTCCTGAGCACAGCCGAGTCAGGGATGCTCAGCGTTTTGTATTTTTTTTGGGGTCAAAGGTGTGCACAATATCTACACAGCATCATTGCATGTATATTAATCATAATCCTATGTATATATATATATATAGATAATGTACATGTTCAATTATGATATATAAATATTATGTATTTCACTAATATATATATATGCATATATATATAATGTACATGTTCAATAATATTGCATACTTGTAGATATACTATTGTGTATATATGATGCTATGGATACATCAGGTCATTTTTTTTGATACTTGGAGAGTATTTTAAATGACTTACGGCGCCAGGTTGGATGGATATGTTGATGTACATTCCACCCTGCAAGATGTGTGAGTTTCGCGTGGTCCAGAAACAAAGCGAGGCGTGAAGATTACCCTCTGGTAAACATACATATAAAACTATGGAACATCACCATTTTCAGCGGGTAAATCCACTATTTCTATGGTCCATTTTCAAGTTCGCAAACTGTTAGTCATTACCAGAGGGTAAGCGGAATCTTAGCCACTGAAACACTTTTGGGATGACATTCTTAGTCTTGGGACTGTCCAATGTAAGATAGACTACGATAGACTATCCCCACCGTTTATGGATTCTCCCCTCCATTAATCATAGGTAGTATATATGTATAATATATATATATGTATATATTGACATAATATGTATATAATTATATATATATATGCAAATGTATCATGACAGTGTGGTGGTTTCACTGAATCGAAAAGAACACCGCCTCGCCTCACGAGGTGCCGGCGGTGCATCAACGCTGATGCCTCTGCAGTTCCAGTGGTCAATGCTAGGTGGGGAGGCTTTGAAGCGTAGGAGAGTTCTAGAGAATCTAATCATCTAATCCCTTTTTTTTTGCTGGACACCTTCCATATTTTCATATATATTTTTCCCCATTTTTCGGATCAGTTCAGGTTGGTCACCACAAAAGGTGATCTTGATGTCAAGGCAATATCTGAACCTGTGATGTTCCATCAGTATTTTTCTTTGTATTTCCATGTGTTGGAGTAGGGCCTGAGTAGGAAATGATTTGTTTGTTTTTGAAGATGGGTCAAATTTCACAAAAGATGGGTTGATAGTAATGGCCATTTTTGTCCATTTTCACTGATGTTCAGGGTTTCAGATGTAGCACATCGATTCCATTCGTTCCATTCTACCCTCTGGTAATTTAACGTAGCTATTGAACATGGCCATTTATAGTTGTTTTTCCCGTAAAAGATGGTGGTTTTCCATAGCTATGATAGTTTACCAGAGGGTATCTTGGTTCACATCATTGGAAACCCAAAAATCCTGACTTCCTCGGAAAATCCCGGAAAAAGCCAGGCTTCTGGATGCCGCCCGACTGGGTCAGCTAGAGGTGCTGGTGATTTTGGCCTCCAACAAAGGGCGCCATTTCAATGTTTTTTTCAATGATTTTCGATGATTTTTCATGACTTTTGATGATTGGAACATTTCTGACTTTTCTTTGGGATTTCCAGGTGCTTTTTTTAATTCGCTAAACCGTGGCCGTTTTGCCGTTTGACAACACGTCTGCTTCATCTGCAGCCCTAATGGCTCAGCTGGTTTTTTGGGTCGAATTTCTGTCATGAAGGACCTGAAGTATCCTGAAGCTCAGCTCTGCAGTTTTGAAGTTCTGTGACGAAAACAGCAACTTTTGTGACTTTCGTGGACATGGATGATTGATGATGATTGTAGGATTTGTGACTTTCTGTGGTTTTTTGGAAGTTCCCAGTGTTCCAGTGAACAGAATCCACGGTTCATTTCCCTTTCGCACGCCATGGACGATCGTTTGGATGGCCTGATTGGTGGCTCGAAGTTGTCATTTCTTTGATCGGGCCTGGGATGTGCGGGCCCTTAACCAACCCTCTCCTAGTTGAACATATCGATAAATCTTCATTGAATTGGAGAACCCCATACCACAGGTATACCACGGGTTATGGATACTCCAGTCACTTGAGAAAATTCAAAATTAACCAGATGGATATGAATGGATCAAAATGATTGACCGGCTGGATGCTGAGCACCATCTTTCAGCACGAGCCGCCAAAGTTTGCCATTAAGGATTGCACTGACTCACCAAGCCAAAACGAGGCATTTTGCAGGTTATCCAAGACTAGCCATGAAGGATCATGATTGATCATGAATGATAATAATAGATAGAATGGTTGATCATCATCATATATAGATCTATTAATAATCATTATATGAATGATAGATCTATCATAATAATAATATTATCTATTATAGATAGAACAATTATGATGAATATAGATCTATTAATAACCATTATATAATCTATCATAATATTATATAATAGATATATCCATAATATCATTACCATTATATAATCTATCATTATATCATAATATAATCATTAGCCACGAATGGTTGAGTCATGATAGATCTCATTCTGATTGTGAGGTCGTCCCGCCGAAATGGAGCAAATGGTCAACGCTGCCTGACGAGAAATTTTGGACCATGCGGAGGTAAAACGGCAACCCCTAAACCAATTCTCGAAAAAAGAGATAGAAAGCTGGTATATATATACATATTATATCATGTATATATATATATGCAATATATATATATACACATACATACATCCATACATACATACACACACATATATATATATATGTATTATAATACGAACATAACGAAATCCGATGCAGATATTGAAGATATGGGGGAAACACCATGAACAGTTCCCAGCCTGGAAACACTTTTTGGATTTTTTGGACATCTTTTTGGGGATGGCAAAATGATGGCTATATGTTCTAAGAACTGTTGATACTTCCAGAGATGCTTCACCTTCCAGGCCACCGTGGCGTTGATGGTTAGTCCGGGGGCACCAACTAGAATTCCCATTGAAAGCCAACCATTCCAAGTTGGATGTTTTCTAATTTAAATTTTCCAATGTCAGTGGATTACAAACGTTAATAAACCAATATAAACCATGTACATATATATATATGTACATATATATATATATATATGTATATATATATATATCTATCTATATATATATAAACCATGTATATACATAATATACCCCATGTATCCACAACAGCAGTGGCAGGTCTCAGATTATGTGCCTCCCCAGATCAACGAGAAAAACTTGTGGCTGCTGGGAGTTGTGAACTCAGTGGGCGGGCTTGGAGGGTACATAGCAGTGTCCATAGCAAATCATACAGCATGGGCACCCCCAGTGATGTTTGTTGGTTTATAAACCCCATGAATACTATAGTTATATCTGCCATAAACCATAGTTATGGGAGTTATAAACCAACTTAGCTAACTATGGGGCACTACCTTGTACCAATGTTTTCTGGTCATCCGCAGATGCCGACAGGTCAATTATCACCCCAAATCAGCAGGCAACAAAACGACTTTTCTATCTTCCTGGGGATAACAAAAATATCTGGTTGGTGGTGACTGGAACCACGGAATTTTATGCCTTTCCATATATTGGGAATTTCATGATCCCAATTGACGAACTCCATCATTTTTCAGAGGGGTGGCGAGCTCAACCAACCAGACATGTTCTTCAGTCAACAATTGAGGTCCACTTTCACTGAGGTCATGGCGCCTCTTTCCAGCCATGGAATTTTCCAGTTTTTGAAGATGTACTCCTCTGTATGTAAACGTTTCTGTGTGTAAAAGATGCTCACTGCTCTGTGTAAAAAATTCTCTGTGTAAAAGCTCCTCTGTGAAAAAGCTGCTCTGTGTAAAAGGCTTCTCTGTGCCAAGCCTCTGCATGTACAAGCTTTTCCGTGAAAAAGCTCCTCTGTGATCATCCAATCATCCCAAACAAAATTGGGACCGTGACATACCCCATTTCCGGACTTTGAAGCATCTGATTCTTCGCGAAGTGGCCCGCGTGGCCGAGGTGCTTTTGGCGGTCTTTGGTACCTTAGTGGGGACCATCGGCAAGCAAATGATCAGAAGATCTGAAATGTACAAGCAGGACCAGCCATGTCACAACTCCTTACGGGAAAATCGGGAAACAAAAACAAGTACTGTAACCTCCAAAAAGATAGGACAGTAAAGTCGCACTAAAATAGTGATACATCTGATATATCACTTTACTATATGTTCTTGGGGATTACTCAATATACTGTACGTTTTTCGCGCTTTAACAGCTTGTGCCGACTGATGTGCTCCCAGGACCGAAGAGAGCGAGAAAGTTCTATTATGTTCTCGGTAGGTGGTAGCCTCAGCAACGTTCCACCGGGTCTATGGATGACCATTGTCGATCCACTCCCATAGTTGGTATTTTTGTGCTTCTTTGTCTTGTGGAATCGCCATGGCTCCAATGTCACTGTAAATTGCGGCGAAGGGATTTCTCCCCTGTCTAGCATTGCAGTTGAATTCTTCGTCCTTCATTGGAGCACCCCCCAAGTTCAGCTGTAAATCGGTAAACTCCAATTTTAATACTAGCCATGAAATGAATATTTCACCGTATCATTTTTTTTCCAGTTGCACTACCACCATTCAAAATACCTTTTGCACAAACAACCGCGTTTTCTCAGATCAATCCCAGTTTTTTTTGCTGGTTCAACCACCATTTTTTTCTCCAAAAATCCTCCGAAAAACCCAGAACATCCGTTTTTTAATCCTGAACAGTTGGAAAAATCCATTCAGAATCTGCTGGAAAAATCATTTTTTTTTTTAATCTGCTGGAAAAAAAACGGCAAAAAAAATCCCCAACCGCACCGGGAAACTCCGAACGACCCAGGTCTGGCGCTGCAGGTAGCGCTGAATCCGCTCTGCGACCTGGCGGGCTATGCCTTGGCGCCCGCCTCGGTGATCGCTCCGGTGACGGGGATGGACATCGCCCGGGCGGCCCAGCTGACGCAACTGGTGGGGTTCCAGGGGAAGGTGGGAAATTCCGGGCAAATTCGGTGGGAAATTTGGAGTTTTTTGGCCAGAACATGGCCAGAACTTGGGGTTTTCTCATATGGGTATGGATCAATACCTATACATACCATTTTTAGGGGGATGAACATCCATTTACCAGCTATTTTGATGTTCACCAGGGGGATAGGGTTTTGACCCATCCCCATATTTTCTTCATATTTTCTCGTAAAAATTAGCTTGGCGTGTGGGAAATGGATGATTTTGTCCAGCCATCTCTAGAGTTTGACCATCTTGCAAGATGATTTCAACACATCGGCATCTGCTTCCTAAAGGGACGGCCAGTAACGACAGGATGAGTCTGTGGGGATGCAGTAGCTGCTTTGTAACTATGTTTGCAACCATAGAAATCTACCAACTGGGATGTACCAACCATGGTAGGGGTTGAGAAGAGAACCAACCATGAATCTGGGGGGATTTGGGATGATTTCTGTGGGTTTTGGGCGGTTGAAGCCTGACTTTGCTTGGATTTTTTCCAGCCAAAGCAAGGTACTGGAAACATCTGGGTTTCCCCACGGTCCTTTTCTATATCCTTCCACAGTGTTACCCTCTGGTAAACTAACATAACTATGGAAAATCACCTTTTTTCATGGGAAATTCCACTATAAATGGCCATTTTCAATAGCTATTTTGACATAACCAGAGGGTACCAGCCAGGATCACACTCCAATTTCGACCCATCATGAAATCAGGTCTGGAACACTGTGATCGCACCGCGCCACTCTTAGCTCCGATCTGTGATCAGTGGTCTCCTTCACCGAATCCAAAGGGAAGAATCTCGAGATCAATGGCAGATGTTGAAGAAATCACATAGAAATACATAGAAATACTATGAAATACTATATAGTAGATATTTGAACCCCCAAAAACTATGGTAACTATGGGTTTCTATGGGTTTCTCATTCTTGTTTGTAGGTTCCCAAGTTTCACTGCAGCGTTTCATTGAACACGCTCCAGGTGTTCGCTCAACGAGACCTTGACTTCTCGGCGGCTGTTGAGCACCATCATCATTTTCTTTGCGGCCACCACATCAGCCACGAGCCATGAGAATTGATGAAAAAAATCGTGAAGTTTAGGGAGTTTTTCTTGGTTTTTTCCAGGTTTTTTTTTGGTTGTTAAATCCCATCACCTGCTCTTCGATGTTGCGCTTTTTCAGGTTCTCTTTCGGCAAATCAACGAGGTTCTCCGGGGTCTCCGGGGTCTGGCACCGTCCAGGAGTTTGTTGATCCAAAAGTGGGGGTATGGGCCGTATGGGACCCACAGTTTCCATGAATTGTTCGTTGGATCGTATATATATATATACATATCTTGTTCATGGTATATCAGTGGTTCTCAATCATGGTATATATCTGAATAATTCATAATTGTTCGTTGGATGATTTTTGAGAACCACTGAATGATCTGAATGATCTGAATGATCTGAATGGAATGGCGTAGCACATAGATTTTTTGACGCACCTATCCATCAACCAGAAAAAAAACAGTTTGTTTCCACAAAGATATCTAGTCCAACTGATCTAACTATGTCTAACTGATCAGGTTCACCCAGAAATTCTGGTTGTTGAAAGAAATCGCTGCGAATTCACGAGGTGAAATGGACGGCCGCTTATGTGGAGATGGTCCTGTGGCAGAACCGCACCATGCTTTACGCCATCTGCTTCATTGCTTGGCGGGAAGCTCAGGATGACTATGAGAAGATCCGAAGTGAAACTGATGATCCTGATGAAAACATATGAAAATGAGAAATCACCAGAAAAAACAGCGGATGAATCAGCTGATTCATGGATTTGCACATGATGATTGGCCGTGATTGGAAGAAGAGACAAGAGATGACAAGAGCTCCAGATCTACAGCTTGCGCCAAGCTCCCACTAGGTATTTGTGGAACGTGGTCGCAGCATCCTTAGCAACGATGCAGCGTGGTGCAACGCAAAACAAACACGTGACAATTTCACAGCTGACGTGTATTTGTCAAGATATTTTGGTGGATTTTGGTGGATAGTACCCTCTGGTGAACTAACATAGCAATTGAAAATGGCCATTTATAGTGGATTTTCCTATTAAAAATGGTGATTTTCCATTGCTATGTTAGTTCACCAGAGGGTAGTTGAGTTCACCCGTAATGGTGAATCTTTCAATTCTTGATGAGATCATAGGAACTTCAACACTGGGCCAAGGCTTCTATCAGATGTGTTTTGCAACATTGAAACGCCACAAGTTAGAC
>Ga0126342_10003433_pt1 | contig 26176 bp, 21 predicted proteins | sample Cyp1metagenome_FD_92528 | JGI IMG/M metagenome (GOLD analysis project Ga0126342, IMG submission 92528) | Coral microbial communities from Lord Howe Island, Old Settlement Bay, Australia - Cyphastrea 1 metagenome | ecosystem: Host-associated > Invertebrates > Cnidaria > Coral ...
ACGGATCCTTTTTTTGCCTGGTTTTAAAAGAATTGTGCAGGTTAAAGCCTGCAAGTTTTGCTCCTGGACTGCTTGAAAACTTCTTGAGAAACTCCATGTGCTAGAGTGGATCCTTTTTGCAGGAAGCAAAAAAAGGATTCGGACGCTTCTGGGATCCATATAAAACCACTAAAAACACCCCTGCGTTCGGAACACGCGTTCCAGAACGTACGTTTTGCGTTCTGCGTTGTGAACGTGCTAAGATGTTCAATTACCAGAGGGTACATAATTTACATACATAATTTTACACAAGTTCAGCCACATCCAACAACGTCTGCAGGTCTTTGGAGGGGCAGGCAGGGCAGGCAGGGACTTGTGCGCGGAGTGGCATCCAACATCAGTGATTCATGCTGATCCTTTCCCTGAGGAAAATGACTATACCGCCTTTTCGTTACTTAACATAGCTCTAGAAAATGGGTCATTTATAGAGGATTGATGATGATTTACGGGGTTTACCGATTGAAAATGGTGATTGTCCATAGCTACGTTAAATAACCAGATGGTAAGATGATTTAACATGGATCCAAGAGAAATCTCGATGTTGACAAATCATGTACATACTCCATGGTGATGTTTCCATGTCGCCTCTGGAGCAATTGGGAAGAATGTGAAACAGTTTGGTATATGTCCAAGGCAACATGGTGAAGATTGGTGAAGGATATTTGCCCATGAGATCAAACATACAGATGCGATTTGTCAACACTGGCTCCAGATTACAAGTTTGACGAATCCCAATCTTGAAACCGTGTCCATTCACGCCAGAAATTCAGCACTTTTGTATGTCTATGTTGTTGATCTAATTAGATGTAGATGTGGCTTGATGTGAGTCTATATATGCCAATCGAAGGTGGTAACGATGGGGATAGTGTGCTTGTAATCTATCAAACATCGGGGGGTAGCCGCTAGCCAGCATTCAAACATAACTAGCAGACATGTACCCCACGGAGGTTCAATCAACAAATGAATGGGGCATACCCAAGAGGATGTCATATCTCAAAGCTTTGGACTGGCGAGATTGCACATTTAAAATCTGTTTTTTGACAGGCTAACCAGTGATTCGGGCGGTCCGTAGTTTATGAAGGACAAGTTCCGCAACTAGGCGAGAATCCAACTTAGTTACTTATGGCATTTTGCCCCTGTTTGGTATAAGACTCAAGACCATCTCATTTGCAACCTAAGGAACTAAGGACCCCCCACAGACGTTGTCTTTTGTTATTACAGTATGTTCAATATATTCATATATATATATATATATTACGTGTTTAACTATCATTTTTTAATCATGTTTGGGTATCTAAGCTAGTTTTGATATATCTGACCTGCATCATAATAAATTGGCGAATCCACAAACGTCATGGTTGTTGTGACAATCCAAATGAGTTCTATTCAGCAGGAATGAGACTATTGAACAAAGCCATGGAAGCCATGGCCCATTTGCAATATATAATTAGTTCATGTTAGTTCGATGATTTCCCTAAATTGTGATGTTCCATAGCAATATGCTAAATTCCCGGACGCCTGCGCTGGAAATCACAGATGGAAGTAGATCCTGTGGGCTACCTGCCGTGCGGTTGCCCTGTCTCCTGCCGGGGCAGTAGGGGTTGTATATTTGTATGAATGCTGGACGTTGTCATGCTTGGTACATGAGGATGTGGCCGTGTGTGTGGAAATGGTGTATCTATATTATCCAAATAACACGTTTTTTTATTCGAAGATTATGATTATCCAGCGGATGGAATGGAGTATCCAATTTTCAGACAACCCCAGATGAGGATATGCAATTCCTCAGCTGCTTCTTTTAGTAGCCTGTGCAGAGCAGTTATGGGCCCCATCATCAACTTTGTAACGTTGGTTGAAGGGCTATCAATAGAAGGCGTTCCATGAGAGTCATTACCGAGACTACACAAACAAATGACATCAAATAACTTATGCAGATTGATCGGATAGATTTTACAGAGGAGCACCTCGAGTATGATTTGGTCATTGACCAAGTTGTTTGATTGGTGGTTTCAAGCATAGATTGAAATCTATTTATCCTGCCTATGATGATTACTGGATGTGGATTACCTATGTGGCTGTTTAACAACGACGCTCAGCTCCAGAGGACCATCCCAGGAATGATGCCATCAATAGAACGATGTTGAGTTATTTCTGGTTGCTGTTTTTTTTTCGAATATTTAGTGTTCAAGCATACTTGGGATGATTGGTTGAAATGACTATATGACATTATATAACTACATATTGATACATATTGTATATAACTACATATATATATATATACATATACGCATAGTCTATATATGTCTATATATAATATATAATGTTTTTGCGGATTGGTTGAATTAAAGTCAACGAATCCAGTTTTCATTATTGTGTAGCTTGGTCAGAAATCCCAGCAAAATGGCGCTGAGGGGAAGCGTTGGCCCTATGGAGGCGCTTTAGACGCTGACATTTCACTGCTGGGAGACTGACATACTGTGGGTGGTTGCGAAATCCTGCACCAGTTGGTAGATGGTTTGTCCCATCATAATCCCATTATTTGCAGTGTTTCATAGCTACCAATAGATACCAACTGGTGCAGGATTTCTTGCATCCACACTAGTAGGTAGTGGTGAAAGAAAGACATAGAACAAACATGAACAAACACAATGAACAACCTAGGAAAAGCATAGAAAATAAATCTAAATATGATAAGTATGGTCATTTGCTTTGGACAATTCGGTGCAGACTCCCCGATTTTTCTCTGCTGCAACTGCTTTCGTAGGCGCGGCCTACAACGCCTACCCTAGCAGAGGCGGGATCCATGGGATATCATGGGATGGGGATATCATGTTCTACGATCTTTCAGTGGAACATGATTCACTAGTTACTATATGTTACTATTCACTAGAAACACCACAATTCTTCACTAGAATTATATGAAATAGTGTCATTATCATTATATTTCTAGAATCATTCTAGAATAATATGTGGATTCACTAGAATTATAATACTATTATAATTACACAGATCAATGATATAGTCCATAGATGTCCATGGTTTCCAGCATTTTGTCCACCGCCAGGTGAGAAGCCACTCGGCCATCACCACTGATACCGAGGGATGGCTTCAAGAGGTCCTCCGGCAAAGCTATCAGCGGAGATTGATGTGACGTTATCTCATATGTAGTCTATATTGAGCTTAAGATATATATATATATATATAATAAGATATGTTATATAAATCTATATAAGATATGATTATATATATATATGATCTATTGTATATCATGAGTGATATTATCTATAGTTTTTCATGGTACATTGTATATAGATTATGTTTATGTTTAGATGTATGCACATCATATACAGCATTATGTACATCCATAACTATATATTTATATACATACATTTATACACACAGTATACTGAATTATCCATGCGATGCACATGACACTTAACTGTATGTTTCATTTTTGATTATAGACATGGTCAGTCGATGGGTATGGAGAAAGACATTTCACTTTGAGACCAAAGGCACAACATTCTGCCAACTTCAGCACTATATATATATATATATATACATATATACACATACATACATATATACATACATAAGATATATATATACATACATATAGATATTATATATACATACATATAGATATTATATATATATACATGTGTTGATGCCGATTCACGGTCTGGCATGGTTTAGCCCATCACAGGAATCACTATCTGTTTAGAACCAATCCCCAACCAATTTCCAAGATTTTCCAACCCTGGTTGAAGCCATGGAACCCCCACCATATTTGAGCTCCGCTCGTCGCTGGGAGGTGCCCACAGAGCTCCTCTTTCACATCCTAAAGGCCATGGCGTTTGGTGTTTGAGTCATGACTCGTCTTTTTCATGTATATATATATATACATATATGTTTCTTTTGTTTTATATACAGTAAATTTTAAATAGTTCAGACCAGTCATATCGAGATGAACCCACTCGTACTCACATTTCTTTGGTTTGCTGGAAAAGCATCCCGTGTAGAACTTATCAGCTGGTTGAGAACCATAGAACCATAGTGCGCATAAGTTCAAAGGATGCCTCAATCGAGGGATTGTCTAATTTGACATGCTTACTAAACAGCTTTCCAATTCCGTCATCCCAGCAAGCTTGTATCAAGCGGGTTTTGAGATTCACATGATACAGTGATACAGTGATACAACAGTGATACATCTACATTTGGACCGGGTTCAACGGGTTCAACGGGTTTGGCTGACCCAAAAGAGACCAGTTTGGTACTGTGAAAATCATATCAACCACAGATAACCCAGATAGCCACCGTTTTTTAGGGGCCAATCTTTCTCCCCATTCCCAGAAAAAGCCATGGTTGACACCTTGCTCAGATCCGCTCACTTGGGGACCAGGAGGCGTCGATGGGGATACCAACTGGATCCAACTGGTAACTGGGGAACCACCCTGTAAGAACTTCATGTAAACGATGGTTTGATAGTCACAGGAAACCATCCCTGTACATAACCTAATGTCAGACTGGTGAGCTACTTTATTTCATCCAGATCCTGTTGACAGGCTTTTCATGGCCAATAGAAAACGGTGATATATGATAGTGACCAGTTTAAGAATGGGGATAGCTTCATGTTGGAGACAAACAACCGACACCAAGCAGCAACAGTATGGCTTTTATGCAACGGTCAGGTCCAACTGGGTACCCTAAAAAAAGATGATATTTTCCGATATCCTCCAGAGAGACTTAGCCATCCAATTGCCAATTGGCATTCTCAAGTGACAACGCATTTTTCAATGGATTGGTTTAAGGGAAAATTTACAGGAAACCATAGATTTTCCCATTAAATATGGGGTTTTCCTGTAAATTTTCCCTTAATCCAATCCATTGAATTTTGAACCATTCCGTCTTGTTGTTGCGCCTTGTACCCCCTGGAAAAACACCTACCTTGCACCCATCCCATCGCCAGGAATGAGAGCAGTGCAGGCCAAGATCGGCTTCGGCCCACGCTAAGTTTCGCATGATTTGTTGGTTATGGGGGCATGCATTGCATGTTTTCGCTGTGTTTTGTAACTTGGGATTGTCCTTCCCTGTTTGACTCAGGGGTTCCCGGAATTTGTATCAGAGCAAAACGTGAATGAAATGGTTGAGGAGGAAAAAGAAAACCTGTTGGGGGTCGTTTGGGGGCGGTCCTCCATGATCCAGAGTATTCATGATCATCATTATTTTCGCCTAATTTTTGGCAGATCTGGCATCTGGTGGTCATTGACGTACTGCATTTCTAAACCCTTTCCCCCGTAAACACCCCCAGAAACCAGGGTGAATGTAGGTGATTTACACATATGATGCAGCTATAGGCTGTGTTTCGTATTTGTTGTTCACGAAGTTCACTTTTCTGTAGGGGGTAGTTGTGAGATGTCCCAATTCTTTGGTTTGACTTCAGAGTTTTGGATGGATTGAAGGTACAGACTAGGTCAACGGATACCATGAGGTAAAGATCATCTACAGTACGTATATGATATTATAATTATATACGTATTTGATATTATATTTATATATATACTATGTTTTGTTTTTCACATAAATTATATATATATATATATGATATATAATTGAATCACATATATATATATAATCATATATATATATATATTCATATGCATGTATGCATACATACTGTACGTCATATATGTATATATAAAATATAGATATATAATGTATATATATATACATAATATATATATAGTTTATGTGTACAGATATCTTATCCGCGATGCTGCTTGGATATTGGTCCACGAGGCGGCTGGACGTTCCGCCAAAGGCTGGGCTTTCCGGATGCTGAGATGCCGTGGGGATGTCTAGATGTCTTCTACTTAGGATTAGATGGATACAACATGATACAATAAACCATAGGAAAACCATAGGAAAACCATAGGAAAACCATAGGAAAACCATAGGAAAACCATAGGAAAATGGAGGTTTACCCTCTGGTTATGTCAAAATAGCTATTGAAAATGGCCATAGAAATAGTGAGTTTTCCCAGTAAAAATGGTGATTTTCCATAGCTATGTTAAATTACCAGAGGGTACATTGCTTATTATGCGTATCATTGTTTATTATGCCTATCATTGTTTATTATGCTTATCATTGTTTATCCAAACATCTTCTAATCCTAAAAAAATGATAACACCATGATAAAAGATGATAAACAATGATAAGCATAATAAAATGATAAACAATGTTTGGATAAGTATCTATTTCCCACATGGTTACATCTCCATTGTTTTGATAGATGGATGAAATATGATGAGATGTCAACTCTTTGCATCTTTTACTTTGTTTGTGCTCGCTCGTTTCCAATCATTAGCCTTCCAGATGGCTTATTTTGGAGGGTGACTTCCTTGGTTTGGTCAGGTAGAATGATGTCCTCTGCCACTGCCATTTGTCGTCGCGTTTTGCACCTGAAATTCCCACAGTAGCGCTGGAAGACTGGACTGCTTCACATAAAGCATATCACCACAAAACATCAAAATCACTCTGGCATGCATGGTTTACTCTGGAATCTCTACATCTTTGTCTCCGCATATAAACACTGAGCTTGGGTTAGGGACTGATGGACTGATGGCCTTCAATTACCTCAGTAGGTTCAGCACTGGTAATGTCAACTTGGATAATTACCTCTGAAACAATAAACATGTTTGATATCGTTTGATCCATGCCGTTTTTGTGAGACACCAACCCTAAACCCCAAACCCATCACCTCACAGGCGTCTCAACGTCCGCCGCAATTGCCAACGAAGAGCCCAAAAAACCGACCGATGGGGCAATTGGGAGTACTGGTAGTGGTGATCCACCCCATGGCCACTAGAGGGAACATAATCTGGTTGGTGGTTTGGAACAGTTTTTATTTGTCCATAAGGAATAATAATCCCAACTGACTCATATTTTTTAGAGGGGTAGGTATACCACCAACCAGTAATGATACCACCTATATTTTATATTTGATTTTAGGGTAACCCCCAATTTTGGACGAAACTCAATTGGAGTTTTTTTGGATGTGGAAGCCTCGGGATATGGGCCTGGGATGACCTGAATCGAGAGTTGAGACAGCACCTGCAAGCTGCACATCCCAGGATTGATTTTGGAATGAGCATGTATAAACTAACAAAACTATTGAAAATTGCCATTTATAGTTGACTTACCCATAAAACTAGTGATTTTCCATAGTTATGTTAGTTTACCAGAGGGTATCAAGATTTCTTTGACATCACGGTTTCGGCTACAGGGCCTGCCAGATCGTCATAGCATGTTGTATTTTGTTATCAAAATGGCTATGGGTCAATACCTATAGATACCATTTTTGGTGGGATGAACATCCATTTTAACCCAGCTATGACTTGGGGTGAACAAAAGGTACCAGGGTTTTGACCCATCCATCCCCGAATCTTGATGAACTCAAGAGATTCCCCGAGTTTCTTAGTCCTTTATCACTTGGTGGTGTCAGGAGCACCAAGTTAGGGGAACATTTATAGGAATTCCCTTAAACTGGTCATATTATGTGGGAAAATCCATCAAAAATCCATGGTTCCCTATAGATTTCCCACCAATCCATTGAGGAGAATCAAGCAGTCAACATCAGACATTGAGTAACTGACCATAAACAGATTATGCAAGAAATAAATCAATCTGTTGGGCCAAACGGAAATTTGGACCCCCAAGCCATGTTCCTTCCAGGTCCTTCCTTGACCCTCCGCAGGTCTTTGATTTTTCAAGATCCGCTGGCGGCAGCGGCAAGTGATGCACCCCAGGTGAACTGTGTGGGGATGACCTTCTCTGCGCTGTATCTTTGACTGGAGTAATTCTGGAAAACAAGTGGTACATTTTGGGTTGGTCGGCTTGGTGGTTGCAAGATGTTGTGAGTTGTATCTCAGGAAAAGAAAACCCCCAAATTGTGTTCCGAACGGACCCAGATCTTCCAAACTTTGCATTTGGATGCAACCTGAGTTGGCAACCTCTTTTTGTTTTTTAATCCAGCCCTCAGATTCCATCCGCAGAACACTTTGAGGTTCCTCCCTTTCAGTGAGACCATCGAGCTGGCCAAACGCTACGATTTGCCTCTGGTGGGCTATGTGACAGCCTAAGATCCATGGAATTCTCCGATGCGGCGTTTTGCATAGGTTTTCCAGAAATGGGGCTTGAATAATCTTGAATAACACGCTCTCCAAATGTGAGTTCAAAATATATGTATGAAAATGATTGAAAATAATTTTTTGAAAATGTCTGGAAATATGTTCGTGTCCTTAGTTCCTTACAGACTCTTACAGTCAGATCATTTAGGTTTCGCCGGCAACCAGTTTCTGGCCAGTTTCCGGCATGTGAATCAAAGGGTCCAATCACTGGCACGAATCTGACCTATCCAGCCATAACTGGGATGGATCCGGGCCAAAAAGCACTGAGGATTACCGGGAAAAGCTGTTCCCTGAGGACTGCAATCAGCTGGAGTTCTATTGGTTAGGCTCTGATTGGGCCATGCTATGCCCTAAATTTAGCAAACCAGAACACACATGATGATTTTCCTTGATTTTCCATGTAATTATGCGACATGCCGGACGGTGGATGAAAAAGGGAGATGTCTGGTGTTACATTTTGTAAATAATGTCAGGTTTCCACGCCATATGGTGAACCATTGTCAGTGAGAATCTACTATGTACATCATGCACCTTTGTGAAAGCATGAGCACTCCACAGGCACACAGGGACATTGCGCTTTCGATTTCCGGAAAAGGTTTCGAACCGTTGAAGCCTCAAAATTCATGGATATCCCAACGTCCCATTGTCGTTTTTGATATATTGGATCCATTTGGACCATGTGATGGAAAACCATTTCCATTTGGTCCTCCTTGATATTCACCATTATCCACATGCTTGTCCATTTGCTTATATTAACTATCATGAAACCCAACCATATCATTTTCCTTGGAACAAAAAATAATGGCTGTAATATAAAATTTAAAAAGTAATCGAACCCTTTTTGTCCCTAAACTATTCAGCTCTGCTGCAACAAGAAAAACTCTTGCAGCTAAATTTAAAAGGAATCCCTCGACATGACTTCATCGACCTGTGATTAAACTATCAAAGGTTTCTGTGCATATGTGGATGCCCCGAAAATCCTTCATATGAAAGCCATATGAAAGCCATATGAAAGCCACATGAAAGCCATATGAAAGCCATGGTTGGCTTCATATGAAACATGATGAAAGCCTCTAATCTCCGATGGCCATCGCGCCAGGAGATTTGGTCAGACCTCAGTGCTGCCCAGACGCGTCACTATGCCACGGCAGCTGCGCTGCTGGAAGGTGGGACGATGTCACGCTGATTTGACACCTCCATTTGCATATCATTTGACACATCAAAAACAATGATGATTGTTTAAAACTATGTTTTGACTTATTTTGATCTGTGATTGGATATGTGCTTTTTATTTGTTTTTCGATATTTGGTAGGATAGTTGGAAGTGCAGTTCCAATTGTAAGTGAACATCTATGAAAATATGACCAGAGTCATGTATCGGGCTTATATCATATTATATCATGTTATATCCCAACTCATGGGGATTTATTTCACCCACCTGTTGTGGTTTATGGTGGTTGACCAACTTGTTTTGGATTTCACCATGTGAAGCGCAGGCTTCGTGGTCCGCGAGGCGGGGCCCGGCGGCCGCATCGCCAAAGCGCGAGTGGAGCAGCTGGCGGCCGCGGAAGCGATGGCGAAAGAGAAGACAGCTACATGGCGGGACAAAAATGTTGGTGACATAGGGAATAGCCGGGAATAGCCTCTGGTAAACTAACAGTTCACTATGGAAAATCATCATTTTGAATGGTAAACATACAAAAAGCTATGGAAAATCACCATTTTTATATAATGGGAAAACTCACTATTTCGACTGGGCCATTTTCCATGGCTATGTTAAATTACCAGAGGGTAATCGTCATAGGATATGAATGGAGTATGAATGTGGGATAATAAAGGTTATACGTTATATGTTCATGGGATCTGAATGGAATATGAACGGAAACCTGGTAGAATGGTGACCCTATTATGGGGATATCATGGTGAGATTTGAATGGAAATAGGATATAACTGGAATACAAATGGGATATGAATGGGATGTTAATGGCAAAAAATGGTGGTGAAATGATCTGAAATGGGGATGTAATTGATGTATGTATGTATGTATATATATAATGGCGATATCTTAATGGGATCAGAATGGTCATACAATATGGGGATAGCATGGTAATATTGAAATGGAACTATGAATGGAATATGAATGGAATATGCATAGACATCTATTTACACGCTGACATGGGATATATTGGTGATATGTTAATGGAATATGAATGGAAACATGGTGGTATAATGGTGGGATATTATGGTGAATACAGTGGTGATTTGAACGAATATATAATAGGATAATTAACGGAATACGAACGGGATATCAATGGAATGTTGATGGAATATTCATGGAATATTATATAATGGAATATTTATGTTTGGGAATTTGGTGTTAGTGAAATCCCTTTGGTTGGTGAAGCATACCATTATTGTTGTTGGTTTTTACATTGCTGGTGTTTGACATATTCATGTTCCATCTAAAGATGCACCAAAAACTTGTGCTTGCCATGTGGGGTTCAATGTGTTTCAAATATGTCACTCTTCCATCCCTGACTGGTTTGAAAAACCCCGCATTGAGTCATTGAGTTGTCAAAGATTGTTGAGCTATCCAGTTGTCAGGAGCGGTTCGGAGCTAAGGGTGTCCAGATTCTTCCATATTTTATGAGTTTCCCTATGATATTATCTATATTTTATCCATATCCATTTATATTATGTCCGTATTACCCTATCATAGATATTATCCATATTTTAATATATTTTATCCATATCCATTTATATATATTTATGGTATTTATGATTGATGTCCGTTTAATAAACCTTGGTTTCTTCCCAAGCACATGACATAGAAACGCAACGTTTCCGCAACGTTCCGTGAAAATTTGCTCAGGACAGGTCATCCAAGGCTGGATGAATGGTGGAGACAACCAGCAACGGACACGTGTTTTTCGGATAAGTTGAGACGTCCAAATCCAGGTCCGAGCCAGGAGTTTGATGACTTGGAATCATGGAACAGCAGTTTAGTTCGGTGGCAAATAGTGGCAAAGTTTACCCTCTGGTTATTTAACATAGCAATAGAAAATGGCCCATTTATAGATGGTTTACCTATTAAAAATGGTGATTTTCCATGGCTATGTCAAATGACTAGATGGTAGGTGACTTTAAGCAACTCACACGTACTTCATCAGTTTGCTTAGATTACTTATGTTCCATGAAACTGTTCCTAAACTTTGGCTTCATCACCATAATCTGCCATGGTTTCCCGCAGGTCTTCCTCAGGCCCCAAAAAATTCTTGGCAGTTTTTACCGAAGCATAAATGTGGAAAACCCTTACGGTGTCCCAAGAAGAAAATGATCTGCAAATGGTGGATTTGCTGAAGTTTCGCACAGGATGGTGCCCAGTTATAAGTTGATTTTTTATAACCCCATCTAAATATCATAGTAAGTATCATACACCATTGTTATGTTACATATTGTTACTATAGTTATGTTCACCAACTTCGCTAACGAACTGGGGCCCCATCCTGTTGGTTACCACTGGTTTCATCCGAATCGGCGCAGGCATCGCCTGCGGCTGTTGCCCAAATGACAAGCTTCACTTCGGCAGACAGGTTGACAAGGCGCCCATCAGCTTGGCTGGTTGGTCATTTGTCGTTGGAAAAAATGTTATATGGCACAGGGTCCATGAATAGCCAATGAAGTGGTCATATTGATGATTGATTCACCAGTGATTTTTAAAGGTGTTTATCATCACCTGGAGACACTTTTGAGTCTGTTCACCTTTCATCTCAATGGGTTGCAGGTGGAACATGCAACCGCTGCCAGGAACTACCTCGAAGAAATTGGATTGCTCTCTTATGTCCCCTCAGTGCCGTAGATGCGACGGGGAGGAATTCAACAGACACTACAAGGATCAAAAAAGCACCTAAGACGATAGGTGTCAGATGAAAGCCTGATCCACGGAAAGTGTTTCTGTCCATCCTCATCCACAGCAACCAGGACATCATTTCACAAGCTGATTGCTGTGCTACTTAAACTACTTAGATCATTTAGATCATGTTGATTTTGGTGAGGATGCTACTGCCAAAAGTCACACCTGTTTGCTTAACTTGTCCATGATGATGGTTTCAATCATTTTCTCCAATCATTTGGAAAACGCTTCTTTCTCATGGTTGACAGGATGATTCTGATTTGCTACCAGCTTCGATCATCATCAATCAGAACAGATAGGACATATATATATATATATGTAATATATATGTATATACATATATATATATGCATATAATTCCAGTGTTTTGGATTGTGTGTTTACGACCCCCGCAGGGATTGCTTCAAGTCTGCTGGATTCCCGGCCCGAACGGCGTAACGAGATGTGGCGGCCGAGCAGTGCGTCAAAAAGGCATTGGTGTCAGCCACTTTTGACAGACACACTTCGTTTTCCGCAAATGGTGGATGATCGAATCAACTGGAAGCATGGAGATCCGATTCAACGTGGCAAAGGTGGTGAAAACCTCTTGTACCAAAAGCTTAACATCAGCTATTCTCAGGGTCTTTTCAAACCCATCATGGCTGCAGACCGCTACAAAAACTGCCATCAAGTTCTTGACCGTTTCGAGAGGGTTTACACAAAAAGTAGCTCATGGTAATACTGGATAATATTGGGGGTGGTTCATTATAGATTTATGATTTATTATTGAGTTTACCAGGTTTACCACATGACCTTTCTACATATTTGGAGAAGGTTGGGTAGTCCCTTGTGTGTTTGTGGGGTCAGGGTTCCATCCGATTGCGGGGAATTGTGCGGTACCCAAGTTTTGACACAGACCGATGTTTTTCAAAGCTTGCGGGTCAGACTGCAACCAACATAATTATGGCATTGCCAGTCATTGCAATAAGTTTTGATTCTTGAACCATGAAATGGAAAACCAGCGTTGCAAATAGGGACCAATAGATTAATAGTGTATAGTATAAGGTGGGTAAAACAATAATAAGTCATCCACCAAATCACCATAAATAGGTTCTATAAATCCATGCCCAAATGGGTGGTTCATTATTGTTTTACCCACATTACGTTGCAGTCCTGGTTCTCACTGTGTGCATTGTTCGACCCGCTGCGTTGTAGCACTTTCCACAACCAATGGAGCCGCGAGCACGGGTGAAACTTTGAGCAACATACCCATGACCTGCGACTTGAGATTGTTGAACAACAAATGCAACTCTCAAACAGTCAATGTATGCTGTATGCTTCATCGTCAATGATACATCCCCAGATCTTGCCGTGTGTTACAGTCACACGATGGACAAGACTCAACAGTTATCTGGTTGGTGGTTTCAAACATTATTTATGTCCATAATCTATGGGATAATCCTTCCCATTGGCTTTCATATTTTTCAAGATGGTTAGAACCACCAGCCAGCTATCCTGCCAAGTTTCCCTGGCGTTCCACAGTCGGAAAGCCGGGTTCAGCCCATGGATTCTTTATCCGTTGGCCCTGTACAGCAGCTTGGTCCCAAAGCATCAGAATTTTATATATGATTTATGTAATTTCATGATCTTCAAGTATTTTCAAATGACCCCATGTTTGATTAAAAAAAAACGGCATCTAAACAATTCAAAACATATATATATATATATATAATAATATGTATATATTCATGTCATTTGAAGACAATTGTGATTCATCTCATATCAACGGTAACCCACCAACATTGGTCATGTTTCGTGGCATCAGCCTAGCAGGTATTCCTCTCTGGAAACCGACGACTTTGATGATGCATCGGCGGCGGAAGATGCCGATGACGTAGCTGGGCAATGGAGACACTGAATTCGTCATTTTTTGAGTATAGTCACCCCTATTTTTTTGATATAAAAAGTGAAGTGTCACTATTTTACAATTTACTCTTTATATGTTTTTTTTGAATATCTATAGCATTGTAGTATCATGTAGTATGAGTATCAGACATGAAGCCAATGGTATTCCGATTGGGTGGCTGATGGGTTAATGGGTTTGATCCATGCTGATGGGAAGATTGCTATTAGGATTGGCAACAAACAGGGGCAAAACAATCCAAATGACATAATAACTGGTTGCTTTGTTCACCATCTGTTTTGATCGTTCTACATAACTTTTTACTCTTTGCACCTACTTGGTTGACGCGTGTGTTTGTTGGAGATGCTACTCTTTCTGAGGAGAAGAAGCAGGGATTGTGAGCTTCACCATCAGCCCAAGCAGGTGTTATGCTTCCCTTCTTAGTCGTATAACCCCTTTCAGAGAAGGGCTCAAAGAGCTTAATGATATTGAACCATCCCAAAAGTATTGACCCTCTGGTTCTTGAAATTAGCCGCCATCATCATCATCATCATCATAATCATCATAATCATCATTTGATTATTGATCATTTAGCTATACAGGTCAAGCTACAGACATTGTTGCTACCCTTTCGCACCGGGGATATCCAGACCTGAAATTTCCAAGGACGTTGATGCTGCCACTCGGATGTGGGTTGTTGGACCTGCTGCAAGGAATGGAGGTTTGTCTCAAGATTGGGGGCGTTCAAAAAAGGCCTACATATAGATGTAGAGAGTCTGAGAGAGAGAGAGAGAGGGATGCATCCAATTGAGATGGGTTCTGCACAATCTAAATGCATAACCAATATCATCAATTGCAAAATATGTCAATGGGGATGGGAAGTCAATTGGCGTTCACATGGTTTTCCATACTCCACGCCATTGATACCGTGGTGCAGCATGCCAAAGTGGTTTCATTGCAGTACCCGGTATCCAAATAGCATGTGTGGATACACAAGTCTGCTTGAAGCCGGGAATGAAATTCCACAATGTAACAGACTATTGTTGACCGAAGTGCATGTGGATCTCAGTTGATTTAATCTCTGGACAATTCCTGCACTTCTCAGATGCTTTGAAGAAGTGTAAACTAAACTAGTTCCTGGCACATGATTGACGTTCTTCTATTTTCAATGATTTACTGTATACGTATCCAGTAATTTTGTGGTAGCCACGAGCCAACCCCTATCTTGAGTCCGGTTTGCCTTTGGATACATGAAGCGCATTGGACCATGATTCTTCCATTCTTTGAAACTAGACCATGGACAGTTTACAAGCACTTACCGAAAGAACGCCAAGCCACAAAGAGTTTAAGGAGCTCCCAAGATTGATACCGTGAAGCTGTCTTGTCCTGTTATGTCCAGTGATAGGCTGGGGCATTCGGACCCCAAAGCGCCGTACAGTACTACGTTTCGAGCGACTCAGTTGGGATGTTGAAATTGGGATGGATCAAAATATATTTTGCCATATTCGTGGGGGATGAACATCCATAACTACAAACTATTTGGATGTTCGCTAGGGCATTCCATGGATTTTGACCCATACCCGATATATGTGTGTATATATTTATATAATATACATATAAATGTATAATACATATTTTTATTTATTCATGATCCCCATTTGGTTGCTATATTTTAGTATATTCCCAGTGTATTCCCACAACTATCCCATTATGTTCCCATACACCTCTCAACAAAACCATATATATATACACATAACCCATGATAATCCCATTGATAATCCCATTATGTTTCATATCAACCTTCAGTATATAATATGACATTCCCATATCCTATTCTTACTGCTTAGGTCAGCTAACAACTCGTCCTTACGTTGCGTCAGGTCGCCGACAGCCTTGCTGCCATGGGGCCAGATGTGGCTGAAGCGCCCTTGAAGGAACGGCTCTGCCAGGGCAGGTTTAATGCTTGGGTGGCACTGATGAAGTCACTTGGATGTGAACTAAAAGGATGCCGTAAAGAGGAATTGATTTGGGTATACATCATATTAATATATAATATATAATTTTAATGATATATATATATGTATGTATACAACATCCCCCAAAAGATAGAAAAGCAAAATCCTACTGAAATAGTGATGAATCACTGTTCCATCTTTTTCTGGGTTACTATACATTTATTGTAACGTGTGTGTGTGTGTCTCAGTTGTATTTGATCATTGATGCGCAACGTGTCTTCCAAGCACGATGGGTCACGATGTTCGATTTCAAGGTCTCGAATGTTTGGAGTCGGGACAGCTGATGGTGACAAAGCCTACAAGGTGGTGCCCCCCCAGTGATGTTAGTTGGTTTATAAGCCCCATTAACTATAGTATCTATAGTTATAAGTACAATAAACATCCATAAACCATAGTTATTGGAGTTATGTTCACCAACTTAGCTATCGAACGGGGGCCTCACATTGTAGGGTAGACCCTGCAGAATCGGCCATTGTGCGCAGAGGAAAAATTGACCGTTCCACTCATACCCAGGTTGGGGCACAACTCCCTTGTGCACGAGCTCTACAAACGCTTGGAGCTTCAGTCACATTCAGAGTCATGGCTGCACATGTGGGATGTTTTGACATATGGTTACCATACAACGGCCCCCCAGCTTGGAGTTTAAAGCCAAAATAGGATCGGAGTCTGCATTTAGCATTTTTGCAGGGACTTCGTGAACTTACTGTGTGTGTGTTGTTTTTTTAATAAACAAATTCCAAAGATTTCAATAAAATCGCAGCGATAACCCATGTCAACTGATATTTTCTAGATTCCAATATTTCGATGTATTTCGCGATTCAGGCATCACTTTTGTGGATAGTTTGCAGGGGAGTTATGCATCATTTTGCTCTGCCCAAAGAGAGAAAACTGCTTCGGTGCGGGACCGGCCAGGTAACCCTGTCCTCAGTGCGCAGCGTTTGTGTGCAGTTCTCTATCGCGGGCATGCACCCGGGCAGCGTTTTGCTGGGTGCCAAGTTCTGTCTGATCAATGTGGTCGAACAGACTTGGCACTCAAGTTCTTGGACCTTGGGTCAATTGGCCGATGGCAAGGGGGTTCCAACTCAATATTTTGGGCAGCTATGCCAGGTGCTGCACAACTCAGACTTGGGGACACCAAGAGAAACAAACAGACTGCCCCTGCCTAAATCTACACTTGGACCTGTAGTGACATGGTCATGACATTCTTCATCCCATTGCAAAGGAGATCCTATTTCCTTGTTTTGACCGGTTTAAACCAACCAGTCAGCATAAGACATTCACATATAAAATTCTAAGTTAAACCGGCGGTGTAACGAGCCATGTTCAGACTCTTGTGGATTTTGTTGGCACCTCCTGGCGTCACAGGAATCCCATGGAATCCCTGGCAACGGTGGTGTACCGAGGCAAGGAGTCTACAAGCAAAGTTCTTGTTTCGATGCTTGAGACAAAATCCTATCGCTTGGGGGAAGCCCATGGGTTTCCCCGGGGGTTTCACCCTGCCTGAAAGAGACACACTTTTTGGAGTGGATAACCTTCCACTAGTTGTTGGTCCATGGGTCCATGTTCTGGACCTTGTTTGATGCCGCATATCATTGTGGCAATGCCACACGAACTTATGAAGGTATCCCATGGTATCCCAACTATATGATCAGGCTTTCCGAAGAATGACAGGTGGTGAGAGAACATTAATTATATCCATCTAATTAATTCTAATTATCTATCCACCCACCTACCCATCCATCCATCCATCCGTCCATCCATCCATCTATCTATCTATCCTATCCATCTATCTAATCTATCTATCTATCTATCCTATCCATCTATCTAATCTATCTATCTATCTATCTATCTATCTATCTATCTATCTATGTGTTAGTTTACATTGGGAGAATTACCAGCCAATCTGTGTTTCGCACTTGTCAAAAAAAAAACATGATACACGGTGCATACATTCATCGTGGACACTGCTTCAGTTGGGATGATCATGAATTCGGTGATGTCGCTGATGGTTAGGATTGGGGTAACTCCCAAAATGGCCATAGTATTATACATGATCGTATATTATCCATATTCCAGGCGAATTATTATAACCTTTTCCAGATTAATCAATCATATATATATATATCCATATTATCCATATTATCATAATCCACACAGATTGGGACTCCGGGACTTCCCAAACTTTTCAACCCAGGATCCAACGTCCCCAACGTGGCACATGAACTCTAAGACGCAGTCAATGGAGCTGATTCCCAACCTGCTGGTCGCACCTTGGGATGAGACATGGAGGCTATCCACGAGCGTGGGAAATCCCCGCACTATGTAGGTAGCCATGGAGGTTTTTAGCTGGGACAATCATCCATTTCTATATGTACCTTCCAATGATTTCTGTTTTTTTGTGGGTGTGTGTTTGGGTTCTGCTGCATTACGAAAATCTAGAGACCCCTCACCTAGCAGGTGGGCAACAGCATAGTTTGCTCTCTGGTTCAAAATCACCATGCCCTCATTAAAACCCCACAAGCAAGAAATAAATACAGGAAATCCATTTGGGATTTCCTTGTTTCATTGTTTCATGGAAACAGTTGCGACGAACACGCTTTGAAACATTTAGTTTGCATAGATGTGAATGCCGGAATGCCTCTTTGCAAAACCTTCTCAAGGTATCAGAAAGCATGCCATAAGAAAATGTTGCGTTGCTTTATGTTTGCTGGTGGAGTCTTCCGGGACTGGTGAATGCTTCAAAGTGATTGACCCCCATTTTGGGATGTTGAAAAACAATGCTCCTAAAGTACCTCGAGAAATATTATAGGCCAGTTGGTGCCCCGGCTTGCCGATTTTGCCCAGCATAGTTATACGGTATGATATCCCAATCTTCTGGGGTATAATATAGCCATGGTTGCCATTGGGAATGCATCAATAACCTCAACATCACCCCCAAACCTATGGATGTTCAATGATTATTTTTGGTGCTGGTTAATGTTACGAATGGTTTCTAACGATAGAAATGGATACGCATGGGAAGAAAATACCCCAATGTCCATCTCCAAAATGACTAGAATAGTCTCTATTGGGACCGGGATGGTATTTTTTTCATTTTGGTGATGAATAATATTGACCATGGATTAATCACCATGAAAAAAATGCTGATTAATAAACATTACCATCCCAATATTAATTTGGGGTAGTCAAATCACCATCAATTTTCATATACATTGATATACAAGATCTATTTTCTTGGTGATTATATTAAAAAGTTACCATCCTAACACATCCCAACATCGATGTTTTTCGTGATTTCCCCTATGTCTCGGTCGGAGTTGCCGAAGGATTGGACCCTGGACGACGAGCTGCTGATCTCTTCGCGGCACTGGACCGCGGGGGCCGGGCCGGAGGCCAATGACGTGCAGCTGAATGAAAGCCGTTTGAGCGCCTGGACAGAGTCAGGACACGAGTCAGGACCCGGGGGTCTGAAAATGAAGTATCCAGGTATCCTCCCAATATGATGGGCTGATGTTGTTGTAATTTTGTTGTTGGCTAATTCAGTATATTCCACATGTTTATACCATTTTATACCTACAAACTCCTCTAGGCAGAAAAAAGTGCCTAACCTGCCTGTAGGCGTTTATTTCTGCCGATTCCCAGAATAAATGCCTAGGCCAAACAAAAAGCCGAGGCTGATATTTTTTTGTACGTTTTATGTTGTTTTAATAGGGAAGCTGATGATCATTATTCCACTGGAATTGGGGGTGTTCCATCGATTTTTTCAGAGTTTTTCCTTCGAACTTCGTATTTGAGTAGTTATGAACAAGAATGATGAGATCATTTGGGGGAAAACATTCCAAAAATGGTTTTCCTATGGTGGTCATTTCCCAACTATATATGAATTAGTGGAACAATCCAGTTTGAGACTTACCACTTAGTAGTTTGTGAGCAAGTCATAACCTATGGTTCTACCCCACTCAGCACACGCCTGAACACTGACATGGAACCCAAAGTTTGCCATTTCCAGATCCAGAAAACATTTTTCTGAACCTCATTCTTTGAGTTGTTAGGTTTTCCAAGGGTAATCGGCTGGCAAAAAAGTATGGTCCATATTCCATATACTCACTTGGTACTTGTTCATCATGGTTATCAACCAGTTAGGCAAGGGGATGAACTTTCAAGTAGACCACGATAGACCTTGAGGTGGTCCAAAGAAATACGATGGAGTTGTGGGTGTATTTTCCAAATCATCCATGATAAAATGGAAAAAATGGATGAATTGACAGTCTTTCTGTTACTTTCAGATGATCCATGGCGCCATGATTTTTGCACTTACCGTCACTTACCTGATAATCAAACATGGTTCACTGGAAAATCTCCCATCTGAGATGATATTCCCATTGAAACCTCCATTTGAGTTCGGGGATTTCCCACATGTTACCATGTTTTTCCTATTTAAATGTCCATTTAATGAAGGATTTTCCACATTGCCATGTTAGACGACACCGTGGGTGTGCCGTGAACATTGCAGAGGTGAACGCTTTGGCTCTGACACCATCACATCCCTGGGAGGTGGAACCGGCCAGATGAACATCTCGAAGCTGAACGGAAGAGAATGTATGAAATGATATGATATTATATGATCTATTCTATGCACATTTGTTGAAATCATTCTTTGTAGGTTTATGATTGTTTATGCATTTATGTATTGGGATGCTGATCTAGCCATCTAGCCATGTTTTTTTCATGGATTTTTTGGACAGTCGCCAAAATTCCAGTTGGATCATCAGAACTGGCTCCAGCGCTCCAGCTGCAGGTTTGAATCGTTTGTTGCAGTTCCTGGGGTTAATTTGCGCTGCTCCTTGGCAGCAGCCTGTAGGCCACCTGGGTTGCAAACTGGGTTCGATGAGATAGAGTAAAATATAGCTAATTCAACTACCCAATCAAGTAGGCAAATGACTGAGTCACGTCTTGACTAATGAAAATTTAGTAGAGAAGTGTATATACAGTACTTAAGTTTGGTTTGCTATGATTCTCTCTTGAAAGGAGTCCAGTCGAGCCAGGCAATTCGTCCTTTTTCTCTTGTTTTGCTCCTTTGGATACCCTTCCGAAACAAGTCAATCGACTTCAGCATAGGGTCAGCCACCCTACAAACCAGTCCTTGCTCTTTGGTGTGTTCAAATATGTGGGATGATGATTGTGGCACTCATAGTTTTCAGGCTGGGTGGCTCAAGCACCAGCTCGGGATAGCTCGGGTATGTCATAGCTTGGCCCAGGATGCTGGTGCACCAGAAGCCTACACCAGACACCTGCCCTTCGGCGGCTTGTCACATCGTATCCTGTTGGCTTAGCGTATCCGGAGGTTTGAAGGGAGCCTTAGGAGGCCGAGGCGGCCGGAAGTTCAACAGATGTTGATGATGTTGAGTCCCGAAAATCACATTTAGATGCTGATGATCTCGAGATGTTTTGAATTGTTTCGACATATGATAGGTTTTTTTTGATAGTTTTTACATGTTTTTTACGATCACTAAAGTCCTCAAAATGGTGTTCCGATCTGTTGAGCTTCGTTTCCTGACGGTCTGTGGAGCTCCAGAATTCGCATGCGTGGGAAAAAAGGGGTTTCGGGCACTGGAGCCAAACACCTAGCGGTCAAAAATTGACGACAGCCTCAAAATTAGGGATGTTACCAGCAAATACCACTACTACAGTTACTACAGCATTAGCAAAGCTGCAATTTTAGCAGCCTTTGGGTTTTTTTTCTCTTGATGCTGATCGCATCTCTGGGGGATCGTCCCGGAGGTGATAGATATAGATGACCATGTCATAAGTCGCACCACTTCACCACTGCATTATGTCACTATGTACTTACTGAATTTTGAAATTGGTTCATTCAAATCAATCAAACTGGTGGTTGTTTCATGTTGTTTCCCTTCCCGGAGTGTGACGATGCCAAGATGCTTCCATATGAGTATAGTAGATTTTAGAATCTTTAGATCCATTGCAGGTAACCTACAGGTGGTTGAAGAGTATTCCCAACAGCCGGGTGTATAGCACAGATGAAGCAACTGTTTGACATTCCCGTGCATGTCGGCTCAGCCACTGGTGTGGGCATTGTACATTCATGGAGAACGGGTGTAATTCCAGGTGATTGCCTCTCGTTCGAAATTCCAGTTGACCAGCCATCATCAACAGGTCAAAAACACAGATGTATTTAGATATCCACAACATTCGACAACATAAGAGGTACCCCAAGGAGCACGGATACTTCAATCTGTAAATGACAGGTGCATCACCTTGGGTTTGCTCAGAAGACCACAGTCAGATCCTCCCACCATGGGGGGCGGAGCTTCAAGTCAAGCGGAACCTCCATTGCCGCCGATCCGAAGGCGCACAGATGGAAGGGATAATGGGCTGTTCAAGCTTATTTGAACACGGAGCCCAGAACTTTTTGATTGGATCGTCATTTGGTCAGAACCAACCTCTTCCGACGCATAATTTGGTTTCGACCATTCCGAGGGTACGAAGACAATTCAGTCTAATTCAGTGAACGATGTAGCTGCTGCTTGCGCTAGAATCCCATAATGTGAAAACAGGGTGGCCTCTGAAATGTTTGCGGTGAAACTAATCCCGTTTGAGTCCTTGAGATTTTCTCCAAAGATCTCCAAAGCATTTCTTTGTTTCAAGGACATGTGCAACCCAGGAGCGGAGTCCCTTGATGTCATGGTAACATATGGATATCATATGGATCATTCATCCTTGTGTTGATAGTTAGTATCAGTTGAATTTCCATTTTGATTTGTGAAACGTAACTGTATTTTGATATATTTTGATGTATTTTGATGATGTATTTATGAAAGGCGTTGGCTCTACAAGAAATCCCTATAAATCCCAATGGTTCCACTAATTCCACTTATATCCCATGAATTCCACTTGTTATCCCACCATTTATGGTTGGTTACATCATTTACAACTATATTTATATCATGTTATATCCCCATTGTATCTGAAGATGTTCATCATTTGTTCATATTTCTTCACGTCAATGTTCACCAGCTGTGCTAGTCATAGGTCCATTTCAGAGGCGCAGGCACATGTGAGGCCTGGGTCGGCCTGGGTCGGCACGATCCCATTGACAATTCACAGGGTTGCTCCAAACTACACAATGTAAATGTATGTAAGTGTAACTAGGAATCGTAGATAACAATCATGTAGTTACTGTATGTTATTGGCATATATTGGAAATAGTTGTTGAGGTGCTGTTCTAGGTATTCATGATCAGCCTCTGTACTCTATACTTAGCCAATGCAAGCCCCACTGCATCTGGGGTGTTGGGAGCAACCCTGATGAACATCATGTCTGGGATGGTGGTCCCATAAAAAAGATTACTGGTTGGTGGTCTGGAACATTTTTCATTTTCCATATTCTGGGAATGTCATCATCCCAACTGACTAATATTTTTCAGAGCGGTTGAAACCACCAACCAGATTACTACATGATGTTTCCAACTGTTGATTCCATGTGAGTTTCACTCAGGGTAAACATCGAAAGATCTAAACATCACAGCTGTGTCAGCTGTGGCACCCATTTGACTCATTAATCCAAGCTTCAAAGGATAGCTTGGATGGTTTGAGACGATGGCAGATACATTTTGGTGGCACAAACAGCACAAAGATGTTTATCGACTTTCAGGGAGAGCCAGGTTCTTTTTTTCCGGTCTGTCCAAGAAAGGTCACCCGGTATTGGCCATCTTTGGCCAATGCAATCTGTCATGGCCGCCATGGCCTAGGGCCGACTATGATGGCGACACGCTGCTTTCAGCCGATGTGGGGGGTACTGGCTCACGTGGATGTCTCAGATGATGGTTCGACGTGTAGCACAGACACAGCAAAAGTGATCACATCAAATGAATACAGGAGAACAGGATAGAACAGGTATTCGTGCGAACCTCTGTGTACAGACGGGCACACATAAGTGGATACTCACAGGTGGAATCTGCATGAATCTGCATCAAGAGACCTACTGTGTGAATCAAACTGGATCGGTGGTATTGGGCTATGGAAAGGAGGAGGTCATCAGACTACCCATTTCGCGCTGCCAAACAGGTTTCCATTTCGCAGTCGATTTGAAGTGACTGATGGTACTAAAATAGACCAGGTCACTCAGACCAGACGCTTTTTTCGTACATCAGATACTCTTTCTATCCCTTTCTATTATTCCATAGGATCCATGGTGCTGGTATATAAATGCATTTCTTTTATCAATGATTTATAAGAATTCTTACCACCATCAACCTTTAGTATATGCTAACATAAAGGGGGTTTTTGTTGGGATCCATGGCACCCCATATAGCAGCCCCATGGATCCCATTGGTGAAACGGGACTGTCTCAACGGTGCCACGGTCCAAGGTTTGCATCTTTTTCTGCCGCCGGACACGACGCATCCCAAAGAGTCTGACTTCTTCGTGCGATGCCGCGGGAAACGTCGGGGAATTTTTGTCGGGTTTTTGGACGGCGGAAGATCAATGGATTCAATGGCTGGAACGACCATGGGCCAATGGGGGAGTTTTTTTCGGTAGATATTCCATGACATTCACCAGACCAAACTTATGTCAGATATGTTTTTGGGGTGCTGCAACCTTTTCCAATTTCCAGGTACATGATAGAATATGATAGATATGATAGCCAGGAGGGTAGGAATATCTATTATATAACTTGCTACTCTATTATTTACCCGATTTACCCCCCTTGTACTTCGGGGTTTGAGAGCAACTCTGTAAGGGGGGCAACTCAATCTCCTCTCAATAGTGATGATATGTGATGATGGTGGCGAGCTAGGGAACTGCTGACCATGGATAGTAAGTACCTCATGGCAATGAATGGACATCTTGGTGTTTTGCCGCAACAGTTGTTGCCTGGTCACAGGTACCTCCTGAGCGAATGATCTTTGAGAAACAGTGCGCATGATGCGCAGACCATGTTTGGACATGCTTGAGTAAAGACCATGTTTGCTGTAATGATCTGTAATGATCTGTAATGTGGTTGTTCGCCAATGCCATGTTTACCATCCCAAATAGAACCATTGGTATCCATTGGTTGTGAGGAGCCATTGGGTCAATCCCACATACGTCTGCTCATGGGGATGGTCGGCCAGGGGAATTCACGAGGCACACTGATTGCAGCCTTTGGTATATTGGTGGCGTCTCAAAATGATAGACTTTATCTCAACTCTGACAAACTCATCCAAAATCCCAGTGGCTGATCTAGGAGAGGAAGTGTAGAATATTGGAACTGGTTTCCGCTTGTCTCATCACCAATGCTTGCAAACGTGGGAAGGAAAGACCTGTAGATTGTGCAAGATGTCTCCATCACATAGAGTCGAAGGTGAGTTCCACTGTTATACTGATCCGTCCAACCCACTGAATTTTGGATACAGTCAGATAAAACGATCAATTGCAACACACAAGATTTAAAAGGATAACCGGCAGCATCGTGTCACAAGACATTGTTGGTAGTGTCCAACAATGTTTTTGATGTTCAATCTGGTTCTTGGGATGGTTATCCCATATTTATCCCAGTTGATGAAAACTGCTATGAAATGATTCGCCGGGTTTAATTCTTCGTGTTTCAGGCCACAGCCAGCCCAGTGCCAGGTACAAAAATGAACGCTTCGACAGTTTCATGGACGTCCTGAAGACTTTCCTCCGCGAAGCGGGCTTGGAAAGGCGGCCCTTTGGAGATAGTTCCTACGGTTCCTTCAAGGAAGGAGTGCCAAAATCTCCTGAAATCTGGAAAAATGTGGATAAATATGTGGGAAGGTTTTGAGGTTTTGAGACCAATCAAGGGATTTGGGGATGAGAAATCCCTTTCCCCTATTACTAAACCGTCTGCAGGCCTCCACTTCTGGCGTGTTTGGCGGTGGCCGGAGTTGCAGGGATCCGCGGAACCAGTTAAGCCTACACGGTGACTGAGATCTTTGTTGGGTGTACTGTTGTTCATATCACTTCCATATATACATTTTAATATACATATAATATACATATATATATATATATATTATATAGTACATATATATATATATACTATATAAGTGTATATATATACTATATGTGATATATTATCATATTATATAACATGATATAATGTAATATGTAATATA
>Ga0126342_10003434_pt1:0-25000 | contig 26170 bp, 14 predicted proteins | sample Cyp1metagenome_FD_92528 | JGI IMG/M metagenome (GOLD analysis project Ga0126342, IMG submission 92528) | Coral microbial communities from Lord Howe Island, Old Settlement Bay, Australia - Cyphastrea 1 metagenome | ecosystem: Host-associated > Invertebrates > Cnidaria > Coral ...
AGGCGAAAGATGAGCTATGCGGATGCATGTTTGTTCTGATAACACCAAAGGTGTTGAAGTCCAGATCTGCTGTTGCAAAAAGGCAGATGCAACCGGAGAGCAGCAAGTGTGACACTGTATATACATAATATAAACAATACAGTTGCCCCATGTCACGATCTGCTGAATCATGGTATTGAATCCCCTGGTCCAATCACCAAACACGATCTGCCCTCCGGCTGTGTAAAAATCTCTGCTGCTCCTGGGCAGAAGGCATCACCGTCCAGATCTTGGAGAATTGCCTGGGAGAGACTTGGGGAAATAACAAGGGCGACCCCACAAGCATGGGAATTCAAATCCTTTTTCGGAAATCATGGGGATAGAAAGGCTACAATAATAGCGATTGTATACTTGTATTATAAGTATTGTGTGTAACAAATTGGTGTTACATTACAAAACAACCAATGCCTGGGATTTTGCTTTTGCAATCGAATGGGAAAGGAATGGGTACAATAACCAACTATAATCGGATTTGATTAGTGAGTTTCATGGGATTTAGTGGGGGACACCATTTGGATCGATTTGGTGGATTTTGAAATCTGTTGTGTAATGTTCTTTCAAGTTATGGCAACAAAAATGGGCTTATAGTATCTTATAGTAATGCACAAAACGATGCAGAACATTTTGACAACTTATCACGCTTACTGTAGATAAAACAGTATTTCTCATGATTTAGCACTGTTTTCCAATATGGATTTATATATATATATAAATAACCATATACAACCATATATAACCAAAAATAACCAAAAATAACTATGATGGTGAACCCAAATCCTCCATATTTTCCTATGGTTTTCCAAGGGTTTTCCCATGACAAAATATGACCAAATCTGCATCTCGAATCCCGCCTGCGCTGCCACCTCTCATCGCCCTCCTCCTGGCGAGAACCAACCAGGCTATGTTTAATGGCTCACTGGTTGGTGGTTGACCTACCCCTCTGAAAAATATGAGTCACTTGGGATCATTATCCCATATATGAAATGGAAAATAAAACCCATGTTCCAAACCACCAACCAGCTCATAATATGCAGCCTGTAAACGTTTACAACGAGGTGAGGTGGAACATCCAGCATATGTAGATTGTTTTTCCGGGTTTACCATGGGTTTTTGCACATCTGTGAGTTTACCCTATAGGGTCATCTATCATACAATATCAAACTACAACCCCTTTTATGGGACTCCAATAGATGGATGATGCAAAAAAGAAAGCAATGGTTTCCGAAGGAGTGCCAGGCTAGATGATGAAATTTGGGCGCACTCAAAACGATGTTGTTTTCCACACCGGAGCAAGAAATACTAGCCAGTTCCAAACCAACTAAATGGATAATTTGTTGCATCTCGTTAGCTTCAAAATTATGTGAGTAAGTAACTTATTTTGCAATAATACCTTCAATATCCTTCAATACTGGTGCATTTGTGCATCAACTCCAATTACCATCTGGTTATTTAACAGTTTGCTATGGAAAGATCCACCATTTTTAAGTTCGGTAAACCATCTATTTCTATGGGCCATCGAAAAACCATGGCTATGTAAACGTCATAACCAGAGGGTAAAAAAGAAGCCAACTCCGGCCATGTTAAAACGCCGCCGTCGCAGCAGATGCCTTTGGTTTCACTTCGATCTCTGGCAAGTCTGGTCCGATCGGCCTGCTGGACGTTGCGGGATAAAACGCAGCTGCCCCGATCAAAAAAAAACAGCAGTTCAGTGTCGCATTATGACACATTGAAGGTGGCTTCTATTATTCTATCATCCAGATCATATGATTAAATTATATAAACTATATTCTCATGATATTCCATTGGATTCCAAAATTATATCACCATTTTATTATATTACTTGTTCTGTTGGTTATACTACCCCAGATTCGTTGGGTTCGATCGCCTTTTCCTTTGTCCTTTTCAGTCTGTCCACTTTCAGGTGATCGCCTCTTGTGCAAGGCAAAGACATCCAGCCCCTGGTGCGATCCGATCACAGCGATGAGGGCCATGCGAAGAGAGTGATCATGACTGAATCATGTCTGCAAACATCTGCAAACATGCATTTATACTGTATATATATAATATGCATATTACATACATATAAATAGCATTAAGTAACTATACTATGTACAGTCGCGTAAAAAAACATACATATATCTGAACATGCATGATCAAGACAAGCATGTACCGTCCAGCTGTCCGGCAGCTAGAACACTGGGATGATGATGATGATGATGATGATGCCGATGACGATGACACTGTGAGCAAATGAGTGAAGTACCCAACCCATAGTTATCATATTTACTAGTTCCACACACTTTTCGATATTTCCAGCGCAATCCACTTTAGACGTTTCGCAAGTCTGAAAATTTCACGAAATGCCATGGTTGGTGCCTTTTCATACTTGGAGGCAGCTTGTATCGAATCAAAGGGCTGGACATACCATTCCATCCCATGGTTTTCCGGGTCACAAGCACCACATTGCTGGAACTTGGGCTTGTTGGATCCCCTGTTCTGAGATAAATCCGGCCCTGGCCCGGCCAAATCCATAGGATATGTCCCAGAAATGATCCAAAAAAATATGTGCATCACCAAGTTCTCCAAGTCAAAAAGCTATTTTCTTGGGAGTACTTTTTGCCCGTTTCTGGATGAACACTTTTTCAAATCACATGGTTGGGTAATAATATAATATGTAATCTATATACATATATATATCATAAACACTCATAAAAATTCCATATATCTCCAAAGTGATATCTATCATATTCTATCATACTCTACCCTCTTAAAATTTAAATATTGAAACTGGCCATGTATACTTGATGTACCTAATAAACATTGGCGGTTTTTCAGTTCTGTAGGTTACCAAAGGCTATCCCGATTCACGATCAATGGGTATGGATCAAAACTAAGTACCCCTAAACAATGGATGGAATTCGCTCGCGAATTCCATCGACATTCACATCTGTGGTTCCCTGAGTCTGAACTCTTGACCCATACAGTTTATGGCCCAAAAAAACGTTATAACTTATAACTGGCTAACTTACCGCATTGAAGTGATTTTTAAAATTTCACCTGAGTTGTGAGATTTGTGTACTGGAATTACAGCTATTATAGCGTATACCCTCCAGTAAATTAACATAGTCCCTGGCAGATAGGGGTTGGAAGATGAGTTTCCATTAAACATTGGTGATTTTCAGGGTCAACAAATTTACTTACCAGAGGGTAGCCTACAGGAATTCAACATAGCTATGGCAGCTATGGCAGCTATCACCCATGATGATCTCCTGCCTCGAAGAAGTCGTGCTTGGCTGCAGAGGCCACTGAAGAGCGTTCCTTCACGTCCTTGCCGCTAGCCCCGGAGGTTGTTGACCATCAAAAATAGCTAGCTGATATTAGGTGATTTTCCAGGTCAAGCTATTTTTCGGATTTGAGATGATTTATAACTATCTTAAGAGATATCTTGGTCCCATTTACTTTGATGTTTTCATTTTCGGACTTGATCTGAAAAAGGTGACTTTCCATGGCCATGGCCAAGCATACTGGAGGCCAAATGGATTTTCAGCATTTTTTTTACATAGACATTGACAGTTGTATGGTGGGGTTTGAAAGTTCTGTGCATTCAATAAGCGTTGACAATAACCCATATGCTCCATGTATGGAATATTTACGAACATTTGCCCTTATACGCACCCAAATGTAGGTAAATATACCATACATAGAGCATCTGGATAAAGAAATCATTGTTTTTGAACCAGACCAACGGAGTTTCCACTGATGACAGTACTACATGGCCCAAAATCACTGGGAGGATCTTTGAAATTGCTAACCTTCGCCCAGTGCATTTGTCCTGAACTACCAGGGAAAAACGGGAGGAACCCCCATGGATCATGATCCATGGTCGGAACACCAGCCAGTTGGTTCTTTTGGGGTTTCTAGCTTTGGGATATCCTCAACCATCCTTCGGGCTTCCGTTTTTCATTGGTTAACCCCCAAGATATTCTAAGGACTCCAGGGAAAAGAAATTATGGACTGCTGACTTTTTCAGGACCGTTATACACTTCAACCTAACTCTGCTGGCAGCTTGAGATTCCGCCAAAACAAGGGACACCTTCCACGAAGTAAACAGGTATCCCAACATATGGCACCACCCTCATAGGTGATCAGCGAGCCATGGTTGTTGCGAAAAACATATAAACTCATCTAATGGAATGAAACTGAAACAAACACATTGAATTCAAATGCCATTGATTTTTCATCACCCGAACCTCAGAGCATGGATGGTTGCCTTCGAAAGTCTGCAGAGGGCAACTTCCATAGGAATCCCATGATTGACTGATTGGTGGTTTCAACCAACCCCTCTGAAAAATCATGGACTTCGTCAGTTGGGATGATGAAATTCCTAACTGTTTCTGGAAAGTCATAGAATTCCCATGGTTCCAGTCACCAGCAACCAGATCATCTCATCCCATAAGCCCAGTCCGATTTTCCATCTTGTTGCTGGTGCAATGTGCCCATCTTGAAAAATATGAGTTCGTCAATGGGGTTGGGATGACATTTTCATTTCTCGTGCTGCAAGAAAGTCCTGCTTGGGTCATGCCAAGAACTGTTGCTACTCTGTGCAAGTCCGACAACTTCATCCGTAGAAGTCTGGCTGTACAATTTCGTCGGACACAAAATCATTCGCAATCAGATCTACGAACTCGGTAGGCAAAACCTGAGTTCGAGAGCCGGCAAACGTATTCTGTACATAGTCTGCTACGGCAGAGGCCAGGGCTCGATTGAGTCCCTGGGGATAAACCTTACCTCGTGCGGTCTTGAAGATTCCAGCCCCATCCAATCCAACTAATGCCTCATGCTCAGAAGCCAAATGATTACACCTGCCCATGGTTCCAGTGCTCAAAATGGTCTTCCTCAATAATGGCAAACGTAAGTGGATGATGGTGGTGGGCTTGCGGGCCATGCATCCGAAGATGCACTGGTCAAAACTCGTGACCCCAACGGCCGCCACAGTCTTGAGAAGCCGCATCGGCTTGCTCGACCACACGCTTGACGGATCCATAGCACGAGCCCACAGTGGATACTGCGGGTGCTCAATGAAGGCACAACCGCCGACAAGAACCAGCATGAGGAATGCATCGAGGATAAAGCGCATGAGGCGCGACCCCACCATTACCTGTCGCCAGGCCCGCAAAGGGATGTTAGGAATACCTTCCGGCCACGTACCTGAGCGGACCGGGGGAGGACCTCCTTCCAGCAGGCGTGCCGCCGAGTAGGACTCACAAGGAGGTCCCCCCCCGGCCCCGCAAACCTGCCCTGACTTGATGCGCTCCATCCACCAGCTAAGGGAGCTGGACGAGGCCAAATCACCGCGTTCCCTTTGTAAACACATGTCCACCGACAACACAAAAAGTTGCTGCCCATCTGGAAACACATGCTGCTCAAGCAATTCATGCAAATCACCCTTGCGCCGGTAACCAGAATAAAAGTGCACTTGGCATCGTATGTGTAATAGGGCGGTCTCACGTGCCAAACCACGCAGTGAAAATCTGCCGTCGCCATTGTTGAGGCCACCATCTGACTGAAAGACAAAAGCGGGAATGTCCTCGTCAAACAAAACCACACTAGGAGATGCACTTTCCGCCTGAGCCATTGCATGCCCTTGAAGCTGGCCGTATCCAGTACCACTGACAGGATTGCGGACAGACCACTTGGCGAACATTGCAACAGCACCCGGAGACCCCGGCGCCGGCAGCACAGGACCGCAAACCTTACGCATGGGGATAAGTGCTTTGCTCGCTCCCCACCCTTGTGCCCGTAAGTCTAAGGTTGTAGCATGATCCTGGGCATCCATTTCCAATACCTGAGCATCAGAAAGAGGCGGAAAACAAGCTTGCAAAACCTGGAGGCATGTGGTAGCATCACGTAAATGCTCAATGAGTCTCTTCCTGGTGTGGTACATCTTTGCACACGCATTGCACACATTGTCAACTGCAAAATATTTGACAAGTCTACGGTACCCGTGGGCCCTACCGGCATGCGTGGCAAGCGCTCTGCGAGACGCAAAGCACTTGTTACACTGGTCACAAACCCATGCTTCACTTTCCATGTGCTGGTTGACCGGAAGGACACCACCCCCTCCCGTGAAGGTGGTCTGAAAGGCCTTCAACCAGACATTGTGTTCTGCATTGGCCTGCCGAAAACACAAACATCCTTTGGCCGCCTTCTTCAGCCTACCCTTCCAGCAAGAATCAAGCGCAACGTAGGAAAGCCACGCAGAAAGGTCACGCGAATCAGTGGGTGCACCTGGGGCTTGGTAAAACTGCCCAAACCACGCAAATGAGGAAAAGCAAAGGTCTAACCAGCTGGACTGATCTGACCGAGACTGAAACAGCAGATCCCACAATGCCTGAGGACAGTATTGGAGCAACCTCTTAAGGTAACGCAGCCGTGCCAGGTGAAGCTGGTCCATAGGAGGCAATACCTTCGCAAGGGCAAACAAGTCAACAGTGTCCACTTGAGTCGGATGGACCCCTCGAAGAAACTGCCGTGTCATCAAGCCAAGGGGCTTGCGCAGCCTCTGCTGCCACTTGGCAATCATGTCCTCTGTGATACCTACCCAAGTGTGTGCATTATACATCAACCTTGACATGCTTAGGGCTTGGAAGGCAATGGATTTGGCATCAGGACCTACATACTTTTTGTGATAAAAAGACCGTGCGAGGCTGCCCCAACTTTGCATTGCTTGGGACGCTCTCTGTGCAATTTCCCTCTGATGACATCCAGCTGTTTGCATCCAGGACCCTAAATGCTTATACGAGTGTGACACCCTCAGCTGAAAGGCTTCGTCTGCAGTGTTCCAGCAAAGCTGCTGGTCGGCATCATGCAGTCTGACCTTGAGAGAGCGAGATCCACGTCCGACAATGTTCCACAGAACTTCGGTCTTTCCCTTGTCAAAATTTACTGCAAGGCCACGGCGCTGGGCCGCCTGGTGAAAAGCCTCAACCACAATCTTGATCAAACGTTCCGTTTCTGCCAAGGTCTCGGCATGAAGAGCAAATGCAGCATCATCCACATAAGAGACATCAAAGTATGCGCACCTCGGAACTTCATTGGCCTCGGCAAAGGTCCTGCACGCATCCGGGGAACCCATCCAGTCCACCGTGGCCTGTGCTTGGATGTGAGCATGCGTGTCCTTCAGAACCAGCCTCATGATCAAGTTGAAGAGCAAGTCACCCAATGGGTCACCAGGACGTGTGCCACGGGTGGTCTTACAAACTCCAGGCAAACCGTCAATTGTGAAGAAAGTGTTGGTCATACAATCCTGGATCAACTTCTCCACATGAGGCGACGCCTCAAGCAGCGCATGGTCCCGTGAGGCTTGATCAAGCCATTCTGTCCAAAGCTGTGGGGAGATACCTAACCTGCTTAAAGCTGCGGTGAGGGTCGTGGAGTCAATCTCGATATCAGTCAAAGCTTGCCTAAGAACTGAATAAAAAGCCGCCCTCAAGTCGAAAAAGACAATGGCAGAAGGCAGTTTCTGGCAACGGCACCAATACTGATGGGCCTCCAGCATGTGATGGGCCATGTCAGTTCCTAGGGATTTGCGACCTCCAAATTGCAACAAATCCATGTTACGGGACCATGGAATTTCAATTTGCTGACGCAACATACGGTGGTAAAGCTTCGACGTATGATCGGAGACATAGATAGCACGATATGCATGAGGATCAGCTGGCGAGTCTCGACCTTTAAATAACGGGATCAATTTGCCACCCTTCCACGATGTGGGTTCTTTCCCATGCGCTACCGTCTTTGTTGTCAAAGCCGTGAGGTGTTTGGTGAAGGTACTTCCGCCAGCCTTCAATAAACAGGGAGTAATCCCATTGGGTCCTGGCACACGACCCCGCTTGAGCTTAGAGACTGCCTCGTGCAACTGCCATGACGAGGGGAAGGAGGAAGCCTCTGGCAAGTCAAGGGCTAGCCCAAGCCCAGAGGAATCAGCTCGCATGAGGGCTTGCCGACTAATTGGCACGCCAGCTTCAATGGCAGCAAACTGATGGAGCCACAGCTGTTGCTGGCGGGCATAAGACGTGACCAGCTGTCCATTAGCATCCCTCAGCATGGGGAGTGGTCTGGCAGCGCAGGGCCTCTTGTGCCTTTTCCCACCAAGTCTTGTCAATGTACGAAACATCTGCTTGTGATCATGCATGTGACCTGCGTCTTGCAACTGAACAAGCAACTGATCATAAAACACCTGCAGGTCTCTGTTGACCAGCTTGCGGACCTTAGCCTCGACCACTTTTAATTCTTCACGAAAGTCGGCATGTGTCATCAGGTTCCATGAGCGGCCGCAATCAAGCAGGTGACGTTTGAAGCCAATGGCACTCAACGTTTCTGCACTCAATGTAGGTCTCTTGCGTCGCCCTGGGGTCTTTGAGAAGAATTGTCTGGCTAGTTGAAAATACTGAGCTTCATAGACCTGGCAATGCGCATCAACAGAGACTTCCCAAGCTGGGACCGGCAGGGTCGCCAATGCGTCCTGGAAGGCTTTGCAACGCACTGGATCAATCAAGGCTTGCTCGTCCCAGACAATCTTGTGAGGCGTGTCTGGACAAGGCAACCATCCAGTGAGTTCAATACATGCGGGAATGTGGTCTTCATGCGTAAAGGTCCCATCATAGGACAACCATGTCTCAGATTTGGCAACCAATTCAAACATTCTGCTGTTGAGAAGCACATAATCCAAACGCATACGCCTCCCCGAGGAATGTGTCCAAGTGTAGGACGGACCCTGGTGAAGGGAAGCAAATGTCGCCGGAACATACAATGCATGCTCAACTAGAAATTCCTCGAAAACCAAGCTCTGTGCAGTAATAGCATCCGCATGGTGATCTTGAAAAAATGGAGTGGTTTCGGAGGCAAGCGTGGCATTTGCATCAACAAAAACACAAACAAGGGCTGTGTCGACCTGGTGGTGCCACAGCTGGGAAGTCTCAGCCCACCATAGCTTGATTGCATCAATGGGAGAAGTTGCATCACCAGTGGCCTTACCTAAACACGGAGCATGCAGAACCACGGCCGTGAGGTCGAAGGTCGAGTGCTGGAGCCTCACAAACAATCTGCGAGGATCGGCATGAGTAACAACCGAAGTACAATCAGCCATGGTCACAGGCCTACCATCCGGCAGAGTAAGAATTGGAAGACTACGGTGCAGCCACAATTCACAGCCGAGCCTGGCAGCCGACGGGCCAACACAGCCAGAAGAAAGAATATGGTAGTGTTCGGACCAGAACTGTCCCTGAAGAGTGCGAGTCTCTTGTAACCCAACCATCTGAAACTTGGCAGCATGCAATTGGTGGTCAAGTCTAAGGGTACGGCTGCCTGTACGCCGCCCAACCTCCTGTTGACTGTCGATTTTGTCCAAGGCAAGGACATTGATGGTGGCAATCTTACAAGAAAAGGCAATAGGAACTGAGGAACAAGGTTCCACAGCCTGAGGCATTGCAACACGTCGCAACGAGGGACTAAACTGCCACACGGTATTCTGCACGCAATTAGGAAAACAGTGCTGCATGGACGGCGGCAATCCCTGAGTCCAAACCCAATCCAAATCATGAGGTTCCTTCACCAAATCATGAAGCCTACCAAAGTCAATGGCCGGAAAGGCATCGGGGTGGATCAACACATGTTTGGCTAAAGCATCAGCAAGATCATTCCAAGCATGTCTTGAATGCCCTCGCACTTCGGAAAACTCTACATTGGGAGGAGCCCATGATGAGAGAACTCTGCAAAGCTTGGCTAACTGGGGATTGGAAACCGTCGTAACAAGCTCCTGAGCTAGAAGCCGACTCAAGGAGAGGTCGGGGCGAATGAACACGGGGCATGGAAATTGCATCTGCAATACCGTGGCCAATGCTGCCGCCAGGGCTGACAACTCAGCCGCAATGTTGTCTACAGTAGACGCTCCCAACCACTGCGGATGCCGATCACCAAGGACCACAGGACCAGCGAGTGTACCCAACAACCTGGCCGAAGACAAATGGTGAGCAACAATAACGACGCTCCATCCTGCTGAGGTACAGGAAGTGGCTCCATCCACAAAAAGCTCTACAAACTCATATGGTCCAATGGGCCCAGCCATAGCCTCAAAGACAGCATTCAGAGTGGAAGTCTCAAGAGGCATTTGATCTGGAACCGAACGAAAGAGCAAATCGAGCGATTGAGAAATCAAAGCCTTCCAATCATCAGAATGCGACCACGCAAGCGTGGATAGCCCTTCATCCAGAGGCACCTGGGCATGCGGACGAGACCTGGGCAAAACGGCATCCAAAACTAACGTAACAGGAAACCCTGGGCAAGGAACCTTAACTGATGCAACCGGCAAGCCATCATTGAGATGGCCAACGGCCCGCGGGCCTGTTGCAGCGGAATCGGCTGCAGCTCGGGGACACGATGCAGACCGCACAACTGACACAGCGGGACAGGCAGTACCACTACCCTCAAGGACGAGCCTAATCACCACAGCATGCTGTACAGAGCGCTGACCCGCATGCCATGGCTGATCGCCACATTGCATTGAATAGTGAAAATCACCCCTGGCACTGCAATCAGGAAAGACCCGACCGACGACAGACTGCAGGGATTGACCAGTAAGGTCAACAGGCACGAAAACGCCACATCGACTAGACCAGTGGACAGAGTCAGGAAGGTCATTGACGATCAATGCTGGCATCAACCCCGGCAATGGATGCTGGACAATGATGACATGTGGGGGGTTAACTGCACCCGTCGCAGCCTCAGAGACTTGGAGAGGGACGAAATGTACTTCGGCATGGGGCCAACGCTCAATGCGCCAAGGCCAAAGCAACGCGTCAAACCATGTAGACGCAGACCGCGATAGTGTGGTTACCCGACTCTGCAAGCAAACAGGATGCCTAAAGGAGTCAATATACCACACATGGACAGCAAGAGTGGTACTGGACCCAAAATGCGCATCTAGATATTTCACTAGTACTGGACTTGGGTCAGGTGAGCCAGGAAACGATACCGGACACCCAAGACCAGACGAAACACAGCACGGCTGCTCCAGAGTGCCATGACTGAACGGGACAGACGCACACTGTTCATTCGTTTCCTGGGGCATCACGCCAGGCAACTGCGGCAAGGACTGCGACTTTGCAACACTTTCTTCAATGCAAGTTAAGGTGTTCAAGATGTCAGACTGCAGGGTATCAATCTGGTGGGTCCATTGAGGGAACGCTCGGATTGCACCTACGACCGACCGGACCAAATTACTGACAACAATACCTAGGGCATGGAAAAGGCGATTAACTTCATCCAAACCGTCCAAGCAGTTGTTGTCATTCTTCTTTGCATCCGCAGAAGTAGGCACGGTGTCCGCAACACAAAGAAAGCTGTCACCAGATTGAGCATCACGCAGAGCATCTTGCACCACAGGCTGATCTCCATGAGTGGCAGTACAAACAGTGGCAGGCATGAAAGGCGGGCAAAACATGAACAAACCACTTTCTTGTATGAGAAGCCCTTTATCAACGACCGAGGGCAACTTCAAAGCAACTCTAGGAGGATCCCAAATGTCATCACCTGGGGCCATAGTGGTGATGAGAGCCGAAACAAAACCGCGGTGCTGATGCTGGGCCAGTAACACGTGTGCAAGCACCTCACTGGGCCCCCCAATGGGATTTGGAGACACCACATAAATAATGGTTTCTGCCATCGGATCAATCATGTCACGCCATTTGTCCAAGAGAGCCTGCCTCCAAGTATCTGGATCCGGAGGAAGCAAAACTTCACGGCCTCGATTGGTACGGGGAAATCGGTCATGATCACAAAACCAAGATTCCACATAGAAGCGCAACGGACGCTGCTCAGCCGTCATAAGGTAGTGTTGCCAGATCACAGTCAACTCAGGCACAAGTCTACTGGCTGCATGCTCAGGCAGTGAGGAAGTTTCTGTGTCATTTGAAGCCGACGGAAAGGGAAACAATGAGGCATCATCCACACGAAAGGACATCTTCGGCGGCGCATGAGACGAGGAAGCAGCCGACTGAGCCGGGCTGTCACTCATGGGCAGACCCCCAAACCGGTTACGAAATGCATTCACAGAAAAACAACCCCCAATACCAGAAAAAACCTGTTCGAGCTGATCACGATGAAAAGAGATGCGTCCGGACCACGCCTCACATTGTCGAGCTCGGCAGAGTTCCTGAATGGCCAGGATACGTTCAATAACCTGTCTGGACAAATGCGTTGGAACAGACTGCGCTCGACGATGTGTGACATCACCATGCAGACCTTGAAACAAGACAGAAAACAATGCAACATAGCGAGACCGCTGAATGCCTTGCTCGAGAATGACATGGATCATTTTGAGACCAGGGACATCGGAAGTGGGTGCGGGCTTCACTACACGAAAGACAATGTTCTCAAAAGGCACAAGCATGTGAATCCATGGGGCACATAACAACTCCAGCCACTGCGCCGGTCTGTGGGAGAGACGCACCAGCCTACCTACCAAGCAAGACGGAGCTCGATCATGATGCACGTACCAAGTAGTGACAAATGCTACTGGCCCTTCCTCTGGAACCTCAGTTTCGGAGACCTCATCAAAAATCGGTGTGAGTTCCCTTGCAAAATCATCCCAATCAGGCACATTGGGCATGACTGGGGCAGCCTGAGCTGGGATAGGTGCTTCAAATGCAGGCGCAGAACAGTGCTGATCTTCGCTAGCATGGTGTTGGCGCAAGGCTGGATAGACATCCAACGCCAAACTGGCAGCACATGTTTTGATGGAGGGCTCCACACCTCTGTTGAAGGTCCTGGTGTTGACTTCCGTATGGTGGGGCAAGCCTGGATACACTTGAGCAAACGTAGGGGGAAAAGGATCACTGGCATCTTCGATGAGAGAAACCGCCCTACATGTTTCAGCCCCATGCGTACTTGCCGGGGGAACCTGGATCCTACAATACGTACCATGCAAGAGAAACTTGGACGCGGCACATTGAAGATTCCACATCACATGATCAGCAGAAACCAGGCATGTATCCCGTGTGACCTCACAATAATTTGCAACCCGGGCTAAATGAAGCAACCCAAGCCTGGTAATTGGCATGGGGGTGCGAATCACTTTGCGGTCAATCTGCAGCTCAGCATGGGAAGGGACTACAGGTCCTTGCTGATGAAAAACTGTGTCCAGAAGGACCAGGCTATCAGCAGAGCCCGGTGGTATGTCACCTTGCTGTTGAACGATGATGCTCAGTTCATGCGCAACTTCTCCAACAGGCTTAACATGTACAGGATGAAGAGCAACTAGTTCAGCCTGGACCAAATCGGCAGCCTGCAAAACATCGTGCAACAGATGTGAATAGTAACGCCAGCGCACCCAGACCGAAATGGGCGCACGGTCCAGCCGATAAATGTTGACCCTTTTTCGTTCTTCCGTTTGTGTGGGCACTGCCTGAGGGTGGGATGCGCCTGCAGCAGCGGGCACATTGTCCGAACTACTAGGAGCAACAGCACTCATTGACACATCAGGGGTGGAGCCTGGCTCTGGAGCCGGATCCGACAACGCAACACCGTGTCCTCCTGTAGGATTATCCAATGGAGTGCGTTGACTCAAATAGATGACAAAACTGTCTCCATGCTGCATACGGTGGACAGGATTGAAATCAAGGTACAACTGTGCTCTGGCGTGAAAAACCAAACACTCAAACCGGTTGCACAACGGCTGCGCATCTGACATTGTGACCACATCCTGCCCACTAATGTCAGGCGCAAAAGAAACGGCAATCGCATACATGCGGAGCGTAGGGTCTGTGATCGTGGGAGAAATTGTGGTCAACCCAGAAAAACGACCGGTGTACATTCCTTGAGCGAGGATCAAGTCAAAGAGAACCGAACTCTCATGCCAGTTCCTAGGTGGATTCGGATTGACCGAGTCCAGCGTCAAGTCTTCTCCTGGGATTAGAAAATCAGCCCAAACAGTCAAAATCTGAGGTCTCCACAAATGGGGAGGCCCAGTGAGCATCACTTGCCGTGCCTGCAGTGACTGTGGGATGTTGACATGATGAAGGTACCATGTACGTACCAAAACACCTTGCACAATGCGCACCGGATTGGACAGAAATTCCCAGGGTAAATTAATCATCATCTGTTGCGCAAAAGGTGGCAACCGAATAGGAGAGGCAGGCCCTCCCTGACGCTCGGAACTCTCAATTGCATTGTGATCTTGAGACCCTGCAGGGTGTTCACTGGCACTTGCACTATTGTCACCAGAGGGGCAGGAAAACGGAACACCTGAACCTGTACAGACAACGGCACCTGAGGCGGGAGACAGGACAAAATTCTCCAAACCTGATACATAGGCTTTACTGACAAACAGCTGCGGGAACTCGGGAGCATTGTCAGTAGTAACGCCTAGACCTAATGGAGTGGGCACTTCGGACCACAAGCCACCAGAGCTGGACAAACGTCGGATGCAATCAGGTTCGGCGGACAGCACACTGCTCTTGCTATCTGAAAAAACCTGAGACACACCTACACCCTGCTTGAGGCTGTCCGAGGACACACCTACGGGAACTTTGGCATGATGCAACCTCTGGATCAACACGGCCTCACTAGGAGACAGCGGATCTCGAAGAGGGGCATCCACAGCAGAACTGAATGGCGGCTGGGCACTTGGACCTACAAAACCCGCAAACAGTTGACAAACCGGAACAGACAAATCTCGATGATAATGAAAAGTGGCAAGAGGCTCAGGATCGGCGGCAGAAACTCTCCTACACGACCATGGCTTCTCAATGTCACAAATCACATCTGAATGCACATGGGTATGATACATCGAAAGTGAATTTTCATCTCCAAGAAAAACCTCAACCCAAGGTTCAAAGGAAACCGAAGCACTACCCACACGCTTCCGGGAAGGCAAATCACTGGAGACACATTGGCTGTGGGTGGGCTGCAGGCACTGCAGTGCCAGCTCCGACGCACGATGCGCCGCCTCCCACTCAGAGCAATAATCAGGCTCATGGAGAACCGAATGGGTCCATTTGGGGACCAAGCCACAAAACTCCGGCAAAGTGCCGTCGGCTATGGGCCATTGGATTGCATACTCAGGAGTCATACTAATCCGGCCGATTGAAAAGACGAGCCATCTAAAGCACTGGCGGATGCATTGGACTGAGGCTGCTGCGAGGAATGATCTTCGCTTCCTGCATCTACCCTTTGCCGCTTGCATGCCTGCTGCTCTGCAATCATGAGCTCGTCCGCGTTGGCGCTCAACGTTCTTAGGCTGGCACCCAAATGTTGCAAACTGTCCGTGATCTTCTGTGCACTGTTGTTTGCCACCTCTTTGGACTCTTTCGATTCCTCTTCCTCGTCGCTGACATTGACCGTCTCTTGGTGGTCCATTGTCTGATCGGCTTTGTGCAGCACCGACTTGGAAGCCGCCAGGTTGGACTTGGCAGTCTCTAAGGCAAGTCTGGCTTGATTGACGCGGTCGGCAAGTTGGGTCTCCTGCTGTTGAAACTGCCTGGAGTACGCCTCCCACTTTGAGACCTGCTCGACCAAGAACGCCCTCCACGAGGAGTGCAACGTCAGCCTCGCCGCATTGGCGTTGCGCAGCTCTGTTCGCGCTTTGCCTAGGGCTGTCACTTGTTTGTGCAGCGACTTGATAGCTCTCTCGCCCTCTTGCACCTTTGCATCCTGAATCTCCTTCTGTATGTCCGGATGAAGCCCTTCCGGATGTTTCTCCAAGAGAGCATACATACTTCTGAGTTTGGCCTCTGCCGCTGCAGCAGCTGTTGCATTTGGATCCGGAGTAGAGCTGGGCTGGACCACAGGGGGTATGGGGGGAGGAGGGGCCATCAACCACGGTGCTTCTTGGTAAGTGGGCATGATTGCTGGGGGCCCCGTAGGGGCCAAAGCCTCCGAATGGGGCTGCGGAGCATTGCTTTGTCCTCCCTTGTACTTCCCTTTGGACGCGCCCTTGGGGTTCTTGCCACGGCCCGTATTGGACCTCTGCCGAGGTGACTTCTGTCTCGGTGACTTGACCCACTGCTCCTGCCCCCATTGCGAGGCAGACTGATCCCAGTCGGAAGACCTTCTGGGGGTATTGGCACGCTGAGAAGCCCATCGTTGGCCTCGATTCGATCCAGGGTTGTTGTTCTTTGGCAGGTTGGAATGCGGCGTTCCAGTTGTCCAGTGCTTTGTGCACATCGGACAGTGGACCGCTCTTTTGCTGTTGAGGCTTCCGCATCCACAACGCCAGGGGAACGCCTGCCCTGAGTTTGCCATTGTAACTTGAATTTCTCGACGAATTGCTGACAGAAACTTGTGATCTCTGGTATGATGAGCCACCAATCGTGAGAAGATGGCTTGCAACTCCACCACGTTCAAGCACTGAATCTTCGTTCTGTGCAAATACCAGCGAAGTCTTGCCTGTGCACGCAATCGTCTGCCCCTTCTTCGAGTAGCTGACGAGAGCAACGCCAATGCGAAACAGGATGGAAATCAAAACCAGAAAAATCATGCACCTGTCAAAGAAAAGCAGTATTCAGACTCAAGTGTTACGTACACTTGCAGAAACGTGGAAAATGTGGAAAAGAGGCAGCCCAATAGCCACAAGAAAAATCAATTGTAGCCAAAATCGTAGCAAACCCCAATCCCTGGTGATAACGCCCACCAGCAGAGGCGAAAACCCTTGCACACCAACCAGCAAGATCAATCAATTGCAGGCAATAGAGCAAGAGTTAAATGGCGATGATGCGCTCACCGCAAGCGAAACAACAAGGCACCCCAAAAATGGCGACAATGGGGGCCCGCGAGCACAAACCTCGCTAAGGTCAAGGAACGGAGGGCACACTGAAAGCGCTGGTGCTTGCTCGATCCAAAACCTTGTTGAGATGACATCCCATATATGAAATGGAAAATAAAAGCCATGTTTGAAACCACCAACCAGCTATGTGGTATATAGGGGATATATCTATGGTATTTTCCAATGATCTCCCCTTTGAAACCACCAGCCATAATCACGGCAGAACGTCACGGTCGAATGTTCCGCGCAAATCCACCGGTTTCCAAGGCCTGAAGCAAAGATCCAACCAAACTTCTGGCTGAAGGGCTCAGCGAAGAAGCCAAATCTGACGCCACGCTTGGACGGTTGGATTTGGCAAAAAGGGGTAGCTGTTTTCTGGCGAAAAAACAACGGCAGAATTTAAGTGACTCACAATAAGCAGTTGAACTGATGTGAAAACAGTGGAAAACCATATTATATCTTCAGATTCTTCAGATTATCTTGAAGGTGGAAGCTCCATAGTCCATAGTGCATCGTACTATATCATAGTGCTCTGTTTTGAGAGGTCTTTCGTTCTTTCGACCTCTGCAATGTCTGAAGCCACTTTGCCAATGGAAACCACGGTGCTAAGGTATAGCGAGACATTGGGAGACCTCAGACCCAAATGTTCGCTCGACCCTGGTATCCTCAGGTATCAACACCTCCAAAAGAACTTGCTGACTTGGAGGGATGAAAATGATGAAATGAACAGTGACATTCACAAGAGGAGATCTTGAAAAAAAATCCTGGACATGTCGCCGTCCAAGTCGTCACGGGTGAACCTTTTTTTGCCCTCACAGCTCTTGGCAGATGCGGGCACGCGCTGTGTGTTACATCACCCTTGCAGCAATTTCGTCCAGGGGACGCATCACACGTTACGGCGTTCAAAGATATTCCTGTGGCTGTGTCCGAGAAGGTGGAGATATGGCCATTAAAACATGGGCAATGTTTTAGGGAAAATGATGAACAGAAGATTCACATTGATTTATTCTTTAAATGGACGACATATGATGAAATATGATGAAATATAATGAACGATGATGAACGATGATGAAATATGATGAACGATGAGGAAATATGATGAAATAGGATACTCCACTTTTGGACCAACTCAGATTCAAAGTATTTCAAAGTCGCTCCAGAGTCTGCTACGACTTCTGGGCTGATCGGATCTCAAAAGGCCACCAATGATGCCATGGTCATCGAAAAACTTGGAGGCACCACAGTCTAGCAACGAATGAAGGAGTGTGTAATTCTTTCGAACACGTCATGGGCCTTGGATTTCTATGATTTTGCATCATCATCATCATCGGAACTTAAATCTATTAAATCTATTACTGTTTGGTGGTTTCAACCCTACCCCTCTGAAAAATCATGGAGTACGTCAGTTGGGATCATTATTCCCAATATATGGAAAGTCATAAAATTCCATGGTTCCAAACCACCAACCAGTAGTTGATTTACTGTACTCAGTAAAAAATGGTGATGTTCCATATAAATCACAATTTTCCCATGGTTTTCCATGGTTTTCCCATGGTTTTCCCATGGTTTTCCTTATGTTCCAGTCACCACCAACCAGAACTTGACGATCCAACCCGTTGGAAACGCCTTGCAAGATCTCCTGGTGTGGCCGTGTCAGCCGCTTTTTTTCCGAAGCACCAGGGCTTTTTACTCTTAATTTATGGCAATGTCAAGAAGAACGTGATGATCAACTGATCAACTTTGGGGATATCCGATGATATCCAATCTTGTTTCAATTGAAACCAGAAATTCTCATGTCATGCTGTAATTTTGGTCAACTTTTTCAGGATGCCCACAGGATTTCTTTGACCTCGGGTCATCACTCTTGGCCCAGAAAAGTGGATAGTACAAAATGAAAAAACAACATGACCTGCCGAATCAATTCGAAGGTCTGCGCCAAGGTACTTTCTCGTTTGTGGTCTTGCTATTCTTGCTCAGGTCAAGTGTCTGTCTTAAGGATCCCCATTGAAAAGTTCTTTTCTCAAGATGAAGGCCGGGTACCGTACCCCAAGCCGGTCCCCATGAAGGGTCCGATTCACCAAGTTTTTCACCAACTCATTGACTCGTGGCATCACTCGTAGCGGCATGTGATGGCAAGGCAGGTTCAAGATGGTCCAAGAAATCCCATTGGGAGCGCCTAAAAAAAATCCTGAAGATACCCTCTAGAGTTATGACTAACAGTTTGCCATGGTATAGATGGCCCATAGAAATAGATGGTTTACCTGGGTTTACCTATTAAAAAAATGGTGGATCTTTCCATGGCTATGTTAGTCATAACCAGATGCTATATGAAAATATGAAGGAATCGTCGTCCCATGCAAACACGGACATCTTGAAAGGAATTTGAAAGGTGCTTTAAAACGAGAAGATCTTCGCGCAGTGTCCTAGACACATTGTTTCACTATGGAATGCACATGAATCTCATCAAATTAGGGACCCCACCGGATTCCGGATCAGGCTTCAACCCAACTAAAAATATTTATAGGCAATTTTTGGATGTGTATATCACTGACACCAAAATCATGGTTTTATCATATCGTATTATGATAACCACATGCATGGAAACACCATGAAACACCAACCATATTTAATCATATTTACATGATTTTCGTTGCTGGTTGGTGACCGCACCAAGTATCGGATTATATATGGTTATTTGTGAACGTGTAAGATTGGTAATTACTTTACCAAATCACAGCGATGTGTTTTCCATGACAGCATTGAAGGCACCCAGATTACGTTGACCCGGCACAGACGTCGATGACTTGTAGATCTTCATTTTCAGGAACTTCCCTCTGGTTATTTAACATAGCCATGGAAAATCCCTTATAAATGGAGGTTTTAGTGGGAACATCATCCATAAATGGGCCATCTATACCATGGCTACGTTAAATAACCAGAGGGTATATGGAAGTATAACAAGTTGCAAAGCCATTCTGAAGGCTTCCGAACTTGAAATCTCCAGGTAGCCGGTATACGCGCAAGGGACTTATGATCACCAGGTAAAAAAAAAAAACATAATCTGTGAGTGGTTCCTGTAACAATACGAATACCTGGAAGGAACAAAACGACATGTTTGCAATTTCAAATTTATTTTATCATGGATTCCTTCCCTCTAATATTAAATCACCCCCAAGGAAACCCTGGATCATTCTTTAGAGAGATGGGACTATTGTATAAGTAAAGAAAAACAAATCAAAGAAAAATCAGCATGGGCTTTCTTGCGCCCGTTTAACAGTGTGTTACCATCTCTGTAGAGGATCAAAAGAATGCTTTGCATAGCTCGGAATAGCTTAATTCCAAAGCAAGGTTTACATAGCAATCAGGATGTTGTTCAAAGTGTGAACCTTGCTCCTTCCCATCCTACCAAGCACAAAAGTGAATTAGCACCTTTGACGGTCGTTCCACATGCCGTAGTGACACTGGGGACCGCCAAAAGTCCAGCTGCAACATGACCTGAGCTCTTAAATGAACTCAGAGTAGCAGGTGAACATGTAATTATACTGTACGCGCAAGTATTGTAAAGTGATGAACAAACTCCACATGAATGTCTGTAAACATGTACAACCATCTGCTCTGAAGAGATCAACACGCGTTCTTTTGTGCGTGGCCAGGTCGATTCGGTCGATTCGGTCGATTCGGCCGTTGGCCACTGCAAGGTTTCCGACCGTGGGTCCACCAACTCAGCGATGTTGGGTTCAGCTGGCAAATAATGGACGTGACACACCTTCACTGGTTGGTGGTGCAATAACCATCTTGAAAGGTGTGAGTTCGTCAATGGGGTTGGGATGACATCCCATATATGAAATGGAATATCAATACATGTCATATTATCATATAATCACATAATGATCATCCCAACTATTGGGGAAAATAACAGCCATGTTCCAAACCACCAACCAGTTTAGATTTCACCTAGCTGATCATCCAGATTAGGAATCAGCAGGATTAGCAAAAAACAAGCCGCACGTCTTCAAAATGTACAACATGATTCGCGTACAAGATATTCAAAAAAAAAATGAACGTGTTCCTGGAGATGGATAACCCATGTATTCTATATATATATACTGTACCGATATATATATATGTAATGATATGAATCTCATTGGTTTGATTCATGTTTTCACAGTGCTCGTGATTGTGAAATAACATGAAATAACTACAGAGTTATTGCCGCTACCAGTCAGGCATCCGAAGCTTCAAGAAATCTGTCAGCATATTTAGTGTTTGAGTCTGAGTACCTCAAAAAAACGGATTCAAGCCTACGTACAACGCAAAGTGTTTCAGCCCTTACATCACTTACAGCCATACTCACTTGGAGTACCAGAGAAATAGGCTGGATGTGGCTTGGAAAAACTTGGTACATCTCCGCAAACGTGCTGATCTTGACAGCTACAGCAGGAGACAGATCCATCTTCTGTCCCCGTCATGATCAATGGATCAGAAAACAAGGCGGTTTCCTATGCTTCCGAAGGCGCGGCTTACCTGGTGGAGACGCTGCTCTCTCCTGAGCGTTGCGAATTGAAGCAGCTCACATGGAAGCATCTCCCTATTTTTGACTCCATGGCGGAGGGATGTCCAACCCGTTCATGTAGATTCCCCGTTCATGCGCAACGTGCTAGCTATTTTTCAAATGCTGTGACGATCATTAATATCTACTGGTGAGATCTCCCACAAAAATCGGGATCCGAATCCACCAATCAGTTCAGAGATGTATCTTGGAGATTTATGCCCTGCTAAAACGGAAAAGTCACGCCACAGGGTGGGGGGCAAATAAAACCACGTTTCTGGACATACAGCAAAATGTAAGATGAGACATTTGTGTGGGTTGTTTTGCAGGTCTTGCAATATCTCACACCATAATATGATAGAACAATGCTAAATGTTCCTTACATTTATCTCTACGATATTCATTTTATAATATTTGTCCTTATGTCAAGTCTCCTTTCTTTTTCAACTTGTCTGAAATTTTATCTATCTAGCTCTCATTTTTCTATAAGGTTTACTACTAAGTTGGCACCAAATATTGTGATAGTTTCTCTCTGTAGACTGCTTAATCTTTCTGAAGGTCTGTAGGGGGGGGTCCAAAAAAAAACATGTGTTTCCCGTTTTTTTTCGACCCCCCACCTCCGACCCCGGAAGGCTACTTCCGAGGGACCTGAAGACTTAGCTTTCTTTACGATTATCAGTTTACTATCTGACCAGATTGACTGGCCAGAATCAATTCGCTTCATTCTAACCGGACCAACTCGCCGGACGTCGCTCCGGAGAGTCTGACTGAACGGTCAGACTGCACTGCTTACTGAACGAAATCGCCATCATCGGTTAAACGAATACAGTTCTAACAATGTTGCAGACTTATTATCCTTAAACTAATGCTGACGACAATCTCATCTTGGATGATGCCTTTCCATCATGTGTTTATAACATGTTTTTCTTCAATGCATAGCAAGGACATGCTAAGTAACAAAAAACATGACACTACGTCTTGGGACCATGTTGTCCAACTACAAGGGTCATCACATGATATTCAAGAATGGCAAGAGAAGAAACAGTATGAAGAGCAATATATATATATATATATGTATGTATGTATATATATACAGTATATATATATGTAATTAGTATATTTTCAAAATAACCATCATCTATTTTAAAAAAAATACTACATTATTCATGCCTAGAAAACACGATATTTATTTGGATAAGTAAACTTGAACAATCATCTGCTGTCATCCCAGGGAATTAAGCAGCTATCAAATACCGCCATATACCTTCCATCATTGGTTTGGTCAATATACTCTCATTGAGGTCTTTGGGCAGTCCAACTCTACATGTTGGTCAATTTAAGCTTGATTTCAAATAGAGCCACCAATAGTTCTGCAACTTATCAATACAACAAACTCAAGATGGCAACCCATGACATTGTGCAATGATTACTTATATTGATTACTGCATGATAATTCAAAAGATAGCTAGCTAGGGTCACCCTTAATAGTATCTTAACCTGATAGTATCATTTAGAAAATGCGTAAACACCCAGCATTTGTTCATTGGTAAGAAAGTGTTAGCACAAGTTTTTGCAGTCGTCCTGTTTCACTGCTATGATTGATAGAGCTGTTCCTTGCCATGCCTGTATGAAGGCATATCCTTGGAAATATTTTCTGTTTTGATTGCACTTGGTTGATCAGTGCATTCACTCAGATTTTGATTTCAGCATTCTCTTTCCATATTCTTTTCATGCTGGCTGAAAACATTCGCATAGCACAGCATGAAAATAACACAATACAACTCACTGCCCTGCAGGCTATTGCCAATGAGGGACATATGCAATTTGACAAACTATGATGATCTGTGTAATGTACATGTATGCTCTCTGCTGGTGCAGTTTGTGTGTGCAGCTTGGATGTGACACTATTGATAGGTTCACAGTTTGCTTGCCTGGCTGGCTTGCAAGAGAAAGATGTACATGGCAATGGCAAGTTCAGGTTGACTACACTGACAAGAGCACAAATGCATACAAAATTGATTGCCACAGGTTTTTTGCATCAGACTAAGTTTCCGGAATGGATGTGCTTGTGATGGGTTGAATGTGATCACTGCCACGTGCATGTAAGATTGATTTTGCCATGATGTTCTATGATTGGGTACAAATGATCTTATTACATATTCCATGTGCACCAAAACGCTGGAAAATATGGGTTTGCACTGTGTATACGTGAGAAGAGTTATTTGCTCCATGCTTTTCCATGGTCACTCTTATATAGTTTGTGATGAAATTAGCACATCATTATTAGACTTGGCAAAGCCATTAAAATCTGACCTCACATGTTTGTTATTCATTTGTGGCTCCTGTGATTCATATATTGATTCACATTGGAGAATCCTGGGACAAAACCTGAGTAATCTTGTGAGGCTTTAACCTTTGATATAACTTTTGCAACTACAACTGCTTGCATCCCCTGCAATGCGACAAGGCTGTACTTCAGTTCTTGCTTGTAGAAACCACCAAATCTAAGCAATAGAAATAACGGATGTATAAACAGATAGATCAAAGATGTAGAAAAAAAACAAACATATTCAAAAAAAAAAAACATCACGCATGTTTGGGGACCTGGTGGCGTCACACTCTCTATAAAAAATGGCTATGGTGATGTCAAAACGGGCACCAGTTTAACATATAGGTTCACATGTTTATTTCATTAATCATTCTTGGGTATTGAAACGCAAGGGTGTACTGTATATACATATATTTTTGTTTATAATCATATGAAGATACACATATTGATTTGTTGCTACTTGCCATGGGTCTACTTAGCATGTGCTTTTGTGCAAGAAGAAAACTATTTGGAAGCGAGGATATGGGCCCTACCTCCACCCCTAGTTTGCTATTCTATATAAACTTTACAGAAGCAAATTGAATACGAAACAAATAGCAATGCAACTAAAACAAGTAATACAAAAGATATTGAAGAATAATCAAGAAGAAAAGGTTATGAGTATAAACAAACATAAACTATCAAACAACATCACAAAACACTGTAAACATGGGGCCCCCACAGCGTTACACTCTCGAGAAAGTGGTTACAACTAATAGTGGCAATGGCGACAACCGGTCCAATCCCGGGCTTCAAATCGGTTTCAACTCCTCAATTTTGTCCGAACGCACAACAAGGTCAGTAGGGCCCATGGATTCTATGTACATCTTGTGTAGATGAATTCAGGCGGATCCAAAAAAAATCCAAATGATGTTGGATTGCCGTGTTAGATTACAGTGATTACAGGGCAATGATCCCATGCACTGAAGATGATCATATTGAAGAGCAGCCCTGGGCCCTCATCAGGCTGGACTACTGTTGTTTGTTGTGGGTGCCCACCCCACCACTGGAATTTGTGGATTGTATATCTTCAAATGGCCGAAATGTAGGCACAGTAAATCCAGCAATCATGAATCATTGTGGCATACATGGAGCATGAGGGACAAACCAACACTATACATATACTAGGAGAATCATCCCACTTCATACTTGCTTAGTAATCTTAGTGGGCTGATAACCCATTAGACTATTCTCTTATACGATCTGGTTATTTAACATAGCCATG
>Ga0126342_10003435_pt1 | contig 26169 bp, 15 predicted proteins | sample Cyp1metagenome_FD_92528 | JGI IMG/M metagenome (GOLD analysis project Ga0126342, IMG submission 92528) | Coral microbial communities from Lord Howe Island, Old Settlement Bay, Australia - Cyphastrea 1 metagenome | ecosystem: Host-associated > Invertebrates > Cnidaria > Coral ...
AAAAAAGCAAAAAAGCAAAGAAAAGCAAGAAAAGCAAAAAAGCAAAGAAAAGCAGAAAAGCGAGAAAAGCAAAAAAGCAAAGAAAAGCAAGGAAAGCAAAAAAGCAAAAAAGCCAAAGAAAAGCAAAGAAAAGCAAGAAAAGCAAAAAAGCAAAGAAAAGCAGAAAAGCGAGAAAAGCAGAAAAGCAAAAAAGCAAAAAAGCAAAGAAAAGCAAGGGAAGCAAAAAAGCAAAAAAGCAAAGAAAATCAAAAAAAACAAAAAAAGGAATAGAAGCAAAGAAACAGAGAAGCACTGCAGGAGGCAATAGAGTAAGCAGGAAGAAATCCAAAAAAAATTCCCTAAACTAAAAAAAAAAATCCCTAAATAAATGGCCCTCCTATATATAAGATAAATAATCACATTCACATAGACATACAATTCATATCTTCTACTCTCCCCCTGTAATTTGGATGCATTGGCAGCTCACAGGATTTTGAAAAAATTATGGATTCGTGTCCCCGTCGCCCTATGGGATGACAGGGGTTACCACCTCCCAGCAGCACTTTTTCAGATGCTCACTGCTGTTGAGGTCTACTCCGTCTACGCAATTGGCCATCAGGGCCCACATGAGATCATGTGCCTCAGCGACCCGGCGCTCTGTGGCTTGTGGCTTGAGGTGCAATCGCCAAGTTTATGGTTCCATGAGTTCCATGTTGGGAGAAACTGGCCAAACTGACCCTGGGCCCCTGCCAGCACTTGGAGGATCATCCTTGTAGAGCCCCCATTTTGTGGCTTATCCCATGTGTACCCTCCGGAAAATTCACAGCTCCGGAAGTTCCGACACTGCCAAATAAGGGTTGGAAGATTAGTTTCCAGTAAAAAAATAAGGTTCTTTTCAGGGTCGAACTCTTCATTTGCCAGAGGTTTCTATGGGTTATAACTATGGCAACTATGGTTCATTTGCCAGTTGTAACTCTGGTTGATATGGTTACTTACTATGGTTTCTATGGCTTATAACTATGGTTGGTTACTAACTATGGTATAACTATGGTATAACTATGGTCAATGGCTTATAATATTAATATATTATAACTATGGTTAAACCTATGGTTTCTGACCACCGCGGGCACCCGGCCGGGATTTTTTTTCCAAAGGACACCCATTTCTCGGCCAGGTCGTTGGACTCCGCCACAAGCACCACTCGCCGCAAAGCTCTTGGAATCCGCTTACCTCAGATCCGGGCGCCCGGTTTCATGGTTTAATCATGGATAATAGGGGATAATAATGGTTGATAGTGGTTGAGAATATAATGGTTGATCATGGTTGATAGTAATGGATAATAGGGGATTCAACCGGTTTCATGGTTCCAGAACTTGGATCTGACGCCCCAAAAAGCACCAACATATCTCCGAACAATGTCCCAAGTAGCGTAGGTCCCATTGGAAAAGCAAAACAACATGAGTAAAAAGGCATCTTCGGCAAAACCATCAGAATTCTATGTGCATCGGGATGTCAATCATCAACAAATTCCCCACAGAATTTCCCAGAATAGTAGTACAAAACAGTCATCATTGGGGTGATGGAAAGTGATTTACCTCATCCGCAAAAACACATTTAAAGTCATTTAATAAGGAAAACAAATCATCTGTTTGGTGTCTGATTCTTTCTGGTCGGGTCAGGTACTCTTGCATTTTCCAGAGCACATGAATGAAGTCTGTTTCCTGAGCGTTTCCTCCAAACAGGGCATTGAGACTTTTAAAACCGATATAACTGATCAAACTAACCACCATTTCAAGGTGTAACTAACATCTGGGGTTTCCCTGGTTACTAACCAACATTTCCCTTTCCACGGATTTTCCATTAGGGTTACATCCAAACTAAGCATCCAGGGAAAATCCGTAGAAAACCCCAACATCTGGACCCCAAGGATATCCACCAAGACGACCAGCTGTAGCCACGCGACTGGACTTTTGCAAAATCACTGGCGGCCCGGAGGAGCGTTGGGAGATCTCCAAGGACCTGCAGGAAACCGACTTCAACTGCGAAAAACATCACCACTTTTAGTGGGATAAATCATATATATAATATATATATATATACATATATCATATCATATTATATCTATATTTCTTTATATATCTATATATCATTATATATCTATTATATAGATATGCTAACTCTATTGGTAACCCCCAGAAAAACACTACAAATCCACGTGTGTCGCTACAATCCACCCAGCAATGGTGGTTTGCTTTTTGAATTTGGGGTTGCCATGGGCTGGACGGTTGGGCTCTTACACAAAATAGCATTTTTTTTTGCCAACCCCATGTCTGGCGCAGATAAGGTTAGCAGGGTAAAGCTGGATGCTGGTGGTAACTGGATTTTGCATACAAAATACTGTAAATGGTGGACTGGTTGTTCATCCCACCCGGCGGATTGGGTGTCATTATCCCAGCTACCAATGGATTGGTTTAAGGGATATTTTACAGGACCCCATGTTTATTTCATGGGGAAAAAAACCTGCTTTCCGGTGAAGATTTTCCCTTAAACCCATTGAAACTAGGGATGAAGAATGAACGTCTTGTGGCACTTGTAGCTCCGATGTCGGGGATGAAAATCCCCATTGCTAACCTGTTTTTTTAAAACAGTGATATCCCGGTAAGGTCGTTGGAGTTCAGCCATATATATATATATATATATATATACATACATCCGATTATATTGACATGGAACTGCATATAATGTGGGTAAAACAATGCCATAACTTACCCATTTGGGAATGGTTTATACCACCTATTTATGATGATTTGGAGGATGGCTTATTATTGTTTTACCAACATTAGATAGATTATATACTGTAGTAAACCCCAAAGTAAACCTGCCATGTGGTGATGGTTTGCACAACCCATGGTCATATTAAGGATGGTTTCTAATAGGGTCCACTACTCGTTACAATAATTTAGAGTCATATGGACAAATACTTTGTGATCTAATCATTGTGCGTCCGTTCTTGTTGTAACATCAAAATATTATGATGACTTAGATTTCCCAAGAATGATCCATATAATCATCCATTCATGGCCATAGATCACCCATTGTTAGCCACCCCAGCCGCGGTTGGCCTCCTTGCGGCCGCCACCAGCCATGGGTCGGGCCGTGCCCGCCGGCGGCAGCACAAGGACCGCCAGGAGCGGCGAGCGCCGGGCCTTGGAAATGGCCACAAGCTGTGGGTTGGGAGACCACCAGACTGTTAGCTACGTTGGGCATTTGTAGGGCTCATGTTGGGAGTATGTCGGGCCCATCTTGGCTCTATGTTGGGCCGTGTTGGGCCCATGTTCGCCCATGCTGGGCCTATGTTGGGCCCATGTTAAGTTTGTTGGGCCTATGGCGAGCCGTGTTGGGCCATGTTCGGCCGATGTTGCAATTTGTTGGTTTTGCAACATCTGTGCCATGAAGATTCAACTAGGGTTGGACATTAGCCGAGGAATAGCAAAGAATGCCGTAACGGCCAAAATCCAAATTCAACATTTTAATGAAGCAAATTAAGCAATGATTTGTTGGTCGTCGTTGATGTCAACCCATCCCAATCTCGGAATCTGTGCCGGGCGGCAAATTCTCCAAATAGCGCTTTCGGGCAGCTTCATCATCCTGGGATTGCTGAGATTTGCCACTGTTTTGACACGAAAAAGGGCTGAAGTTATGGTGGCTTACCCTCTGGCTGTTTAACATATACCTATGGAAAATCACCATTTGCCCATTAAAATTGTGGTTTTCCATAGCTATGTTAGTTCACCATAGGGACATTATAACATATAATAATATCACTAGGTATATCTAGGTATGGCTACTGTAAATCAAGCGGTATCATGCTGTAATGCTGTTTCCGTGACAATGTCTGTTTGGTGGGATGCAGAGACATTATGTGGAATTATAAGCATGTTTTGGATATTGTTTGCAAGATTGTAAATACCCTGCGACGTTCTATTTCAGATTAAATTTCAGTGGGATATACTGGAGAATACTTACATATTCATACATGTTTCGTTTATTGATTACTGGAGTTAGCTTGTTGGGTTGCGGCTTATCACAGTTTGCTCAGCAACTTCAAGGGCATCGCAAATTCCTTTGGGCAGGGGACTTCTCATTTCAATGGAGGGGTCTGTGGTGATTGTTGGCATTAGCAAGTAGTTCGTATATAGGATGCGTGCCCAAAGTGTACCCCAGTTGCAAGCAGTTCTATTTGACCTATCATCTGGTTGATGCTTTCTAGCCATCCCCAAAATATGACAGTGAAATCATCCCCCAAAAGGATAGGAAGCGAATGAAGCAAACACATCTGTGAAATCCGACACATGTCAAAATTATCAACCACTCAGTACAAACTGTAAAACAAGTTACACAATACACAAAAACAAATCTATCTATCTATCTATCTACTCCTATCTGTCTATCTATCTATCTATCTATGTATGTATCTATGTATGTATCTATGTATGTATCTATGTATGTATCTATGTATCTATCTATATATCGATCGATCGATCTATCTATCTATCTACCTATTTATCCTATCTATCCTATCTATCGTATCTACCGATCCCATCTAATCTAATCGAATCAAATCAAATCAAATCAAATCTATCTATCTATCTATCTAACTATCTATCTATCTATCTATCTAATATAACATTATGTATATAATTACAGCCTATATAATAGATTATTATATGTATCAACATCATATCATTGCCCCCTAGTTGCAGCCCAAAACAACGGTGATACATCGGCTTTTTTGCTTTTTGATCCCTGGATCCCCCCAGGTAGTTCGTTCCAAGTCTCTTCCAAGGCTGCAACGGACACATCTTTCAGGTCAATGACATCTGCAGGATCTACATCACCTGGCGACAGATTGGGGGAAATCTCCAGAAATTTCGTGGTTTTTGACATCTTTTTACTGGATATAAGGGGCTTTCCATAACACATGGGAAACCCAAAATGGATAGTTTATAAGCGACAATTCTACTAAAATGGATGATTTAGAGGTACCCATATTTTAGGAAACACCCATATGGGATTAAGAGTCAATTTTCCTTTCAGTCAATTCTAGGACTGGATGGTAGGTCATGGATTGGGTTCTCATAGAAAATTGCTTTTTGCAGTTCCTGTACTTGTTGCTTTAAAAAAATCCAATAAATTCAAATAAAGCGAGTTTCACATGCAATTGAACCTTCAAGCATATCAGCATATATTATTTACTGTATTTGACGGTCGCAGTCAGCTTCTTTGCGGTTTTTAGTCAGCCCACGGTTGATGTGTTCATCCACTTAGATCCCGTGCCCAGTTGCCCTGGGAATCTGAGAAGAGGTAGATCCGTTGCAGCACCTGGGACACCGGGCCGGGCGAACTTTTGGAGTCTGAAGATGGGTGACCAATACACTAATGTTAGTAAGAAGGAAAAGGATCCACCATCCTCAAATTTACCAATTTTGTGGGTGGTATTAAAAACATTTAAAATATGGGTGGTTCATTACTACTTTACTAACAGTAACCATCATCTTCCACATATTTCCACATATTGAAACGATCTTCAATGTTCAAACATCAACCACGGGTTCTATAAACGATGCGTTCTTCCGTTGGTTTGGATAGTTTCATCCGAGATTTCCTTCTGGTAATGACTAACAGTTTGCTATTGAAATGGTGATCTTCCGTAGTTATGTGAGTTTAATCCGAGACTAGCATTTATTCACAACAAGCTCTCAAGCGATATTGAGGCATACTGGACATGCTGGACATTGCTGGACTATATTCTGCCCCTTGTTGAAACAGGATTGTGATCCTTTCGCCTGACCAAACATTACAGCCCATATGCGCCTACAGTGAACTCGGATTTCAAATCTGGTCTTTGCATGTTCATTTAGATACTCAATATTTTCCAAAACATGCACCAAATCTGTAGAAGAGCGGCCAAGACTGCCCAAAATCGCAAGCTGGTGTTGTTGACAACCGCCACTAGCCTGCAGTGATGGGCACTGCGCAGTTTTCATACTTTTTGTGCTGTAGACCCTCTCATTTTAGGGGTTTGATGTAAATTTGGCATATGTGTATCCATTATGTTTGTGAAATACATGCTACGCGTGTTTATAGCGTGGCTTCCACTGATTTGGTGTTCCCAAAGTGCCAAACGTCAACACGTAGCTGGGAGAAGTATGGCATGAATATTGGCACGGTAAATCTTGATAATTGCCACCTAACAATACGATGAGGGATTTTTTCAGGCACGTCATTTTCAGTTTCGGTCTGCGTCAACCGCAGTTCAAATTGGTTTCGATCGGGTCACTGTTAATGGTTTCGACCCAAGAATGAATACCCCCGTTTTCTACCTTGGTTTAGTGTCGGAACTATTTCATTCGTCACATAATGGGGGATTGTCACAAATGGGAGATATGATGTTGGATTGAAGGGTGGGGCGGGAGGCCTGGCAAAAGCCGAACCGTTGTGACATGTGCCTAGTCGATTGATTGACAAGCATGGAACTCCAAGAACAGCGATTCTCAAATGCAATAACATACTGAATATAAAAATATACTGTATGTGTATATATATATATATATCTACGGTAACTACATCTAAATATACGGACTTTTAAATATACGAACAGGAATTTTAGACTACCTCTGGGAAGGTTTTCCTTGGCCCGTCTCGCCATTAAAACATACGGAATCCAATTCATTTAAACATACAGTAACTACATTTAAATATACGAACTGGTATTTCATGCTACCTCCGGGGCCTCGCGGTCTTGCCCGCCCTCCTATTTAAATGTCGTTGCCGTATATAAATTATATTGTATGTGTATTTTATATATATGGTGTGTATACTATATATATATATACTATATATATATCATAGTTCTATATATTATATTTATACATTATATTGTATATATATATGTATATTAATTGTATATAATATATTGTTTACATCATATTGTACATATTATATTGTATATATAAAAATCGTGAATATTATATTGTATATATTATTTGTATATATTAAATAATATATTTATATTATTAGTTATATATACCGCCATATCAAGAACATGGTTTAAACAAAAAAAAGTGTTGTTCTTGGTATTATGATATATGTTCCATTACCAATTTCAAGTTGGTCCGAGGTACCAGCCCTCCATGTTCGGCTGCACCGGCAGCTTTGAAAACGGTGTGCGCGGCATTGGTTCCACGGAAATTTCTGTACAACCTCGGTCGGTGAAGCAATGGGCGTTCGCAACATGTGCACATTTTTTAATACATATTACATATATGTACCTAATATAATAAAGATTTCTTTAACCAGTGATATATCTCCAAGCTGTCTATCCATACGTCTACACACATGATAACATAATCTATGATCGGCATCCCCACTGGTCCATTTCGCCGCGCCCAGCGGCTGATGTCCTCAAACCAAGCCCTTAAGGCCTCATCTGGGACCTCTTCCGCTGAAACCAATCGCCTGATGGCAGATGATGGCAGACCCGTTGACAAACTTAGCTGGTTTGGAGATCTTGGGAGACTAACTTAGTGGACAAACTTCCAATGTTCAGTTGCGATATGTCCATTTTCCTATCTTCGTACCAGTTATGGCTTTTTGACTGGAGAGGGGGACAAGTGTCAGAACTAAGAAGCAGGCTGGCAAAGACATGCCTGATCAAAAAATCAAACATCAACAGACCGGCGTAGGGGAACAGCTACAGGAAACCATTGCTTTCACCCCAAATTCAAATATTAGCCAACTTGTGGGGTTTCCGATCGCTAGGTCGGCCTGGTGTTGGCAATATATTCTTCCAGGCTCATGCTGGCGCCCTTTGCTTTGTTGCCCAATTTCTTGGCTGCCACGTGAAGACCGGTGTTCAACATGATGAGGCCTGGGGCCAGGCACCCTCTTGGCACAGGGAGCCATGAGTTGATTGAGTAGCGGGTTGGAAGCCACAACTCACTGGGGGATACCCTCTGTAACTGGCTGATAATGCAGTTCTTAACCACTTACCTAACTGGGATGCTGGGGTGCAGTTGAGGTGAAGCTTTGATAGGTATAATCACAGGGATTTTTCTGCTTTGTCTGTTGGGACATGAGGGGCCGCTACAAATGGCAAATCTGGAGGAGTGGTAAAATTCGTGGATGCAACCAAGCAACTTACAGCAACCTGCAAGCGACACTGCACAAGCTTGACAATGGCGGTTTGCTAGAATAAGGGTACCCCCAAATCATCCATTTCAATGAGGAATTTCCAGTAAAAACCTTCCATTGGGCTACCATGGCTGGTTTGATACAAGAAATGATCGGCTGAACGACCCTCAACAGACCCATCATGTCACATTTGGATAACGTGACCTATCACCCCAAAAAACGGTGCTCCAAAAATATTCCTTGGAAGCTTCGAGTCGTCATTTCAAGTTCAACCCCTTCCCTTCAGTCTCAAATCAATTCCACCCTCCAAAATGAATATTTACTGGTTGGTGGTATACCTACCCCTCTGAAAAATATGAGATCGTCAGTTGGGATGATGACATCCCCAATATGATGGCAATTATTACCATTGGTTAACCATTACTAATTATTACCATTACCATAGGTTAATGATCATCTACTATCATTAATGATTATTCCCAATATGATGGGAAAAATATGTCACCATGCTGTGGACCGTTCCTGGATTCAGCTCAACCAGCCGCTAGGCCCCGCTAGGCTGAAAAACTTGAGCTTATGGTGGATGCATCCAGAATTGGATGGGTTTATAACATGAATCCCTGTCAAATACCAGCTGTATGGTGTACCATGTGTACCCATATCTGGCACAGTTTTCAGATGTTGATCAAATTCACCACATCAATGGATCAAAAGCCTGGAAACCTGGCGAGGTTTCAAAACCTGGCACATGAATGTGAATAAAAAGCAAAATATGGTATGGATTGGTATGGTATCACACTGTATCACATTGTTTTTACCCATTTTTTTTCTGGATTTCAGTCTTGCGATGTGCCACAAAGACTAAAAAAAATCGTAGATCCACAGCAACATGTTATCGAATTGGGTTGTGAACAGCAAGGTGACAGGATCCACACCATATTTTCCCCAGTTCCTCAAGGTTGATTAGATCCCAATCTTCGATGCTTGGAACTTGGAAGATTCCAACTTCTTTGGACCCAAACAGTCCAACGAATGCCCAGTTGCGCAGGCCTGCTGGTTCTGAGATTCTGAAAGTTATATGAAATATGAGTCTTGAATGTGCTGCTTGGAAAGAATCTGAACAAATTTTAAAAAATTATTCGTGAATTTACGGATTGAAGATACTTTAAACGGGGAAGAACAGCCCGTCCCGACTCGTCCCGACTCGTCCCGACTCGTCCCGACTCGTCCCGACTCGTCCCGACTCGTCCCGACTCGTGCCGACACCTGGAAAACGGTGTCTGCGTTCTTGTACGCCGTCGTCGGCTCCACTGCCGATGGGTCGGCTTGCCACTGCCTAAAATTCGATTGTCAGCAGTTGAAGCAAGCGAAGTTCGGCAAATAGATGGGAAATTTCGGGAATATATATATATGTGTGTGTGTGTATGTAACCCTGTAAATATGTGTGTATATATATATATATGTAGATATGTATGTCAGTATGCATAGTATAGACAACGTATACATAATATACATAATACACTCAAAAAACATATCATCATAATGCATGTAATATGCGCGTTTCAGAAAATCTATGGAGGTAGCCCCAACAGTAATGAATAGCCATTTTGAATACAAAAGTTGCCCACAAAATTGGCCCATGGGGTTACATAATGGATCATAATAGTAAAACAAACCTACACAATATCATGGTACTGTACGCTCCTCGGCATCTATGTCCCAATGTTCCAGTCGTCAGATTTCGGCATCTATTTGCAGAAGTGGTTCAAGCAAGCAAACGCGGGAAAATCCCGTAGATATACATATACATATGCAAATACAAAGATATATGGACATTAAGATGCAGAGTACTCTGCGTACTATATATAAATATATATTGTATATAATATATATAATATACTATATATAATATATACTGTAGTAGATAGATTGCATATAAAATATAAATACATCATTAGCTTTTTATTGCTATTCAAAATAACATTAATTATTATATTAATAGACATGTCTATATATATATATATTGTAAACATGTGCAATTTCCATGTGAAACTCATCAAAAACCATGGATGTGTTTATTGTTCCGATCCAAGGTCGACAAGGCACTGAAAATAGGATTCGGCAAAATGCTCCAAGATCCTGGTGATCACCTGGTCACGCTGAGGTGAACTTGCGAATGGAAGAGAAAAGAGACATCTGGGATATTATGGTTATGGTGATAATGAATATATATATATATATATATTTATACATATATGTATATATAAAGGAAAAAATAATACACATCTTGAGGTCTCTCTCTCTCTCGGATTATTTTGGATCTTTAGCTTGCAATTCTCTATCTAGTATCCTTGGATTGATCTAAAGACATATGTCTCTGGCTGCAGAAGGTGCAATGTTGTGGGCAAAATATCACGCTTTGACGGAAATACCATTATGCCGAAACACGTTCAAGTGATAGATGGTGAGAAATTCAGCAGCCACGCTTTTTACAGAAAACAAACACAACGAGGCAACGTCACTACCTACATCCCTCAATCCATCTTGACCAATCCATCGACTTTCCACAGACCATGGATCTCATGGAACCCGGAACACCCGGCGCCTGTCCCTCGCCGCCGGGTTTGAAGGTATCAAAGAGCTGGCGCAAGGCGCCCACGATGTCCATCTTGGAGAATTCCTGGGTTTTTCGAAGTCAACGGAAATATACCTATGATACCCATGTGCATATATGTGATAAATAAACACAGAAATAAATGAATACATATCAACATACAATTACAAACAATTATAAATATAGTTACATGTGTATATATATATATATATGTAATGTGTATATATATATATTTATACACATTACATATATTATATATACATTACTGACATAATATATTCACATATTATATATACAGTACATATGTATGTACTCTATATATATATATAAAACTATTAAAAGCTAGGGTCCGTCTCCAATTTTTAAAAATTTTAGCTTGGCCAATTGGATTTTTAATTGATCTCCCTTGGAAAACAATTGAAACATGAAGCTACCATTTCAGGGTTTCACCCCCTAATAAAAACTAGTCAACCCATTGGTGTTTTTTTGTTAGGGTCCGTCTTTTAAGGTCAAACAAATGTATGTTATATTAAGGCTTTTAATTTAATATTCGGGGAAAGCTTCGAAATCAATTGCTTGGCAATATTTTACTTAGAATTTAAAAGGAATTCAAATCGATTTTGAAATAGAACAAAATAGATTTATATTAGGGTTTTAAAAATAATATTAGGGGAAAGCTTCGAAATCATTTTTTTTGGCAATATTTTAATTAGTTTTTAAAAGGATATCTAATCGATTTTGAAATAGAACAAAATAGTTTTTTTACATTAGGGTATTAAATTTACAGTACTCTTAGGGGGAACCCTAATAATAAATACCCCCAATAATAAAAACTACCTGAGGTGTTTATTATTTGGGGGGGCGTTTAGTATTAGGGGAAAGGGATGATATATATATATATATTATAAATATATAATATATATATATATAATATATATTATATACACAGTAATTATAGTATCTGGCCACTGGGCTCCCTGGCGATCCGTCGAACGAAACTCCAAAAGATCGGCAGGGTGTCTCGTCGACTGAAGTAGTCTCCTTCCGCGGGTGGATTGACGCTGACGGGACGATGTTTGTGCGTAAACAAAATGGAAAAATAGGAAGGATGTCCTGGAAATGGCAGCACTAACTAGTCAACTAGTTGGTTAAGATGTTGGAATTCTGATAGAATTTCTGGCTGAACTATAAATCACTAGCCTGAAAATAGATGAAACCGGCCATTTGGGGATGATTCCCCTTACAATTCCCATCAATCCCTGTTACGGGACTGAAATGCTACAGACCTAGAAATTCCTACAGTAGATCCAATAAATACTAAATAACCAAGCCAGGATGTCGGGGGGTATACAACTCTTTAGTCAGGGGCACTACTTCCTGTAGATCATGGTATTAGATTGACGTGGAAATACGTCCAATCACTCTTAATCTGGTAAACCCAATGGTAGATTAATAAATCATCCCCGAGATCACATCCTAAATAGATGGTAAGTATTATCAGCACAGATATGCTAGGTTTATTGTTATTGAGTTTCTCAGATGAATACCCTCTGGTAAACTAACATAGCTATTGAAAATGGCCATTTATAGTGGGTTTTCCCATTAAAATGGTGATTTTCTATAGTTATGTTAGTTTACCAGAGAGTAAAGATGTTGGTTTCGCTTTCCCTGTTCTCCACAGCGCGGAAACGCGCCGTCCTAGCATGGTTGGATCAAGGCCTCCCTTCTCGGTGCAAACTTGTGAAAGCCATTCACCAATTTCCTCAGGCTATGCTTTAGGAGCTCCACAATGTGAGAAAAATCAGCAAACTATGCGATATGAATATTGTTTGGGGGATATATCTGGATATCATCGGATTTAACCAAACCGTACCAAACCAATGAAAATGGCGGTATACTGGATATACAATGGGAATTAATCCGGGATATAATCATGGAATATCACCACCAAAGGAATATATTCCCACACAACTGAGCATTTAACATCATTTAACCACCAAAAATGGTAATATCATAGAGATCTAATGGGATTTGGTGCTTTTCCGGGTCCAATCAGCGTTGAATGGATGGTAAAACTTAAGACCGCCATGGAATATCTGGGGTGCTCCACCACAATATTTGCGGCTTAAATATCAAGGGTTACATGACTTCATAGCAGCGCTTATGATTGTTAATAGGTTGCAAAATGCACACACGTATACATATACGATCATATATATATATATATCATACATTATCATACATCCACACACACACACATATATATATATATATATATATCCTACATAGACACACACATATATATATAATACATACTGTATATATATATAGTGAAATGTGATTCACTCACTTCATGTGTTCCTGCAAAACTGACCGCATGGCCAGACATTTTGGAGGTGAGAGATATTTGAAATCATGAGTAATGTGGGAAACCCAAAACTAATCCTATCATTTGGGGATGGTTTATACCAGGTATACCACCCATTTGTGGAGTTTTCAGGGATGAGTTTTTTATTGGGTTTACCACATTATCTGGTCAGAACTGTTCCAGCTTCTGCGTGTATCGACCAGCTCAAGTCATTGACCTATCTGCTGTCCGGATGCATCTTCGGTGCTTTTATGTAGCTTTCCTCAAATCTTCATCAGGTTGCGTGAAGGGACACGCAAACATGGCTGGCTGGGCTGGGAAATGACGTGGAAAATGGAGGTTTCATATACTTGGAAAATCATCGACGTACATTCAAAACTTCCAGTAAATCTTCTTTGATTACCAAAGGGTACATATTGTGTTGGCTGTTTGGGCCTTCATGCAGCCGATGCAACTGTGGCTAGCCGGCTAGCCAGTTTCTGAGAAACAATTGGTCTATTTTGGTCTCAACCGATCATGATCAATTGACTTCATCAATAATTAATCATTAATAATCAATTATAGTTAATCACTGATGATATTGACTTCATCATTGACTCAATCCGAAACAAGTGACGTTTCACATAGGCAATACCATCCTGGCGCTGGCGCAGCGATCGCACTGATTGGATCGATGTTGGCTTTCTATGTGGAAACACTGATCGGAGTACTGTTGATCCGAGATCATGTTAGATCAATGGGCTTTAATATTAGGGGGATGGGAGTACTGCTAATCTATGTTAATCCGATAGGACTTAGATTTAGATTTATGTGAAAACAAATATGGTTCCAATTTCTGTGGATGGCTTCTTTTTGATCCCCATGGTCCCACGCCCTATTTTTTGTGGTGAAAAGGGGGTCTCCAAAAAGGGGTTAGCCATGGTTACCATCTGGTTATGACTAACATAGCTATGGAAAATCCATTATAAATGGAGGGTTTTAATGGGAAAATCATCTGTAAATGGGCAATTTTCCATAGCTATGTTAAATAACCAGAGGGTACTCCTTCTTTTCATTTAAGTGGGTGAATGATGATAAAATATGATAAACCATTGTTTTTGGAGCACCCGCCAGATTTTCAGACAAAGCCAGACCTAGATTTTATCGCATTCATCCTCCTTTCCCAACCTCCATGCAAAAAATAGTCTAGTTATGTCTAGTTGGTGTGTGAGCCACTCTTCCCAACAACATAATCATAAATCGCGCTCACCATTGATTTTTTGCACGTCCGAAAAATGAGAAACATCAAGCCTACCATCTGGATAGGAAAGCACCGGTCACATTTTCTTCCTAAGGGGGCAGCATCTTCCAACGTCCGGTCCTTTGGATTTAAATTGAAGGCTAAAACCGCCTGGGCTTCGACCAAGCGATCCTGGAGGCGAAGCTGGGCGCCACCATGTTTTCCGGTTTATTCATCCCCAATGGCTCTAGCGCTCCAACCTTTGTTGACCTTGTTTACTCACTGTAGTGAGTTGTTTTTTTGTTTTGACATCGTTTGAAGGTTTTAATCCTAACATATCCTAACCATCCATATCATCAACCGCGTATTGGGACTTGTTGGGTTGTGGAAAGCCATCCCATGCCCCTATATATAAATTACAGCATGTGTGGGATCCAAAAGTAAACAGAACCGATGCAGCAGTCCAGGACGTCTAGGTGATGTTTACTATTACCCAAAGAGAAACGACCTTCCAATTTCGGACTCAACCATGTTGCTAACAACAAAATATATAGTGATATTGCAATAAAGTGATAGTGCTACTCATATAAGGTGATATGAGGTGATATAAGGTGATATAAGATGATATAAGGTGATATAACGTGATATAATGATTATAAATTAGAATGGACCGGAGGGAATTAGGAACCACACTATATACCATCTATACCATGTCCACCCACTCCCAACAGGTGATCTCAATTTCTCCAAAGGCACCGCCTTTGAAGTAGGCCTTGCTATGCCTTGCCCTGCTCCAAAGTCAACAAATCTGAGTGGCATATGAATACTCTAAATATTATATCATGAATATATATACATATTTATTGTCATTATATATCATTATATATATCATTATATATATATATCATTATATATATATATATATATATATATCATGAATATATATATATACACATGTCCTTATATATCATTATATACCTTTATATATCATTAAAAATCATTACATATCATTATATATCATTATATATCATTATATATCTTTAAAAATCATTATATGTCATTATATGTCATTATACATAGTTATAGTAAATATCATTAAATATTAGTAACTATCATTAAATATCATTAAATATCATAAAACATCAATACATATCATTTTAATATTATATAACATTTTCTATCATTAAAAGTCAATATATATCATTACAATTCATTATATATCATTATATATAAATATAAGTAAATGAATAAACATATATATCATTATACATATGTATATATATATACATATCATTATATCAGTTTACTTGTGTATATATGTATTGTTTGTATGTATGTAATGTAATGTAATGTAATTTAATGTAATGTAATGTATGTATGTAATGTAATGTAATGTATGTATCTATGTATCTATGTATCTATGTATGCATGTATGTATGTATGCATGCATGTATGTATGTATGTATGTCAATAAATATGTATGGCCCAAAATATCCAAAGACTGTCAGTATCTCAGAAACCAAGGCCACGAGCCGTGCAGTCCTCGCTGACAGAGAGCTGCACGGACCTCCAGAGATATTGAAAGAGCTGCTTCTGAATGAAATACCTCAGCTGGTCATTGACGGAAGGAAGTTAGAAATTTGTCCAAGGTGGTGATGATAATGATGATTATTATTCTTATTATTAGTTTTTTTAGTAGCATGAGTAAATAGTATATACAGAATAGGTATATGTATATATATATGCATATATAGTACATGTTTATGATATATTGGTAATTATCGTTATTGATGATGTGGCCTTTGGGAACACAAGGGCGCATACACCCAACAATCTTAACAAATTCCACACATTATTAGCCTGGTTCCTGGAATCATTTTGGAATGGAACTGTTACCAGCCTCACTGGCGTCCCCCCGGTTCCCATATATGATGGTCACTGGACGCATTGGGTTATTGATGATGGGAGCAGCACGTCTCCCCGAATAAAGGCCAGATACAATCGGCCGCGGCCCTCTTCATCACGAGACTTCAGCAGCTTTTGTAGCGCTAGGCCTGGGGACCAGAGCCATGGCATCTCATGGCTACCGTGTTGACACAGCTTTGCATTCATCAAAGCATAGCCAGCTATATGCTTATATTTGTTTCTCTGTGTCCACCCAGTCCAATCTATCTTATACATTTTCTTTATAAATTTATATCCAATATATATATATATATATATTTACTTAAGAGTTAAGAGCCAATGTGGATAGTTCTCTCGAGTAACACGGTTTTTTAAGGGTGCAAACAGATATGGGGATATCTCAAGTGGTATTGAAGCAATCAGCCAGGTCAGCCAAAAATGGCTTCAATAAACTCCATTGTATGCTTTTCCATGTGTGACCCCTTCATAATTAGGTCTAGGGATGCCAACCCATGTATCGATTGGTCTATGGAACATGTTCAGGAACTCTTATTTGATGAGGAACTTCATGGTTTCAATTGAAAGCACCAGGCAAAAACTAGCTCGTGAAGTCTCAATTAACTAGGTACTTCTATGTTGTCAGAACCCGGGTGCCTTAGATTTTCACACCAAAGTAGCTGCAATTCGAGCCCTTGATACATCATCCCCTTTATCGCCTCACAACGGGATACGTCCCACCTTGTGATGGCTGGATGCCCTTCAAACATATGTACAATGTATATATATATATATACACGCCAATGCATGCGTATATATGCACATGTACATATTATATATATATATATATTCAGCGTGCTTGTCGGCAGATGTACATATGGATAGATGGATAAATATTCATACACACACACATATATATAATTATACATTTAATGTGAAATTCTGAAGCATACCAAGAATATGAATCACACTCACACTCCCTTGCCGAGACACCAAAGTCTCTCAAAGAGGACGACGACCCGGAAACCTCATATTCGACAAACTCAGCCCCCCCTGGCCCGCAGCCACAAAGGAACGAAACGTTTCCCACAAGAAACAAAAAGGCTTCAAGCCCTGTTGAAACGTGTTATATATATATATACTGTAAGAAATTTACATAACCCCAAAAATAGTATGGTCCTAGTACTGAAAACATGAAAAATTGGTTTTGGTTCTGTTGCCCATGTCATCACGGCTACCGCCAAATCTTTTCGGTCAAGAGACACGAATTCGTGGTGTCTGCCCGGGAGAGGGACGCTGTTGGCCACAACTCCCAGAAGGCAAACTGTACACATCCAGCCGATATACGGGCTCCTGCCGGGTGCGGATTCATGGGTCCTATAACGAGCAAAAAAGAATGATGATAGGATTTTGGGATACTCATCATCATTATTATTGGGTTAGCCATTGTTGTAGCAGTACCCAATATCGAACAAAACATAGACATGATGGGCTGATTACTGAGTTTTCTCCTAATTCAATGCAGTCGGGTGATCTTTTACTCAAGTGGAGGCTGATGGGAAGATCTTCCGGTCGGCTTGATCATGATCCCTGCCCTGTGACCATCAATCTGGCGTCCTTGGCCAATATTGAACTTACCATAATCATATTTCCTTCAGTTGTTCAATATGACTCATAGCTGTCCGGTAGAACGGGGAAGCCCATTTGCATCCCTTGGTCATAAGGGGCGCCAGCGGATGCTTCATACAAAAGACTAACTTATTGACTTGTTGAGTCCCAGACTCCACAAAACCCATTTTCATTGACCAAGTCCCCACAAATCTTTGGCTGCGATTTCCAATCGCCGGCTGGGTATCCTCAGCGTCTGGTTCGGCGGCATCTTCACAGTGACACCACGAGATGTCCAGCAGCGGAATGCAATTCCGAGGCGAGGCAGGCCTGGCGCTCCATTCTGATGGACTGGGATTGCTTGCAGCCAATCATTGATCAACATAACATATTATGGCATCAAAAGGTAGCCAATGTGGCTTGTAGCCATGCAAGCCGGTGTTTTTGGGATGACCCAGGACTGATTTACTAAGCATAATGAAATGGTTGCCGCTGCAGCCAGGTGGCTGGTCATACTCAGCGATGGCAATGCGCAAATTCGGAAAATCCACCTGGGATGTGGACGCAGCTGGGGTTGTACATGGGTGCAAGCATGCTTATGACTTATGACACCAGCAAATTGTGATACAATCCGTTATAAAGCTCTATAACTAAGGGGTATCCAACTTATTAAGGAACACCCCCAAGCAGCTGCTAGCTCACCAGCATGATTTGTTTCCCCAACTTGTGCGGCAAGGTCGTTCATGCCACATTCGTAGGTCACATGGTTTTCCTGCAGAACTTCAAGATCGTCATGTAATTGTCAAAATTGTTCAAGGCCAACCTGTGATGATAGTTTGGTTCTATGTTAAAACCTATATAATTCTATCTTCAAAATGGCCTCTGAACATGGTACACATATAGATCATATAGGCTATATCATATAGGTGTAAATAAATAAAAAAACATATATATATATATACACCAACCCGTCCCCCAGCAGATTCCCCATCAAACTCCCGCTTCGGGACCCACAGGCGACATCGCTCAGCGATAAGGTCGCCCTCTTTGCCACATGCACCGCGGTATAGCTGGTAGACCTACCGGTTGAAGCCAGGATAAGTATGGGAAACGATGGGAAACGGCTTGGAAACATGCCGCAAAACTGGCGTTTTGGTGAGTAATTACTTGTATGACTTGATTAACATGTAATTTTCTTTGGTTTTATGTGCTTGTATGTGGGATCTTGTGGGGTTACAACGTGCAATATGCTAGTACAACTGTTTTTTTCAAGATCATATCATCAAGCTTTGGCCATACTCTGTGACCGAGAGAGGAATGGCTCTACAGGTTGGTCAGTAAGACTTGCAATCTATAGCATGTAGATGCATGAATCTTCTAGTATAATTAACTAGTATATCAGGATCTATGGTGCTGGTGTAAACACAACATACATCAATAAGTTTTTCAGGGTTTTCAACCTACAGGAAACGATGGGAAGCCCTTTATTTTTGCCACAACTTTCCATGGATTTTCCTGCTGATCCCTTCATCATCCCACCTCTGCAGAATGAATGAGCTCAGGCACGGCCATCGAAACATCCTCTGTGGGACCTCGTTTTTCGCTCAGTTCGTTTGGGGATGAAGGAAAGCTCTTCAGCTGTTGGATCGATTAGATATAATTAGATATATACATAGGTCACACTATAAGCTATCTAATCTATGACTATCTAATCTAGGACTATCAGTCGTAGATAGACATACTGTAGTCATACATAGTCATAGCTAGTCACAAGTAGTCATAGATATATCAAATATATCAAATGTATATAATATAGTATATAGATATACTATAGTTATTGTATGTTATTGTATGTTATTGTCATGTTTCATCGTCACCAATGCCCCAGCAGCCAAGAGACTTTCTGTCGAGAAACCTGGTCCGGGACGTCGGGGACCCTCTGGAGATGAAATTGCCCGGTGAATCCAGTATACCGATAGCGGCATAGATCGGCATAGTACTGCGCTGGGCCCAAAAATCTATAAAATCTCTGAATCATCCCTGAAATCATCCGAAATCCATGTTTTCTCGTGTCCTCTTGGGGCTCACTAGCAAGTGCAACCATCTCCAACAATCGGAATACTACGGAATACTCTCTTCGGGTGCCAAGCGGCCTGAGATGTGTTTGTCCTAGGCTGGGTTCACTGGGGTGACCTGAAAATGTCAATCATATTCCAGGTGAGAGTTACATGGGGTGATGGGTTGTTGATACTTCACTGAAAGAGATCAAAGATGAAACGATCTTAAAAACTCGAATAATGTGGGAAACCCAAGAATGAACCTATCATTTGGGGATGGTTTATAGAAACCTGTTGTGGTGATTTTGAGGATGGTTACGGATGGTTTATTATTGCGGTTTACCACATTACTCCGATCGACAACTTGCCACCACGGAAACGAGCTACCATGAGCTACTCAATTGAATTATTGCAAGCCGTCCTCATTCTTTAGGGCTTTCTAAGCCAGTAAAAACCTACATCCATTTTGGCTGCATCATGATCACGGCTGTGTGGAGATCCCACTTGAGACACATAATCACCGGCGTGGAAAATAACTGAGAAATCAATGCCATGTCTAATGGTACAATCTTCTTCCAATCCCCAGACAAATAATGGGCCGGCTTCAGAATTACCCTGCCGGAAAAGATAGTTGGTCAGGCTGGTCAGGTTTTGCAAGAGATTTATATAGAGGAATGTAAAGTAGCCATCGAAGTTTGACCCACCATCATTGACAATCATTGTCCCAGGATCCTCTTCAAGCTCGTCTGTGACTGACCCTGGCCGATAACCTCAGCAGCAATTTTGACAGGGTGGTTCAATATGCAGTCAGATCCTTTTCCTTGATTCCTTGTTTATAAAATTTTAATATTTAGTCTCTGTTCACAACTTGATCAATCATGGCTCGGCCGACATTATGGCATCAAATGGCATCAGGGACTACCAAAAACAGACCCTTTGAACAGCGCCCAACAATGGACATGGATAGCTTAGCATGACTTAGCATTGGCCAATTATTGACTTGACCCCTCCATCACCATTCTTTAGACGCAATTTGACTTGGTGGTGGAAAGGAAAAATCGCAGGACCTCCCTGTATTTCATGGGAGAAACCGTGGTTTCCTGTATGTTTTCCCTTCAGCCAATCCATTGATTGTTGGCTCCCACCATTTTCCTAACAAGTGCAGTTGGCGTGGCAACTTGTCTGCAGCAGGGCACCGAGACATAAGAAGAAACGTTCCATCTTCACCATTCCGACCAAGACTTTGGACCTCGGCTGGGTCCACTAAAGCCACCACAAAGGAAAATTGCTGGCAGCTTTTGTGTGAAAAAAATGTTGCTGCTTGGGTCACTTTCAGGATATTTCAGGATGTACCAAAATGCGGTGATCAGCATCTTCCAACCTTCAGATATGAGGTAAAGTAGCCGTTGGAACCATTGCCGTTTTGTTGTTTTTTTCCCGAAAAAAAACAACATGGAACGGCACTGAATCTTGCAAGTTCATTGCTACCTGGGATTCATATTATATACATCGTATTACTATAACACATATAATTTGACCATGACCAGCATTACGTCCTGAATTTCAAGAGGCGTTTCTACGTTCTTTTCCAGTGGCAAAGATCATCCCTGCAAACAAGCGACTCGGCACCTTAGCGGTTCAGAATAGTGGTTAAACGCTCCAAGAAAGCGCGCTTCTTCGGAGTAGGACTAAAAGTTGGAAAACCCGTCAAACAAATAAACTAAATAGATCCAAAACACATAGAAATTAAAGCTGCAGAATTATACGTGTTTCGGAGACTCTACGTGTATGTATCTGTGTATCTTTGTTGCCGCTGCTATGAACACCTTGGCTGTGGCTGGACCTTCGTCCATTTTTGGTTGATGGTTACCTGGTCAGATCTCCGTTTATATCCTATTCTTGCTGCTTAAATCCAGTACATGGCGGGTACTTTCCAATCTTACAATATGTATAGAAAGAAAATCAGGTTTTACGCCATACGATTTCAGGGTCTGCACCAAAAAACCATCAGGTACCGAACCATATAGAAATCCCAAAAAAGATTCTTCACTCTCTAAATTCTACCCCTTTGGACCACCCAGGGAGGCTCACTCCTTGGGAAAAACATGTGAAATCAACATGATTTCCTGGGGCTCCAACCTATCAACGTAAAAAAAAAACAATGATGTTAAATCTTGGAGATGTCAGCTATAACATCCGTAGTCTGCCATACTTTATCAAAAATCCAGGGGAAAAAACATCCTGCCGTAGATGGACGACTTGTTCAAACCCTTGTAATCCAATAAACCCCCGCACCCCCAATTACAATGTTGTTTTTTTGGTTTGGTTCGCTTTTTCGAATGGACGAAATAAATCAAACCCTAAGATCAGGAACAAAGATATGGAACCATAACGTTGAAATTTGGGGGGACAGGGGGTAGCCTACAATTCATGGATGCGGGGTTTGTCCGTCTACTGTAGTTTGGTTTGGATAGAATGTTTGCTTTGGATGTAATGTTTACTCCGAGTCAAGCTGCATTCTGTGAAATTAATGTTTATACATGTTTAAAATGCTGCACGGTTGATTGTTTTGATGTTCATCAGTTCATCTTCAGTCCGCTTTGCAAGCACCGCATTGCGTTCATACATTGTGGCAAATTTCCTGCTCAAAGCGTGTATGTGAAACGTACCTATTTGAGATTTTAACTGTACTTTTGATTACTTGTTTAAACAGTTACTTTTGTATCTATTTGGGCAATGCTATCAACACAACATCATGTCGCCAACTTCCGGTATCTGTCATCAGCCTGGATCTCGCCCAGGCACGGACGAGGAGATTGTGGCCGCTAACCACGGTGGATCTGCGCGATTCGGGTCACTGAGTTGAGGGATTTTAGGAGAAACCATGGGCATTCACGTGGTTCACATGTTTTTTAAGCTTCTAAAATGTTGAAAGTTCACATCTTCACCTAAACATGATGAGATCATTTGACCCGTAATTACTTGATTTGATTTACCCTCCGGTAAATGATCAAAACAATGGGGAGCTAACTAACTATATAATTATGTCATTGGACATTGTTCTCCTCAAGCTGGCTTGCTTTGTCCCCTGGCCATCGAATCTGGATGTTCTTTTTACGATCCAGCACCAGACTTAAGGCCGCTCCTGATACTTTATAATACTTTATCATTGCGCATAGGGCTCCCTTTCCCCAATGAGGTGGCTGTAAACTCTCCAACTTGCGGTTGCAATTGTATCCGCTGAAATACCCCCATGTCACCAGATATTTGTGGGTAAATCCCCGAATCCAGGAATATTACCGTATATAAAATGGCGACAATACCACATTGGTAAACAAAATAATGTGGTAAACAAAATAATGAGTTAGAATCCCCATGTTGGGTGGTTACAACATGTTACAACCACTTTCCAATTTTGCTGGCCCCCAGAGAGATATGGACAATCCAGGTTTTTGTTGGTAGACATCTTGATATTCTGATATCCTGTCTGACAAGCCGCAAGCATTCTACAATATTCGAGCCTGGCGTTGACTTCTGCCAACACCTTGAGACGATCTTGACTCGTGGTCGCTAGCGCGCTCTCCACGGCTACACCCACCTTGCACGGAGCTTTTACAGAGCACCCGTTGATGTCAAGGTGGTTCGTCGTCAATGATCCATTTCCCTAAACCCATTTCGGAAATCAATTCATGTGGTAAACCCAAAAAACCATTCCTAAATCACAATTTCATACAATTTCTATGGGTGCGATTCAAACCATCCCCAAGTTTGGTAGGTTTATGGCATGGGGTTTCCCATATTAGCAAAGGTTGGTTGCAGCTAGAACTGAAAGAGTTACCCTAGGATAAATTAAGATACAGTAGATGTGGAAATATGTGGAATTTCCCGTGAGGAAAATGATCTACAAACAGTGGGTTTTCCAACATCTATGCGGTCTATGCTTATTTACTGGAAGGTAAATCAAATGATGTGGCTGAAACCATGAGCCAACATTAATGGAACTATTTCTAGCAACCCTGAAGCACCCGGTGAGCGTGATTTTCCAGCTGTTTTTTGTGTCCACATCTTTGGAGAAAATCACATTTTCGGGAAATCACTTCATGGGCACCAAGCTTTGCTACCATGAAAATCCATTGGAAGAACGGACGGGCATACTATATATATATATATAGTTAATACCTCCAAAAAATGACCTGGCGGGGTTGGGGCGTCAGATTTTGTAGACAGATTTCTGGAAAACACAAAAGCGGCCTCTACAAAACCAAAAACATAGCATTTGAACAGGAAATGTTCAGGCCTACAAAATCCAAACACTCAACCCCACCTTTGCTGGGACCTCGGGCCCTGGGGCAAACGACCCTTCTACAAAATGGTTTAATGTTCTGAAAACCCAAAACACTACAAAAGCAAAAACATGGCTTAAGGTGTCCTCTAAAGTGATCCCAAACATGCCCCTCTACAAATCAAAAACCTTCTTGGAGATGATTCAAAATACCCATCCATCTCCCACAAAAAAGGCTGTGCCAAATGTTAACATGTTTGATTTTGTAGGGGAAATTGTTGGAGGTATTCTGTATATATATAGTTTGCATATTATGCATGTTTATAACGCAAGACTATAGGACCAACTATTTCGCCAGATATAACACGTCAACATAGCATATATTTCCACCTAAACATTTCCAACTGATCCCTCAACCAATGGAATTATGTTGTTTTCCAAACAAGCGACATACTCATAGACTCGGTTGAAGGAACACGACAAATTTGCGTCGGGGTCTCGCGCACAAAGCTCACGCCACTCCTGGCGCAGTGGGAGGATGACTTAAGCGTCTCCGCTAAATCAGCCAACGGCTGGCTGGAGAATCCCCAGTCTTCATAGGAATCAATATTCTGTAAATGGTGCAATTCTCTCTCTCGCCATCTCAAGGTCGCTTTAAACAGGGTATGAATCCAATATTTTTCTCTATTCGGTAATCAAGTCTCTTTTGCAGGAGGGTAACCGAAGTGATCCTGAGTGGGAAGTGGCTGCTCATGGCTGCTCCACTGGACAAGTTGCTTTGACCAGCATCTGTACTTTATTGTACTTTTACCCTTTGGTAACATGGTTTGCCGGAAATCCCTAATTTAGTTCGATACTTTTCCGCCATGAAGTGGGGATTGCTAAAATACTCACGGTCCTTGTGCAACTTGCATACCGCTGCCAGCCAGTAACTTGCAAAAACCTCCACAGGATCTTCCTTCACCAACTCAGCCCTTGGCACAAGAAAAGGGCCATGCTGGGTTTTTCCCAAACCATGCGAATAGGATGTATTTGGAAGCTGGTGTGTCTTGCCAACTTAGCCATCATGAAATTTATCAATATCTAAAGTATGATGTATGTTAACATATTTAACATACATTTAGGCAATACTAAAGACTCTAAATCATCAGAAATCAATATTAGTCTATGTATATAAGTTTGACATGTCCTGCCGCCTGTTAGTGACAGGCAAAACCAATCTGACGAAGTCTTAGCCGTTCCTCCTGAAATGATGGGAGCAAACGCGTATTCCCCAAACATTATAAAAAATAATCCATGTAATTATTCCTTAAACATCAATTTAAGTTCTAAATCCCTTGTGTATGAACTGCCTGGCGGTTTTCCAGGAGTTTCCCGACGAATTCTTTTTTGCAGGGCAGCAAACAAAATGTCTGCAGCCATGCAACAGGAATCTCTTCATGGCCTGGGTGATTCCCGAGCACTGGGCGATATACACATTCATGAATACGTATATATATATATATATATGTGTGTGTGTTTTTTTTTTCCCTCTCTCCATCGCCGCCTCCAGGAGTCTAGCCAAAGACTAAAGGCGAGCCAAGCTCAGTGACAAGAAAGATGTATATATATATATATACATATGTATAAATGTACAGGCCTGCAACCCCAACCCCCGTCATGGTCATGGTTCCCCCGCCAGCTGTGGGAATGGGGGGTCTCTCCCCTCCCCCCTGTGGGAATGTGGGGGGTCTCTTGTATGTATGTGTGTATATATGTAGGTAGGTAGGTATGTAGGTATGTAGGTAAGTAGGTAGCTATGTGGGTATGTAATGTAATGTGATGTGATGTAATGTGATGTATGTGAGTATGTGATGTATGTAATGTATGTAATGCATGTAATATATGTAATGTATGTACTGTAATGTGAAGTGATGTGATGTAATGTGATGTATGTGAGTATGTGAT
>Ga0126342_10003436_pt1 | contig 26168 bp, 16 predicted proteins | sample Cyp1metagenome_FD_92528 | JGI IMG/M metagenome (GOLD analysis project Ga0126342, IMG submission 92528) | Coral microbial communities from Lord Howe Island, Old Settlement Bay, Australia - Cyphastrea 1 metagenome | ecosystem: Host-associated > Invertebrates > Cnidaria > Coral ...
TGAAACATGTCACACACAGGGAATCAGGTTGGGAAAACAGTGGGTCCAAAGAGACAGGTCTGGAGTACGATGGATTCATAGTATATGTACATTTTCTGAATTTGGGTAACTTGGAGCTAGAAATATATCTATACCGATACTATCTTATACCCAGAACGGGCTTATAACTTATTTCCGTTAGAACTTGCAGTTGGTGAAATGGTATAATCCCTTCCGGCCCTCATATAGATTAAATGCTCAAATGAAGGCGCGAAATTCATCGATCCAAGTGAGTGTTTAATACTAGGGAAAAACAGTAACGTAATTACCCATGACCAGGAATCGGTTTTAGGGAAACGGTTACTTTATTGGTCCTTCGAGACCCTTCGGCCGCGTTCTGATCTTCATTCTTGAGACCATGGCAAGAAACACACCACTGAAAGGCACATCAGTCTATGTTGAGATATCTCACTTCTAGACGAAGCTTCCCAATTCAATACAAACCAAAGATCTCTCAGTTCTAAAGGGGTCTCTAGGACCTGGCCTTGGATCCGCCTGCGATCTTCGTCAGGTTTTGGGGCATGCATGCATCAACAGGTAGATCGTCATTAAACACGACGCAGTCACAGAAAAAAATGTTTGTTTTCAAAAAACGAAGAGTTACCCTCTGGTGATATCTGGTAATAAAACATGACAATGCCAAATCCCCAACAAATGATAATAAATGGAGGTTTCAAGCTGGGAAAATCATCCATGCTTAGCATTAGGTACCTCTCCTTAAGGGAGCGGCGCTTTGCCGTTTTTTTTTGGTGGCATGCCAGCTGGGTCAGCGGCCCTTGTTTTCCTTTGGACTATTTATGGTTGGAAGCTGTACCACCTGTGGGCCAGAGATTTGGCAATCATCTGTAATGATGGATTTTCCAGCCACGTTTGATTGGCGGTTGAAGCCCTGCCTGCCACCAAAACAGCATTGAGAACCTTTTGGCCAACGATGTGCAGTGGTTCAGTCTCCGCGATGATATCTGTGATTGCGTCCTGGTGCTGCAAACCAGGCTGAGGGTCATCAAAAGGTGATTGGTTCAGAAGGGGATCCCCAGCTCATGGACAATGATCCAAAATATATTGGGTAGCCTACGGTAGTGTAGTCCCCGAACAAATCACCAACCAATGACCATTGCTCAATCTCATCCCCTTATCTTTGATGGTAACACCCCAAAAACCACTGATGAATGATGGAGAAGTTAAATCCATTAAATCATGTATAAGGGACTATCACACTGGTTGCCATCACTATAGTTGGGATTTCATGAACAACTATGGTGATTGTAGTGCCATACTGTATGATCCTGTCTAGTTAAATCACTACAGCACCTGACATATTTCATGATATAAAACTAGTTGCCAACGTCGCTGCAGGGCGCCTGGTTGTTTTGTTTGTTTTGAACGTGTTTTTTTTCGTTGTTTTCATTCTATGTAGACACATTGTGTGGTTTCCTCTCACACCAGGTTTTCAAGAGCTTTGGACGTGACAAGAGATGTTCTTTGGACGTGGATGTTGTTCGCGTTCTTCCTGCGATACGCATTTTGGCACATCTCTGACGCATTTCGCGATCTTTCGTTTCGGGTTGGGCGTGGGGGTGGCTAATAACGTTCAATGTCTGCTAAGTTCAGGAGCGATTGATTTTTGCTTCTACATTGTCTATCAGAAGTGATGTTACGCTATTGACCTTTGCTTCGGCACTTGCCACTTCGACACTTGCCACGGGGGGAAATGAACGCAGAGAGCCTTAAAAGTACCAGGCGCTGTTATTTCATCCCACTAAAGGAACACAACTGAATATATCATCATATCACCATCAACCAACAAGGGTTTCAAAGACTAACAGCCCAGCCATGGCCCGCCGGCCTCGAAGGTCGAAGTGCCCCTAATCGCCAACACGGCGATCTTTTGCCTGTCGTTTGAACATTCCCGGTTTAAATTTATTAAAAACTATGGTTTATTGGTAATCTAAATATAAAAATAGTAACTCATGGGTCTACAAACCAACTTAGAACTTCACGCTGCAGGCCATTCCACCAGGATGCCCGGGTTTCGTGATTTAGTATTGGGTCGAATCACGTCGGGTCAGAAATAAATGGAAATGGATATCTAATCTATATACATAAACGATTTCTAATGTGGGCAAGCAAATTAAGAACTAGATCAGTCAGCTGGCTTTTCTCCAGCGCATTATCGCATGGTCCTAGTTGAATCCCATGAATCCCAATTCTTGATGGTAAATCAGCAGTTTTGATAGTTATATTATACCCATCATTAGTATACAATGTTCTGACAATGGCACATTTGTTTCCTATTTGTTCGTGGGAAACAGCCCTCGGCCCAAGTCTTTCCAGTATGCTGTTTTCAACCGATGCTTGGGAGATCGTTAAAGCATGGCTTCCTTTCCTCGTTGTGCGGTCCTTTCGTCACAAAGGCATTTGCATTTAATTGTTTTGCATCTCCAATGCCACTTGGAGGATCATGGCTACTCCTGGTCATGTGCAAGATGAGATCACCATCACTGTGCCCTGCAGCCACCCAATGCCTGTGTGCTCGCAACCTTCAAAACTTTGCTCTGCATTTTGGGCGCCTGGCGCGCGACTTCATCCAGGTGGATGACTATGTGCAACTTGCCTGTGGGCATCGCAGCTTCCTTCAAAGCAATGCATGGCTTCAACCTCGACAGCAACTTTGGGGCGGCGCGGTCTGTAAGTCAGCCGCAAGGATGTTATAATTCGACAAGCCTAACCGCTGCCCAAAGATGCGTTTGGATCGTGCAAGCAAGCTTCAATGAGCTGCGTGGGTCACCTTGTATCCCGCTTCTGGGCGTGTTGGAGACAACATGAAGCAGCACCCGAAAGTAATTCTATGAGATTTGAGCCGGCTCAGAAACATGGCGGTAGCAAAGTTCGAGCGGCGCAACCTTGCTGCAAAAGTGTTTCGAACACGGGTCACACTTCCAGTGTTTTTGGCCTATTTTGACCTATAGGTTTTGAAGACCTGGGTGCAGCATCCCACCTCTCCACTTTTCTTGATTTAGGCAGCCGAATCAATTTCGATCTGCTTCAGTCACGTTGGTTACTAGACAGCATTAGCACCAACTGCGCTGGCTGGTTAATGCACAGGTGGGCGTTCGTGACACTAGCCATTGCTGGAAACATCTGAAGTTTGTGCCCCAGGCTGGCTTGATACCATGGAAGTTGGGTGGGGGCAAACTCCTTCACCCCTCTTTGCAACGTGTACAAAGCGACCTGTTGGACATTGAACCTCGTGCTGCGCTCTGCCACTGCCGTGCACCGTGCACGCACCACTCAGAATGTGTCCGGGACATTTGTTTGTGGGAAAAAATGACTTGACTCCAACAACAAATCAAACACAAGTATACCCATAACTCATACCCAGTTGGGGGGTTCATCCATAAACCCCATGTGTTCAACATGAACCAACCAAAAAGCAAATCGATAATTGGATATTTGATGATGGATTAGCCGCATTATTTGAGCCATGAATATAACAAAACAATCCCATCCCATAACATACTGGTTGCTGACAGCCATAAATAGTAATTGTTCATAAGTTGTCATCATTAATCATGAATTTGTAATTTGTCATCATGTGTCATAATTTGTCATTGATCATCATTTCTCATCATTCATCTCTCATCACATGTTTATCATGATTTATCATCATGTATCATCAGCTATCATCCATCATAATTGTTCACTTTTTTAGGATTGGATTTGAACCAACAAGTCTATCTAAATTCCGTTGTCCTCGGCACCAAAAAAAACTCAGCACCCTGGGCCGCGTTGCGCGACGCGCGGCGCCCGCCTGGGATCGATGGCAAAATAGTTGGCCACGCGGCCCGTGTTGTTCTCCTGCCGGGCAGTGTCATTTTTCCGGACAATTTCACCGGTGAGTTCACGGGTGATTTCATGGAAATTCATGTGACTAAAAAATGGGAATTCATTGGGTTCATAAGATTTCACGGGATTTCAATTTTATGTACGTCCATGTTCGTGGGTCTTCATTGATTTTGAACATTCAATGTCCAACTACTATCTTGGAATAGTATCATATATGTAATACCTATTGTGGAAGTGGGAATATCAAACTTGGCGGCCGCTGTGAAATCCCCGCGCTATCCATGTAGATTTACAGCTGGGAAACTTTCCAGCAAGCAATGTTTCATTACCAGAGGGTAAGTGGTGCACAGCACATGACATGCGTTTAATAATTGTGAAAGTGGAAAGTCATGTGTCTGAAAATTTGATATATAACCCGAAAAAGACCATTTCAATGAGACAAGTGTGATTATATATATAGATATATGACTTTCAATTTCGGGTTACCCTCTTTTCAGACAAACCCAAGCAGGTTTGGGTCTTGTTGCAAGAACTTCTGCACAATTTACATGGGTGTGTTGCACTTATCGCGAGACTCCGGTATTCTATACCTGTGCAATAAACATCTATAAACAAACTTACTGGGATTCCGGCTAGAAAGCCTCATTTTAGATCATTTTAGGCTCCTTACAAAGGTCATCATGATGATCCACACAGAGAAAACCCATCTACACTACCATGGGTTTTGTGATGTTTCTTGATCTCAAAGGAACCGGGAAGCTGTGCCTCCCTTCAAGGGGTCAAGTGATATTGATTGATCATCACATAATCATGATGGTGACGAAGCATACAGATCATAATAGGACGCTAAGGAAGAAAATGAAGATAAACATCATGATGACAATGACGATGACGATGACAATGACAATGACGACGACAGTGACTGTGATGGTTTCAGGTGTTTCAACCGCACATTATCCTTGTTGTGCTGGATGAGCATCATCCCACAAGTCGTCAACCCTGGGCGAATGCTCTTTGGATGAAACCAGTCGTCCCTGTTGACACCACCAGTTTTAAGACCTTGCAGAGTCATCCGATATAGAAAGTAGATAGTATTTGTGGTCAGCAAGTTCCCTGACTGCGATGATATCATTGATAAGTGGCTCATAACTTCAGTTACCATCTGGTTACTTAACATAGCCATGGAAAATCACCATTTTTAATAGGTAAACCATCTATAAATGGGCCATTTCCCATAGCCATGTTAAATAGCTAGAGGGTACTAAGCACAGCACTCTGCTGTTTAGTTGATGGTTTGACCCATCCAACAATTGGTCAATTAGGGCTCGGTGTTCCATCTATACACAGGATGATAAAGATACATGACAAATCAATAAAGAGCTGTCGATATCATTGCAGACCATCAAGAGTTGTTGTTTTCCGCTACTAGGCATCGTGAAAAAGTTCGAACGTCTGATCTATGACCACCAAATATTGCCAATCTTTAATCTTTGGTAAAATTTAAAATCAAATGGCTTATATATTATAATATACTATAGTCATATACATCATATACAGTAATATCCAAAACAATATCCAATCCAAATAGTCATAGTCATAGCCATAGCCAATAAATTCACCATTATATATATATAAATAAAAAGTGTAGTACTATAGTGTCGTATAAATCCAAAAGCAAAATTGACAAATACTACCCCTTCAAGGTTTCCCCACCCACCGTGCCAAAACACGGTGCCGTACCACATCCGTATCACTTTCATAGACCAACTGCCTCATTGGGTCGCGTCTGGTAAGTTCACCTGGCAATGTAAAATCCAGAAAAAATATGACAAAACTGGGAAAATTCTGGAGCTGTTTGAATTTCACTTGATTTCAGGGAATAGAAACATGTAGGCATATCTTCTGCTACTCACATATGGTTTGCTGGAAAATACTCCATTTATATTTTTATATAGTTCGCTGAATTTTCCCGCCACCCATGTTTGATATTCCAATTATAGTTCCATGAAATTCTCCATGGGCTCAGCACAAGGCATGGACCAAGAAGTCTCTGACGATTTTAGTGTAGAAGTCTTGAATAAAACATAATAAAACATTGCCCAAGCTGGAGAAACATACAAAAATGATCACAAATAATCAAACATAATATTTCTATGATTTTCTACGTATTTTCAATGTATTTCTACAGTGACCAATTCTTACCCCACGATTGCCCCACGGCATCTCGACAGAACCAGGCAGCGCATGGTAGACATAGCTTGCCAACTGCCTGCAGGCACACCGCAACAAGTTTTGAAAGTACAATCCTTCTAAAATAGTGGTCAATAAGTCTTCAAACATGTTCAATGGTTACTATATACATGAAGGAGTATATGTATTATATATATTTATGTAAAATGTGCGTAATTGTACGTATATAAAGAGATGAAACTTCAGATTCTCCCATTAACAATGGAGTTTTCATGGGGACTCTTCAGGATGCCCCATCCGATCAGGGTGCAATTGCCCATCCAAGTTCCCATGGATTTCAAGAACGATTTGGGGTACCGAGCTACCCCCATGACTATGAAAACCTCTATGGAGGTGACAGGGCCAACGGGATGAAATAAGTCTTCCAACTAGGTAGTTAACGTTGGCTATATATATACGTATTAAATAAATATAAATATATATATATATATCTTTCAATATCACTGACTAAGCCAGTTATTTTTGTGGCTTGAGGAGTATAACTAAAGCCATTCACGCATGTAGAAACCCGCACTACAAAATGCATGGCATAATTATTTGTGTCTTGGGGGGTGGGGGATGGGGTGGGGTGGGGCATGCTAACGTTCCATGAACATTACACGTTGTCAATGCTACGCCACGCATGCTACAGTTATGCACATAAGAATAAATCCGCCTGTGTATATACATGTATACATGTATACATATAATATATATACATATATATATGGGGGATGGGGGATGGGGTGGGGGATGGGGTGGGGTGGGGTATGTTCACGTTCCATGAGCTTTCCAAGCGATGTCCCACTTGGCCGCATCCGAGACATGTGCGAGGCATTCGATCTTCAACTTTGTCAATGTTACATTCGTGCAAGCACTCAGAAGTCTGTTCAACATGGAATCTTATAGATTGTTAGTTTTGCGGTCTCTCAAAAAGCCTGTTCCAAGAGTTCAAATTATCGATGTTTCGTTCCACGATTCAGCTAAGATATCCTAGATGCCAAAAACATTGGGAAAAACCATGAAAAAACAACATCAAAATGCCTTCGGAACAGCCAACTCAACTAAACATCAGAATTCCAAAACTAACACGTGACAGAAACCACTGCGGGTTTCTATGTGCGTGCAGCCTAAAACCATACCTACTGGAGCAGCAAATGGTCTGCACCTCGCTTCCTCAGCGCTGCTCAAGGGCTTACAGCCATCTTGGAGGCACTCCTGGAGGAAAGTTTGATCGTTTTGTTGATATTTTAAACAGCAGTGATGAAAATGCACTAAACATCACTAAACCATATTGTTGTTTGTTAATATTATGTGGTTTGGGGAAGGGATTAGCGAGATATTTTTGGTACAGAGGACTGAGATTTGAGATACTGTAACAGATACAAGCAAGAGTGTGTGGCTACACTTCATCGCTATCAAACAACTCAGAGAATTCACCAGCAGAATTTCAAGGTTTGAGCAATCAAAGGTTGAAGTTCTTCATCACGGGAATTCAGCTCTGTGGATGTAAAATGTGCAACAAACATTCTGGTTGGTGGTTTCAATCCCTCTGAAAAATATGAAAGTCAGTTGGGATGATTATTCCTAATATATGGAGAAATAAAAAATGTTCCAAATTCCAAACCACCAACCAGCATTGGTATTTCACCAGCTAACCACAAGGGAATTTAGCAAGCCCAAGACTGAGGTAGAATGCTATATTCAACAGCAAACATGTGTGCCTTGAGGAAGAACATAAATTTGGATCAAGCCCGATGCTGAACATTGGTAGAATATGAACATGAACAAGAGATGTTCCATATCTTCCATATGTAATCATCCTGAAATCGGTAGAATATGGCAGTGTCCAACAGATTCCAATGTTTGTGTTTTTTTTGCTTGACAGTTCCATTTTCTGTCTGCAGCACTACTCCAAAATGAGTAGAGGTTTGCATACAAAAATACAAACATTCCGATGAATAACCATCAAGTATAATTCGGTCAAAGAAACACAGTTTGCATCATTAGCAAGCTGAATACCTCAGCTATCAAAGGAGCACCAGATTATCTCAGATTATCCACTACTCTACCTGGGGCAAGAAACATCACGAAAATAGCTACGAATGAAGCGCCCCTACCACGCCCCGGGCCCACCAATTGAATAAGTTGGTGACATCAATCCCAGCTCTTTTCTTTCGTCAATGGTGCAACTTTCTCCAGCTGGGCTTCCCAAAATCTAAACCAATTCAGCATGGAACATTGATGGTTCGAAGCCGACCAAAAAAATGCCAGGCAACCTGGGACACAACTCGTACAAGGTGCAGTGCTCCCCACTTTGATTTTGGTTTATATATATATATAAACTATATAAACTATATAAACTATATAAACTATAAAAACTATATAAACTATATAAACTATATATATATTATATAAAGTATATAAACTCTATAAATTATATAAACTATATAAATTATATAAACTATAGAAACTATATAAATTATATAAACTATATAAACTATATAAACTTACTAGGTTCACTCGGTCCGGTTGGGGGTTTGGCCCTTATGGGGATGTATGGGGATCATGGTGCGGAAGCAAGCGCGCATGCCCCAATGCATGGTAAATCTTCTGAAACAACTGTACAACGTCAAAATCTATAATATGTAGGCAGAGTGCAGGTTGCCACACTGGAGATTGCAAAGCTTCTGGGGAGATGCGTGGAGTGTAAAATGTGAAGTGTAGAGTGTGGAGTGTGGATTGCAAAGCGTGGACTGTAAAGTGTGGAGTGTAGAGTGTAGAGTGTGGAGTTGGAGTGCAAAGTGTAGAGTGTACAGTGTGGAACGTGGAGTGTGGAGTGTAAAGTGCGCAGTGTAGAGCGGGAAAGCTTGGAGTATAAAGCGTGGAGTGTGGAGCGTGGAGAGCGGAGAATGGAGTCTAAAGTGTGGAATGCAGACAGTGGAGTGGAGAGTGTAAAGCGTGGAGTGTAGAGTGTGGAGTGTAAACCAAACATATTCCGTCCATGCTTGAAAGCAGCTATCGAGCCATTCCAGTGAGATCCAGCCATGTCCAGGCAAGTGATGCCAGTTCAAAACAGATTGGTGGAGCCAGTTAATGATCTACTTGGCTCCAGAGGGGAAGCCGTGCTTCCTTTTAGTCGGCAGGCATCTTCGCTGCAAAACCACGCATGGACAGCCAGCTTGTTTGCCAGCCACCTCTACACAGCCACTCTGTACCAAGCTCCCCCGGCTGTCTGGTAAATTGTTGTGGTGAATTTCTCGTAGATTTTATGTCAATTTCTGTCAGATTTTATGTCAATGATGTCTCATAGATGTTATGTCAGTTGTGTCTCATAGATTTTATGCCATTCAACCCAAAAAGGGGGGTAGGCAGAGAAGGGGTTTCCATTCCCTAACAGAGGAATGAAAACGGCAACCCCCATACTGCGCCTAACACCAACAACAACCGACATCTAAAAAGAAGTATATATGGGAGGTGAATGGAGGGGTATGCTTTTCACCTAAAACCCAAGGAGCGCTCGCTCCCTCCTCCATTTCAACCTCCGTTTCATATCATCCACCTCATCCATCGTCATCTCAATTACTCTTACAGAATCACCAATATATCCTATATAATATTTACGATATATAAAAAATATCATATATAATATATCTCAATATATCTCATATATATAATATATATCATAGATTTTATGTCAGTGTCTCGTAGATTTTATTTCGGTGAAACTCATTGGGTTCTTGCGTCCCACCGCTGGTTATTTCTCAGAGTTCTAGCGTCTTCCCCTTCCCTCCAAAAATTCAAAAATGGCAACGGTCAGGTATTCAATTTCAGTGTGATTTGTGCGTGTCATCCATTGTTCATTTACACTTCTTGATTTTGTGCTGTGGCACTCCAACTATGACGACACTTCTTGATTTGTGCTGTAGCATCCGCTCAACTCTTTTTCCTTTCATATTATCTCAACTGTTGTATCTGCCCCTTACATGCGTAATATCGCCAGAATGTTCGCGGTGGCTCAAATGAGGCCAGTCAGTTGAAAAAAATGGTAATGTCCCTGCTCATTGCGCCAGGTACCCTGAAGACATCATACCAGAGATTGGAACTTTTTGAATCGGACATGCTGAGGTGCCATTCGGACAAGGCCTCTGTCAAGGTAACCTGTGACCCGTTAGGGTGGCGAAGCTTTATGTCCCCAATGGCCATGCCAGGTGTGTATGGGTAAAAAGGCACTGTCAACACTGAAGAAGTGACAGTGAAGTCTTGCCCTCTTTGCCTTGCAACCCCATCTTGGCCCCGAACGTATTTGTATTTCTGGGCTTCAGATAGTAAAAACGGTTCGTCTGTAGTCATCACTGCTTGCACCTCTAAAGAATAGAAATCTGTAGGGTATCCATAAAAATCAAAACCAAGTAATTCTTCATCATTCAATGGGGTCAACACGCTCTCCCAGACTTGACCTGCCCTCACCAATGCAAGGGCCCGCATTACAGGCCGAGATGGAGCCTCAGAACCTTGCCACCTGTCTGCTGGATTGTTGACCTTGTTGGCCTCCAAACAACTTGCAAACCAATCAGGCTTGGGAAGCCATAACCTCTGTTGGCTACCGGCATGGTGAGGTAATGAAGCGCAATTCACAGCTGAGTGCCTGGTACCGTCGCAAAAACCATGCAGCCAAACTGCAAAAGGCATTGCAAGGCAAAACATCATGTTGAAGTTGTAATACACTGCTGAACACAAACCGATGGACTAGTATTTCTGGATTTCAACATATGGTGATGCAGTGTGCTGTTTTCTTCAGGTCCCAAATGCTCAGCGAAATTGTTTTAGTCAATCTTCTCAGCATGCGCGGAACTGACATCTGCTGCAAAACGCTTGAATCCACGAGCGGCTCATGCCATGGAAAGATGAAATAAAAAAGGGCTCAAGGAGGCATCCTTTCAGCCTCAAACAATTTAAGAGAAACGATGGTTTCATCGCAATTGGTGTTTCGGTTGAATCAAACCAGTGAGAAGAGGGATATTCTTGAGCTGACAAGGTCAGCAAAAAACTGTCGTTGAAATCCGGAATGCAAACATGGGTGAGAAATCAAAAAATGGAATAAATGCAATTCACACACATTGTCGCCGGAAGACTGCAAAGTCAAAAGCAGGTGATAAACAGGCGCAAATTCACAATCCTTGTCACCCAGAAATTTGAAAATCGAAAACTGCTGTGAAGCGTAGGTGCAGTTCACGACCCGTGTCACCGCAATGGAAGAGCACACATCTGTGTTGCTTTAGATCTTCAAAGCGCAGGCGCGAACGCGAGATTAAATAGAATACCACGCGGAACGCTTGCAACACTTACTTAGGCAACACCCAGAAAGGATCGCCGCGGAAGGTGGCACGCAGAAGAAGCAAGGAGTCAAGGGAGAGAAAGGGGCAAGCAAAACAGAATGGAGGAGTAAAGACACAGCAGGAATTTTACCAGCAGCACATGCTGCTTAGTCAAACTAGCTAAAAAACCAAATGAACCTACGGCTCAATAAAAGCATATATATATATATATCTTGCAAATAATGTTTTACATATACATATATTCTGACAATTGATCTGGGGTTCTATCTGACATTCTTTCTTGCATTCTGTCTGCCATATGTTCGGACATTCCAAAACGCTTTCATCCCGCGCGGTGATTTTCCTCGCAAACAACGCAACCGAGTCTCAGACCCCACTCAAATGGCAAAAAACACCCGTTCTGGCACAAATACGTTAAATCTCAACGCGAAGGGTTCAAGCCAGTAGCTGGGTATTCCAATCTTATTCGAAATACCAGCCATGCAACCTTAAAACAGACCCAAACTAGAAACAAGGGAACAACGCCTTGACACGGGCGTGAGTTTTCTATCATTGTGCTTTTGGAGATCCGGTCAGGAATGACGCATCAACATCTGCTTTTCAAGTTGTTTTTTTTCTTCGGCGCTTTGTGTCAGCCTCCATTCTTTGTTTTGAAAAGTTTTCCCAAAGCTTGTACATACCCATGTTGACATTGAAAGCAGAACTGCCATGTCAAATAACGTACGTGTAGCAACATGGCTGCGAAGCAAATTGGGAGTGGAACATGCCGCAGTGTTCCGGACGTATGGAATGAGTGTGGGTTTCCTGGCAGTTCACCACCACCCCCAACATGGCCGCATACCTTGACCCAACATGAGCCCAACATACCATTCTTTTTCCTCCAGCATAGGCCCAACCTAGCCCCCAAATGGCCTCAAGGAACACGCCGTTCTTGGCCCAACACAGGTTCAAAACAGGAACAACATGGCCCAACATAGGCCCAACATGGCCCCCAAGAGCCCAACATGGATATCTATATCCAGAACGTGGCAGAACCACATTCTGGGGCATATCAGCAGCAAGAAGGAAAGCTGGACCAGGAAACATATCTATATCCACAACGGGCAGAGCCACATTCTCTACAGGGTGGCTGACTGTACTAGTTCTGCTAGGTTCAAGGTGTGGCCATGGTCAATCTCATTGGCACATCATGAATGCATACTTGCAGGGGATGCACACCATCAAAAACCAGACCGGAGTGAACCTAGTATATAATATAAACTATATAAACTATATAAAGTATATAAATTATATAAACTATATACACTATATAAACTATATAAACTATATAAAGTATATAAACTATATAAACTATATAACTGCGTACGGGTATGATAAATGTCAAAATGCCTATTGAACCTACGGATAGCCAACGTAGCATTCAGCGAGACGCACCCGCACCTGGGTGATGACTTCAGGATTTGCCAATCGCATGGCCTCCGCGCCAATGTCACTGGTGCCTTTAAATCACTACGAATGGGACATGATCAATGGATCAAACAACCAGAATCACTAAGTTTAATGGAAAAAAAATGATCAAACATGGATTTAGACAATTTTAGAGATATCATTTCATGAGTTTTTTTTATCATTAAGCATGTTTTTTTCAGCAATGGGGGTTTATGGTTTCCTCTATGATCTTCTAAGTCAGGATGAATCAGTGCAGCTCCCCTGCGAGAATTGTCGGCCCTTAACAAGGCCTTAAATGGGATGAAACAACTCATGCAACTATAGTTGGTTAGATTTTATACATTGTTATGCTATAAGCCAATTACAACTGGCTTGAGGGCTATAACTTTGGACCCCAAATTCCTTTGACCGGCCTTGGAAACGCGACTAATCCGCCGCACCACTCGAATCAGATCGATAAAGGGCAAAAAATCTTCGTCCAACACCCGATGGGCCAAGTCCAAGACGTGCCTGGAAGGGGAACAAGTTGGAGGATCATCCTATAGAGTGGTACAGTTATAGCCCTCAAGCCAGCTATAACTGGCTTATAGTCTTATAGTTATATAATATTATATATACTGGTTGGTGGTATACCTACCCCTCTGAAAAATATTAGTCAGTTGGGATAATTATTCACAAAATATGGAAACATGTTCCAAACCACCAACCATATATATATATATACAACTAACATCAACTAACTAGTTGCAGGCGCAGGAGTTTTAATCCATTTACAACTGTTAAATTTAAGGGCCATAACTGTAGCTGGTCAAAAAAAGCAACGATTGAATTATATAATAAAAGGTATACGGAATTCTCTTATACTTGTATTATCTTGTATTGACCTTCAAGATTGCCTCTGAATTGATTTCAAATTGATAACTGTTAACCATGATTGGCCTCACATCGAAGTCTCATCAACGCGGCCCGGGATCAACCAACCAGTACTGGCAGTGAGGCTCTGAAATGCTCAATCCGCGACTGTCAATATCAATATACTGAAAAAAGTACATCAATGTGACTTCAGTATATATATATAATTAATATCAATATATTTCTATAATTTTCTATATATTTCTCAATTTCAAGACACACAATACGACTTCATAGTACTGATCAAGTCATATTGTGTCTTGACGGTGTCTCCGACAGGAATCCACAGACATCAAGATGAACCCTGTGATCTGCTGGTACTAGCAGTCTCCTGTATAGTCTTCTTGACAAACGCATTGTTGCCGATACTCAAATGAGCAACGGTGGGAAACCCTCTGCCATTCCATTGTACTTGTTTGTTCATAGATATTGCCAGAAAGGATAATGATTATGTTAGACAATCTCCAACAAAACGAGGTTTCGTAGCCTATATAGACACCACTCAAATGCTGATCTCCAGGGCATGTCCTCCCAAACAGTTCTCTTCCAGTCATGTAGAATACGTGCTTCCCGACATGCTGTCAGACGTGCCCGTCACTCTCATCCCAACCACTCTATAGCTGTTCTCTTGGAGTGAGGCGGAAACTTCTGCAGCATGATTTGTCATAACTTTCCCTCTTCGGCCATCTGGTGGGTAGTAACTGGCTTTTCAGACACACCCAAATGGAAGTTTCCTAAAATTGGGGTACCCACAAATCATCCAAAATGAAACCATCATTTTAGTATTGAAACCCATGGTTTTGGGGATCCGCCATTTTCAGAAACCCCCAAATTGACTCACTGTAAAAGTCCTGGGAAATCTGAACCATCCCCAGCTTCAGAAAATTGGACCCAATTTAGGCCTAAGCCTTCGCGCAATCTCTGAGCTCGATTGAAGTCCTTCAAAACCATCATCTGCATCGATGACATCATCTTCCTCAAGCACAGCAACAAACTGGAAGTTCTGCAGAGAACCGAAAGATGGGACGTCTCCCAAAACCTGTGTACTTTGTAGAGGGATGGATTAGGTTAAGAGAAAGGAAGACTTGGCTTCTCAAAGCCATTATTTTTGGAGGTGTCCTCTCCTAATTGTCCAAGAGTGCTGCAAATATGTGTGTTTTGGTCACAGTACTAAGATGATTCAAGGGTACAATCAACCCGACATTGTGCAACTGCCCGCATCCACTTCTAGTGCTACAGTTCCATGTAGTTTTTGCCTAGCAGCTGGCAGCTGCTCCGAATAGACCAGGTAGTAGAACCCCCATTAGAATCAAGAAGGATGCAGTTATAGCCCTCAAGCCAGTTACAACTGGCTTATAAGGATACATAAGTACCTTAGTTAATAGTTGCGGGAGTTATCATCCCATTTATAACTTAAAAGTTGATATATATATATATAATGATCTATGATATATATATTAATATATATATATATATATTTATATATATATATTTATATATATATATTAATATATATATATATGCACTGTATATACATGGACCATAACTGTGTTGGTCACTGCTCAATTCGTCTTGCCATGTCTCTGCATCAGTCACTGATCCCTCTACTGTAGCAGGCCAAGCGACATGGGATTGACAAAGACCCATGGCGGTGCGGCTTCACCAAGGATAGGTTCACGGTTTGTAGCAAGAAATTGGCCAATGTTAGTGGCGTCTGACGGGGCACCTCTTGAAAAAAATCCTCAGTATTGAGACTTGGAGTCATAACTCTTGAATCCTTTCGTACCCTGTTTTACATCATTTTACCATATGTCTGATAATTTCAGATAGCTATGGCAGCTATCCTCCACGAGCTGACCTCTACGTGAGAGACCTAAAGCTGAACCAAGAACCCAAGACGCCTGCGTCAGTGGAAACACTACATCCAACAAAAAAATCCAAGCTCCCAGGACTCCCAGCTGTTTTTTTGTGGCAATCAAATTGGTTTAAATTTCACGCTTCCTCGGTGGGACAGTGTTTCTCTACAAATCATCCAGATTCACTTCAGTCCTGAAAGGCTTTCTGAATTGCCTCAGCTGTTTTATGCTTGGGCTTTCTGGGCCAACGCTGCGCCAAGTGCATATTGGATCCCGATGTTGTTTGGGACCAAGACTTTGATGACATCTTCAACCCCAACTCAGGTGATTAAAACCTATCAGAATCCGCAGAGGATAGCTCTACTGACAATGTCAGTAACACCTAAAAACTTGTCGATGTAGCAGTGGCTTAGTATGTCCTCCCAAAAGACCTGCACAGTGAAACATGTTCCTCACATGGTGCCCCATGTGAAGATCCACCAATCCCGGATCAGAATTGCAACAATGCTGATACCAAAATAAAATGTCGTGATTCACAGTCAGACTCACCCTACAAATGTCCAGTAGTTGTGACTAGGGCTATCGTTTTAATTTTGACCAATTTCATTTGGGTTTGTCTGACGATATGGTACGTAATTCAATATATATCTCGTGGTTCATCACCATCTTTCCCACTAAAATTACCACATTGTTGTTTGGATATCCCATTGCTATATATCCTCATCAAATCCAATTGTTGAAGAAACTTCCCAGCTTTTGGCCTCAATTTCAAGTTGATGACGCCAGACTCCGTATTCATGGCCAACGACCTTTGACTTGTCAAGGTGAAAATGTGGATTCTGCCTTTTAAAAAAGACTCGAATTCAAAAGTCTTGGTGATCAATGTGGGCCATGGGGAGTTTCAACTTCGGCAATATGTCAAACTGCCATCTGATCCTTATCTGAACATCGATCAGTGCATCAGTGCATGGCTACAATCCATCCAAGTTGCCATGGCACCTCAGTATTGGTCAAGAATGAGCACCATATGTATATTTTTCGATGTTTTCCGACGAAACATCATTGACCAAGATCCGTAGCCCCACATCATGAGCCTCACTTGGAGTTGGATGCTCAAGATATCTCAATTCTGAATCTCAAATAAACCACAAATCAGCTTCCTCAAGTGAGACAAGTCCTTGGCTCGCAGGTTTTGAACTCTGCCCAGAAAAGAAGAACTGGCCCAGGTCCTTCCCCACAAAACGATCAAGCACAACTAGGGTACAACATCAAGGAATGCACCATCGCTGGCCGCCTGTTTGTTAAACAAAAAGATCTGTTTGATGGTTACATGGGTAGTCTAGTACCAACTAACTGATGTAAAGCGGTAAACCCAATAATGAAGCATCACCATGGAGGTGGATAAACAAAAAAAAATGGTAAAAGTACTACACTTATGACCTACAAACACCAATGTTTGTGGCCACAAATGGAGGGTTGGAGAGTTCATCGATCAATTTCTGACCTTCAGCCCCATCATCCCGCCATCTCCTAGGCCTCCCGGCGAAGTCATCGCTGCGGCACGACGCGCCGTGCCAAATGTGTCGCGTGCGAGACAAGCGATTCGTAGCAACTGTGGCTTGGGATTTCATCGAAATTTGCGAAATGGAATCATCAAGTGAAGCATTGAAGCATTCCACATTTCCAGGATAGTAGTTTCATGAGTCTTTTCCATCATCTATATCAAGGACATCATGAACCCTCTGAAAAGAAGAAAAAACTGAGACTCTCACATCAACACGATTTCAAAATGGTGAAACCATGGAACCAAAGGGATCTTCAAGTAGATAATTAGTGATCATTGTATAACGCCTCATCATTTCCAAAGCTGCTGTTTTGGTTCTTTGTTGTGACTGCAGATGTTCCACTTGGTCAACTCCACGTTCATCATGTCCAGGTCAATGGCTACAAGAAAACCATGGGCATACTATTGTTGCCATATGCACTGTTGCTGTGAAGCAACGATGTGGCTGTTTATATATATATATATAATTATGTATATACATATATATATATATACAGTACCTCAAAACAAATCGAAAAACAATATAGTAGTCTGTTTTTGTAGGATTTGACTCCTCTATCTTTTTGGGGCTAAATAGATGATGAATTAGATCGATGTCAACCCTGGACCAATAAGCCCTTACATAGGCTGTTTCATTGGGGAGTACCATTGAAGTATTACTGTATACTATAGGGAGTGACCCCAGCTGATCATTGATACTATCATGATACATAAACTCCCATAAATTATCATCATTTATACCCTCTTATAGAAAATGTCCCATTTATAGTTGATTTACCTATGAAAATAGTGATCTTCCATAGCAAACTGTTCGTTTACCATAGGGTAATATCAACCCCAACCATTGGTATACCAGCTGAAACTGCAAGGTGGGAAGGACCTTGTCAGCGGTAGGGCTTTGGCAGACTCCCATAGCTATAGAGCCTGGGGCGAAGAAACACATCCAGCACTCTGCAAAAAGATTGGGATGTAAAATGAGACATGGAATGTTGGCTGGCAATAATGCATACCCTTTTGTAAACGTTTACAAAGATCTGGAATATCCACCATTTGAATTTGGGAGATCAGTTCCTAGGAAAACCATGGGTTTTCCACATCTATGTTAGCTTACCCAAGGTAATACAATATGTACTGGCAGGATCTTGTATGAACGATGATATATTTGATAATTCTGGGATATGCAGTTGGATCGTGAAGGGTAAGTTGGGGTTGATATGCGAAAAACAAATACGGAGATTTATCCAAAGCTAGATGTGGTTTGTGGTGCATCCTACTGAAGCTATGGCAAATTCATATCCATTACGTTTCGATTTTGTTCCGAGGGTTGGCATAACTGTAGAACACCTATCCGACCTATCCAACCCTTCTAGTTCATGCCAACCTCGGAGAATAAACCGTGGTTTATTCACTAGGGGGTTGCCCCCAAAAAGGTGAGAATCTGATGGTACTCACATGGTGCTCCCCATGTCAGTAGCCCCGGGGGTCGTGAAAAAACTCCCCGCTTCACATGGTTGCGGACCCTGGATTATAGCAATCAGCTTGCTGAGAACCTGTTCTGCAGTCATCGAATCTGTGTTACAGGAAGGGCCATCCAGGCATGTTTCTTGCCACTTCTTTTCCCCATCTTTAACGGTAACTATATACATAGGTAGATCACAATCATGATAGGTCTACCAAAAATCCAACAGTGAAACATAGTGAAACCCCTAATTAATCCTAATTATGAGTTGGTTTATAACCCCATATAAGTACTTCGATGTATCCGTATCCACCATAAACCCTAGGCCTTAGTTGTTGTAGTGCCACTTTGGGAGCCCCATCGATCAACATCCCGTCGTGACTTGCGAAACTCAAGACTATGCGTTCAAAAGGGGGCCATTGATCTCCCCTGCTTTAGGAAACAAAAACAAACTTTCACTTGTCTATGATTTTGCTATGAGTCAAAACCTTGGGGCCCTAGGTACCCTAAAAAAACTGCTTAATGGTTTTTTATTCCCCCAAATCTGGAACGAATGGGTTTTGACCCCTCCCCATTTCAATGGACTGCGGGAAGAAAATAAAATCACTCACTAACCTGAAAAGTTCGGCTATTGTGGGATAGCTACCCCAATCCAGCACGCATCATTCATGACATGAGGTGGCTACAATTTATCAATTCATCCAGATTGGTAGCATTTGTAACATTGCTTCGGTTGGCTATACCCTTCCGCAATGTAACCTATTGAAAAAGAATCATCCTTGATTGAAAAGTGAACTGCACTGGGTGACTGGCAATTGCCACATATGGTGGAGAGTATTCCTAGCCCATTTATGGTGGAATAACCAATGATTGGCCTTTGGTATATACCATCTCAACCTGGAAACAGAGTTTCGAATGTCATTAGTACGTAAATCTGAATGTCCTGGCCACTCTGGGGATTCCACGGCCAAGTTGAATCATCCCTGTTTGGAGTTCGATTCGTTCGATGCATTGAAATTGTTCATGCCAGCTCCACTACAGTGACTGAATGGCAAGCAGTTCCATTTCCATGTTTGCTTCAAATCATTCTTCCAGTTCCTTTAGGTCCAAGCCCATTTCATCCGTTCACACTGTTATTGGCAAAATCCAAAAATGCAACAGATTTGGGGTATGACTAGCAAACAAGAAAAGGACGTCAGTTCTGATAACGAACAGTTCCACCCTTAAGAATCACCACCTTTTGGAGGAAAGTGTTCTTCCAAGCCCAAAGTCATGGCAGGCTCGATCTTAGCTTGGGAGGGATGGCAAAAACTATAAGTGAATCCAAATCAGCACGAGACTGTTGTTTCAATAGGTGGTTCATGATTTCACTACCCTCCCGTACTCAAACATGGCAACGGAAAATTGTCGATTTATAGATGCTTTTCCCTTGAAAATACTCATCGGGGATTTGCTATAAATTTCATGACACAAATTATACCGTCTGGTAAACGTTTACATAACTACGGAAAATCACCATTTTTCATGGGAAAACTCACTATAAATGGCCATTTTCAGTAGCTATGTTAAATTACCAGAGGGTATTCCCTATTTATTAATCCAGCATTAAAAAAACACCATGATCTGCCTCGCGGGGCCGGAAGATTGTTGCTAGAAGCCTCGCGGTTGGGCCGAGGCCCTGAGGTTGGAATCGGAATCAAGTGGAGGTAATATATCCCTTGAGACATGTGTATGTAATAATCAATAAATATAAATATATATATAATAATACTATATATAATATTACATATATAATTTTACGGTAATATTATATATACATGTTATAATTAATATATATATATATACTGTATATATATATATATGATTTACATAAATAATCACATATATATATACAGAGGGCTGGGTCGCCCTAGAAATCAAAATTTTGTAAATGCCCGGCAAGTCGATTTTAGATTTCTCTGGGTCAACAACCCCCGGCTTCAGAAATCTAAGAGTTTGCGATGAAAAAATGGATTGTTTGTAGTGTTCTTAACACTGGTTAGTAATGTTGTAGTGTTATTAACTACTGTGTTAGGTTGTAGTGTTTGTACATGATTTAGTTATTAACACTGGTGGTGTTCCAGTTCCCGAACTGTAACAGCCATGATCAGAGGCTACTGGCGAAAAGAAACAAACACAAACTCTACGGCGGGGACCCACAGTGATGTTTGTATTTGTTTCACCCCCAATAGCTATACCTTTATACACAATGTACAGCTGTTATGACGGCACGATACAACCAACTGTAGCTACAGTTAGCAACCGCCCCCCAAAAAAATAGGGATGACACAACCTGATATAAACCATCTATTTACACGTGGTATCATATAATTGTAGTTTGTTAAAGTATGTTAAAGTTACATCCCCAGAAATCCAACAGTTCTTGGTGTTTTGAACAACTTCGCTATCCTGCTAGGGCCACCTTTTTTTTTTGGCTTCCTTGGTGTTTTCCCTCAGACATGATGACCAAATTGGATGATTCACAGCCACATAGTTGATCTTAGACCACCAACCAACCTGGATGTGAATGATGTATGACGATATGTATATATATATATATATCATGGGTTTGTCTGAAAAATGTGGATAAAACAACACATGACTATTATATATATATATATGAATCATCTTCCCTATGAACATGGGAATTTGCGAAGTGTACTCCGTCTTCAAACACATGGAGAACTCCAGGGCCACCCAACTTGAAGGTGCGTTAGTCATTTAGGAAGTGGCTTTATTCGAAGCGTTACTCAACTGGATTGGTTTAAGGAAAAATACCATGTTTTTGTTACTGGACATACCATGTTTTTCCATGAGCTAAGTGCGTTTTTTTCATTGGATTGGTTTAAGGGAAAATCTTCACTGGAAATACAATGTTTTTTTTAAACCATAATGGTGAATTTAATGAGTATACCCTATAACTAGTGGGAAAATTAATCCATATTTAGTTAGTATAACTACTACCCACAAAAACCATTAAATCATTAATAAGCCATCAGTTTACCATTAAGATCATGGGGAATCCAATGAGTATACCCTATTTCAATGACCATTTCAGGAACCTAAATTGGAGGTACCTACCATATATAAGGCCTATTTTTTAGGCCTAAATTTCAGGGAATATCCCTAGAAAATATGCCCTAACATCAGAGGTACTAACGTACCTCCATATCCTCCATTTTAGGACCCTTTTTTATTCCCATTGAAATATGAGACCCATTTCACTGGCTACTATGATTCACCACGAATCACTGAGACGCCCTGGGATGAGCTCAGCGTCCCAACGGTAAGCTGCTTGGACTGGATGGCAACCATCGCCTGGCCCATCTGGAAACCATGGGGGAAACCCTTCGGAAAATCCTCGACAATGTGGGGCCCCCGTTGGATAGCTAAGTTGGTTTACAACTACAATAACTGACAATAACTATAGGCGGCTTTATGGTACTTATAAGTATAGTTAGATGGGGTTATAAACCAACAAACATAACGTAGGTTTGGGGACCTCACATTGTACAAATGGTGGGTGGGTGTTCCACGTCGACGTGTTACGTAGTTTCCATGACCCTCCGGCCAAAACATTGGAATTCATAAATGATTTACCTCGTTTAAAATGGTGATTTTGAATTACCATGGTAAATAACCATAACGGGTCATGGGATATGTGGGACGTATTGTGGGAGAAAGTCAAGAATCATGACATACGCTCTGGTAAACGTTTACGTAACTATGGAAAATCACCTCTTTTCATGGAAAAACTCACTATTTCTATGGTGATTTTCCATAGTTATGTTAGTCATTACCAGAGGGTATCATGGTGCGAATCTCATTTTTATCCCGTCATATCCTGTCAGATCTCCATATCGTGAGTTTCATCACCATGCTTCCCCATGCTTGGAGGGCTTCTGTCTGAAGCATATTTGGAACTGCGTGAACTGAATACTTAAAAGAATGGAAAACCGATGGTTTTGCTAAAAAAAATGGAACATCAATGGTTTTTCTAAAAAAATATGGAAAACCGCTGGTTTTGGACAAGATAATAAAAATCTTGTAAAAATGTTGGAGCGTCCATGCGAGGTCGTCCCCACCCGGTTGTGTTTGTTGGCTTCTGCGCCCCATGAATACAATATATCCTCCAAAAGCCCAACAGTTACAGTAATCAAGCTATGTGCGTCAACTTAGCTATCGTTTGGGACCCCACTTTGTATCTGTGTCAGTGATGTTATGTCCCTGTTGGTCTGCCATAAACCGTAGTGAACCAACTTATAAACCAACTTAGCTACAGTGATGCAGTGATGGCCCTTATAAATGGGCCTTCAATGGGCTAAAAATACATTTTGTAACTAGTTCGTTATATATCATTTTTAACCAGCTGGTCCCATTTTAAAACAAAATTCCTCCTACATGTCCTCATCATTTTCCAGTCAAGCCAGGCGCATAACTGGCTAACTATGGCTCAAGGACCTGTACCATCCTACAGTTATGGCCATTTGTTATAGTTATAACTGGTTATAAATGGGATTATACATTCCATAAATAGGGTTTTGTTAGTACTTATAACTGGTATTTCGGACCAGAAAACTGTACCAGACCTTCGAGTCACCGACTCGCGACGCAGATTTGTGGCGAGTCGTTCGGGCCTCGATTTGTGGCTTCAGGGCGAGCAAAGCACTCTCCAAACGACCGAGTCGTTGGTTGGCCTGACACCATTGCCGAATGGGAAGCCCATGACCCGTTGGCCACGGGTAGAACATATTAATAAGGGTGTATGATAAAAAAACAAATAATAATGATAATAATAATTCATGTGAATTCATATGGAATTCATGTTTTTGGGGATAGTGATATGATGTTCTATTAAGTTTAATGGGATATAATTACAAGCAGCACTATGGCACTATGTGTGTATCAAAATCAACCTTACCCTCAAAAGAGTATGTTTAATGCAAAAAAATATTGACCAGGGTACCTTATCTTTGGACAAGACAATATTTTGCAAATTGCAGTACAATGGGTCTGGTACCCTCTGGTAATTTAACGTAGCTATTGAAAATGGCCATTTATAGTGAGTTTTTGCATTAAAAATGGTGATTTTCCATAGTTATGTTAGTTTACCAGAGGGTAAGCATATTGTTGATGTGGGTGTGTCTGAAAATGGGTTAGAGTTATATCCACAAAGAACCCCATGGTTTTGCAACAAAATGACTGGGTCAAATTTCAAAACTTCGGGCGCTCACACAAAAATATGGAGCACCAAAAACCCTCGTAAAAACACCCGCTTCAATAATAAACAATTTGGGGGTGGTTTATACACCCCATCTATGATGATTTTAGGGACGCATTATTATCAGGTTTACCACAGTAAGTAGTGCCTTGTCATGTTTCATCTACCTGTGCGATCTTTTCCAACGCACAGTGGTTCCATATCATGGTCAGTACTGGATACCGCAAATCCCCTTTCTTCTCAACTATAGTTAGTAGACATCCTCAACAAATTATATATTGTAAATATATGTAGACTGTAAAGATACAGAAACCACTAGAAACTATTCCTCTTAATAAAGAAGTAGTAAGCTCTTAACAAATGTTTACACAGTACCCGGCACAGTCAGAAACTCACACCCCCCACACCTGCTCATCAAGAGCCTCTTCGTGCGGTGCACCCACCACACATGGGGATTTAACCATCCGACAACGGTGGTGGATTCTGAAATGGGATGAAGCACCTGGTCTCATTGGGATTAGTGACAATAACTAGTAAAAAGTTACCGATGCCAATACCCTCAACCAAGCAAGATTTCATGTGATGAAATAGTGGTATCTTTCATGGCAAAACTGTGGTCTACAGTATCCCATGAAATACAATGTCATGTTTGGATTGCTAATAAAACTATTTCCATTATGGATTTGTCAAAGCACATTCCAATGAAACCAGGTTGAACCCACCATTGCTTCACCAACACGGGTATCTTTAACGGCTTACTTGGTGATTCTTGTGGTCCAAACATCGGGCCTTAACATGTCCACTTTACATCATGCAAACGATTATGATCCAGGGTGCATCTTCTCTTAAAACCTTGTTTGAGATAAAGTTGGGCATGCATGTAAACAAGTTGTTGCAAACTTAAGAACATCCTCTTGTACGGATATGGATCCCCCGGTTGTTCTTAAACAAGGCATGCTGCCGGCCAGGATTCTTCGATTTTCTGTGTCCAAAAAAAAAAAACAAAAGGTGGTGCCCCCAAACGATCGATAGCTGAAGTTGGTTCATCAACACCATTCACTGGTTCGATATATCTGCCGTAAACCCAATACTGGTTGGTGGTTGAGCCTACCCCTCTGAAAAATATGAGTTCGTCAGTTGGGATGATGACATTCCCAACTGAATGGAAAAATAACAAAAAATGTTCCAAACCACCAACCAGATAAATATATAACTTATTCATAAATCAACGGAGCCAACTTATTCTGTGGGCATCTGGGAGTCTTTGGGCGATTTAATGGACCAAAAATCCACAGTGAGAGGACTTTCAAACTCATCGGGGTTCAAACTGGGTCCATCTTCAACGCCAAAACAATCGGATGGAACGGTCTCAAGTTCCGATTCAGTTCGTCAGTTGGGGATGGGTCAAAACCCTATCCCCCTGGTGAACATCAAAATAGCTGGTAAATGGATGTTCATCCCCCTAAAAATGGTATGTATAGGTATTGATCCATAGTCAGTTGAGAATTTTCCCCCCAAATGATGAGGAATTTCCAAAATTGATACATCCAGTAGGCCAGTTACCAAGGCTTGAGCTCTGTTCAAAACCCGCTTGGCAACATTCCGTTACTGCTTGGCAAATGGGACTTCCCAGTTCATAGATCATGACATATAATCCCAGCTATCTTGGATCGTATAACCCCGAAACAAATCATGAATCGGGCTTTCGCAGCCACGAATCTCAAGTGGGATACATGTATATATATATATATATATAATTAATTATTATACACTAACATATATATATATATATATATATAATATATATATATATATAATATATATATATATATATATATAATATACATATATATATATATATATATATGTTAGTGTATTATTAATTATATATTATAAATTATAATTATAATGGATATCAAAAGCGAAACCTGTTGCCCCACCTGGGAAGTGTTTGATGGCGTCGGCACGGGAGGCACGCTGGCGGCTACGCTGCCAGTGACCTCGGCTCCGGGAGCTGAAAAGAAACGACCGGAGCAACGAACCCAGGCAGAAAGGTTGAATTCAACCTTTAAAAAATGGGACACATGATGGGAACATGATGGAAACATGATGGAAACATGATGGAAACATGATGGAAACATGATGGAAACATGATGGAAACATGATGGAAACATGATGGGAACATGATGGAAACATGATGGAAACATGATGGAAA
>Ga0126342_10003437_pt1 | contig 26167 bp, 14 predicted proteins | sample Cyp1metagenome_FD_92528 | JGI IMG/M metagenome (GOLD analysis project Ga0126342, IMG submission 92528) | Coral microbial communities from Lord Howe Island, Old Settlement Bay, Australia - Cyphastrea 1 metagenome | ecosystem: Host-associated > Invertebrates > Cnidaria > Coral ...
ATACTACTCTTCTCGTCTGCCTATAATACATCTTTATCATATTATCTTGTAATATAGTGTCTCCATACTAACAACAGAAGACTCTGCTCCTCTACGCTCTCGGGCCATCCGTCGTCTAGTTCCATCATCCCAACGGACGAACTCATATTTTTCAGCGGGGTAGGTATACCACGAACCAGACTATAACAATATCATTAATATCACCAGTCACCAGGCAAGCCCCTTGTCAGACACCAGGTTTATGGTAGATATATCTATAGTTAAGTTGGTTCAGTTTACCTATATCTACCATATATCTATAGATATCTATAGTTTATGGTTGGTTTAATTTGTGTTTATAAATCAGCAAACATCATGTTCAGCCCCACCTTCCAGGGGATTACACTATCCCGCTGGACATTGTGGGACATGTACAAACCACGTGTAGCTGTGGATATTCGATATTTATACAGTATATGAGTTACAGCCAAAATTTAGGTAAATGGAGAGTAGTATCCGAGACATCTTTATTTTTTGGAAATTGAGCTGGGGCTTGGAAAACAATATATACCAAATATTGACCGTGGCCCATATGATCAGTGGGGTCTAGAATGGATATGAGCCACTTCCGGAATGAGATGGCACCTATGTTTACACTTGCTAACTCAAGTTAACCATATAATCTTTAACATATCACTATTGTCATGGTATATTGCACATTATCACTGTTCCAATTTTGATATTATGGTCAAACCCGTGGTTGTAATGCACTATATTATATATTATAATATATTATAACATTTTATTATATATATATACATGTATGCGAGTAATCCATTTATGAACAGGTAGTTTTTTCGACCAGGCAATTTTCGTCACAAACCAGTGGTTCACTTGATGGACGATTCCCCCATTCATAATTCCTGATTTTTGATGGTCAAGCCTCCAATTTCATTTACTAATGTTGGTGATATCCCACTATCTCCCCGATACTATCGGTCAAAACACGTTGAATCGTCATGTTGATTATCTATATCCCATGATATGTCAATTATATATTCCTGCCATCGTTGGGTACGGTAAATCCCATGAATATCCCATTAAATCCCATCAACATCCCATGGTATCTGTGTTGCTGCCGTTTTACGCCAAACCCGCAGCCATCATCCATTTTAATTGTTTTTCTCAGTTAGTTTTTTTCCAACATAAACCATCCATTTTGTGGTGCCCCCATTAATGGAAACCTTCATTGTCCTGGTTTTCCCATGGTTTTCCCTTGGTTAAACCCCCATTTTCATGGAAACCCGGAGGACCATGGGTCCGCATCAGTAGCGCCTTAGAACCTGGAGGCATTCCAGGCGACAGGGCGTCAGAAACGGGGGGATTTTTCAGCAAGAAAATGGAGGAACCATAGACGTCCCTTTCCCATTGGTTGGATGATGAAACTAGAGGGGTTTCTTCAGAACTCCCTGAAGAACAACAGGTGATGATAGATTGTATACCAGCTCCCGGCCCCAACCTATTTTTACCAAAAGGACATTTTTGGGAGGAACAGTGACATTTATGCATGACAAATTGGGAAACATAAGGATTTACCTACGAAAAAATGATGGTTCAGAGAGTTTGGATTTGATTGAACTGGTTTAACCATGAAAAGTAGTGGATTTAGCCAGCAAAAATAATGTGGATGTAACTGAGAATATCATGGGGATATGTAACTATGCCAACCCAACTACGTGGAGAAGGGAATCACTGAGTGAAAGAACCATCACAATGTTGGGGGAAACATGGGGGTTAACCCAAGATTTATTTGGTATATGCTTGATGTGAATTAACAGTGATGGTTGAATCCCCATTAAAAAATATATCATCATATATCACCCAAGATTTAAGTGAAATAAGAAGTGATTTATTTGATATATGTTTGATGTGAAGAGTCAACAAGAAGCAACCATAGGAAAACGGTGATTCAACCATCAAAAAATGTATACTTGATTTATGATTCGCCAGCTAAGGAACCATCAAACTGCTCAAACAACTCAGAGTGGATTCGTTACTATCCAGAGCAGTGACAGTGATGTGCACGCCATCGTTTTCGCATACTTTTTTGGTAGTGAGGGATTCCATCCCTTGCGGTTGCTTGCGTTGCTTGTGTCACCTGGATTTCAATCCACCATCTGCTGAAAAAATCGATGGAAATCAGACGGTCGAAAATCTCAGTGAAATCAAGCTGGTTTATCAAGAACCATCTTGAAACTTCAATGCAAACATAATACTGGTTGGTGGTTTGGAACATTTTTGTTTCCATATATTGGGAATAATCATCCCAACTGACTTTCATATTTTTCAGGGGTAGGTCAACCACCAACCAGATACTATAACAATATCATAAATATCACCAGTCACCAGGCAAGCCCTTTGTCAGACACTCGACTTCTGCATCTTTCCAGGTCCTGATTCTGGCCTCTGGACCTTGCAGAGTTCCTTCTATGCGGCCTGCTACGGTCCGGTACCTTTGGAGTTCTTGGAAAAGCTAGGTGACTTCCAGGCGCCTCGCTGAGTTTTTTGGGTTCGGTCTGGTAGGGAATAGCCCAACAACCAGTGTATTTATGTAAAGTTATAAATAAATATATATATATATATTTAAGTTCATGGGAACATCATCATCAACCAGAGGATTTAGGGGTACTCTTTTATGGCCCAACAGTTATATTGATCATGAAATAAGCCTATTATTAGTTGGGTCATAACTGTAGAAGGTAAATCATCAAACTAGATGGGCCATGGCTTTCATATGTTAACACAGGGTAACGGTCTGATGTGTGAACTGTATTAAGATATATTTCTCCTTCAAAATGGGATATGTCCTTGCTCATGAGCTAATTACTTATACACCCCAGACGTCACAGACCTTCAGGAATCGTGGATCATCGCAACATCTATATCATCCAGGTACAGCATACATATCATACCCACATGTATATATATATTGTATATATATTGCATATATATATATTGTATATATAGTATATTGTATATGATATATGTATGTATTTCAGTACATACATGTATCATATATATATATAACTTATATAACTATATATATACACATAAAGGAATGATTTATTGCTACATATAGAGATATCACTCCACAGAAAATATACCAACACCATAGATGAGATTCTACAAACATCTTGGGTATACAATCCCTGTTGGTGGAGGTATGACAAACACCCAATGTATATCTATATGTATATATTATTTGATATGTATATATATATATACACAATGAATTTATTATAGTGTACGTAGTTTTGTCTCAAAATGGGTTAGTCTGCAAATTTATGTATATATTATCACCATGTATCTGCAAACACATGCCAGTTGTGTGGTGCCATTGCAGATGAAACCATTGATGCTATGGCCACAAAAGATTGCTGGTTAGATTTGCAACTTATAGATGGTGTTCCCATTGAAATACGCATTTATTGGTGATTTTCTTTGATTACCAGAGGGTAATCTTCATTGAATCCGTTGTAATCCAATGAAGAATCAGCATTTTTCATCACATGTTTTGTTGCTGGTTAAATCCCAAGCTTAATCATGTGTAGTGCCAATTTCACCATGGCTCACCTGCGATGAGCGACCTCTTAAAGACCTGTGCAGTGGTCAAGCATGGTGGCCGCAACGACCTGGCAGCACCTGAGACAAGAGAAGACAAGAGAACTTCCAGAGGCAGGCGACAGTGACAGCAACCAGCATCAGAGGAGGCCCAGCTCCGGGCAGCAGGACTGTGGCACGAGCGGTGAAGTGGAGTGAGATGCCGCAGGTTAAGGGGTTGGGGCTGATGAAGAAGGTTCCCAAAGGTTCTAAGTCAATTAATTTTCAACTCTGGGGATTTCACATACGGAAATGGGGACTTAACATTATATTTAACCATTAAAAATGCTGGTCTAACGTGATTTAACCAACCAAAAATCGAGGATTGCCATTGCCACCACCCAACGTTGCAAGGCGGGCCCTGGAGCGCGGGAGTTGTACCTCCGCACGCGCCGCGACGCGCGGAAGGGGAAGGAGGCGCAACGGCAACTGGCCGCGGTGGATGGTGGGTGGATGGGTTCTGTCTGAAAATGGCTGATTTTCACACCCCAAATGGGAAAATGATGGTGAATCGATGTGGAGGTACCCTTTATTTTCAGAGCCAGATGGAGTTCTACCAGAGTCTTTTAGTATTATTTTCACCTGCAAATGCCTGCAACAGCGGGATGATAACCTGCAGGACCTAATGAGTGCCAGAGTCTGCATTACTCCCTTCATGACCATGCGATCTCGTGTCCAAAGTGTGGGTTAGTGATCTCATGTCTTCCAGTATATGACCTCCTTATTGGTTATCCCTGTCCATACCCAAGTCACTGGGGGGTCTGAGATGATGGACGTTGCAATGTGGAAGTGTTTGGGAATGGAAGTACCATCAGGGTTGTCCATGGTAAAGTGTTTTTTTTGTATTTCCCCAATTGGGTTTAGATTGCTGTCCCAAAGCTTGTTTAGTCCATGGTCACTAGTGAAAAAAGAACAATGCCTCCCAAGAAATATTTGGAAACAGGGACATCTGGAATCTATCATGTAAATAATCTACAATGCAAGCCTCGGCTATCCTTATTGGTTTATATATAAACCCATCTAAGTATGGTCACCCCCCCATGATCTACCTAGAAGCATTTTATATGGTAATTACCATGTCTTTTTGCACATAAAGCAGAATCTGAAAACAATAACTCACAGAAGGGGAGCTCATGGAGGGCAGGTTTCTGCACATGGATGTTTCAATATATTTGGGTTGTAATTAAAGTTTCTAATGGATTAATGTTCAATGGCAATGACTGATTTAAAGCTTTATGCCTACAACCATACTTGTCTTGGGCCACATCGACAAAAGCAAACAAAACCTGGAACAAAAACTCAAGCAAAACCAAAAAACAAAAAACACAACTTTCGAGAGAATGTTTGGTTTTGACTCAAAAGATTGTGTTTTCCCCTATTTTTTGGGTTTTGACATGAGTCAAACAAAAAAACAATCTTTTGAATCAAAACCAAACAATATCTCAAAAGTTGTGTTTTTTTTGGTTTCTTGGTTTTGCTCAAATTCTTTGTGGTTTTTGGTTTGCGTATTGATTCACATGATTGCCATCTGTGTCCTTAGGCTTGCTTAACTTATTGGTCGTGGAAAGTCAAACTTTGATCAAAGTTTCTCACTCAAGAGTTTGCGCACTATGTGAGACTAAGTTTGGCATAGGATGTGCTGTGATGTTTATGCACTTGAACATAGAAGAAGCTAACAAGTTTCAGCATGGACTTTGAAGTTTTTTCAAAGCAAGATCCTCCAACGTATGCCTTGCGCAGCGATATTTTTGAAAAAACAAATCTGGCATAAAGTGGCATCATTTTGTATAGTCCCCTTATATCAAGGAGTTGCAGCACTTCTTTGAATGAACTAGAAGGTTTTTTTAAGGAGACTTACAGCTTTAAAGAGGTAAAGGAATCTATGCAAGGAGGACAGCATGATTTCAGAATGGAATCCTTTGAGATCTATGTTAAACCATGATGGTATTGAGAAAAGACAGTGTTGATGCAAGTCGTTGCAAAGCTTCCTTCACAGGGGGGTGAACAATTTTGAAAGGAACAGGTCATGGTTGTATGTATGCAATTTGCTAAAAGGTATATTCAGGGTATACGGATGTTATATGAGACGGTATATTAAAGGTATATTAAATGGTATATTAAATGGTATATTATTGCTTTTCACAGGTATATAAGTATATGAAAAAATGTTTTCATGGCCAATAAAATGGTATATTGAAGGGATATTGAAAAACCAAAGGTATAGTCATGGTATATTAATTGATACACTCAAGGTATATGACATGGACTATCAACAATATTTCAAAAGGAATACCAACATATCTTTAAGATATTAAAGGTATGTTAAAGGGTGTTAAAGGTATATTAAACATATTCAAGGTATTATCAGGTTTTGTTAAATGATACACCAAAGTATATTAACTGGTAAATTAACTTGTATATAAGAGGTATACGTATTGAAGGTATCGCCAAGACATACTAAAGTTATTTTCAAGGTCAAGTGAATGGTATATCAAAGGTAGATTCTAGGTATATCAAATGGTATACAAAAGGTATATTCAATTGTATAGTACAGGTATAGTATAGATGTATTAGATGGCATTCAAAAGTAATATCACAGGGATATTAAAGGTATCCTGAAGGTACATTACGGTATATTGGAGGTATATTATTGCAAGAACATGGTCAATAAAATTTAAAATTGTATTTATATAAAGATATACTAAAGGTATATTAGCTTGCATGTAAAACATTGAAGGTGTATTGCATTGTATTTAAAATACATATAAAAGGCATCTTGAAAAAATCATAGTCAATGGAATGGTATATTAAAAATATATTGAAGCTATAGTAAATGTGTGTTCATGTATATGCATTGTATTTTAGATATATATGTTTGATCAACGCATTATTCTTACTATGTTGCCTCTACTTCATTAAAAAACAAAAAACGAAAAACCATGGTCATACAAAAGAATATGTTGTCTTCAAGACAGATTGTAACCTGTTAAGCAGCAGTTTTTGCAACACCATTTTGTGTGCAAATCATATGCTTTGAACACTTGTTTATTCCCATCTTGCCAATGCTTGCTTCTGCACCTCCAAAGTGATATAAACCTTTTTATGAGCAGAGAACACCAAAAGGGTCTTGCATAGTGGTCAAAGGTGGGCCATGGGGAAAGATAAGGTAAAACCTTCATTGTGATCATTGGGGTAGATTATGGGGGGTGAGCATATATATATATACAGATAGATAATAATTTAATAATAGATATATGATATATCTACCTTTCCAGCCCAATCGTTTGCCAAGTTACTTTACCATCTTGTCTATCATTCTTTTCCCCGCATTGAAACGCTACCACTGGCTGATTTCCCAGCTGATCCGCAGGAAGAGAGAGAAAGACCTCCACCAGCGCGATTTCCCAGTGCAGTTTCTGCCCTTTTCTGTTCCTCCTGAGAAGTACATCATGGTACATCCCAGATCTCATCGTGCATGGTTTGAACAAGTGTATACAATATGTCAGTACTGTGCTGATGTAATGATAATATGCATATATATATATATATATAGTATTAACGTATATAGATACATACATGCACGTTGATCACATGTATACAAGCTGATGACACATGGCAACATAATCATGCATGCTTGGAACTTCGTGTTGTTTTGTCTTTACCTGCTGTTTCAGGGTAGTAGCAATTGGTCGTTTCCCAAAGGTACTTGGTTCAGCAGGAATTCATGTATAGCAAGAATTCGTTGCTTATAGCAAGCACGTGGACGACAAGTCTATTGATAGCATGTTTGGTGTAGTGACCTAAATTTTGGCTGATTGTTTGGGTAAATGTTCGTAGATGTTGGTCAACATGCCATACATGGAGCATTTGTAAAGTCTAATGACATCATGCAAGTCTGAGAGAACACAATCTTGCCATTGTGGAGCGATTCGACCCGCTGACCCGGTAGGTGTCTTCTGATGATTAAAACTTTGTTTACTGTGTCTCTCATAGCCTATGGATCCAAGTACCTTCTTTACTGAATGATAATGGTTGATAATGAATGATGATGGTTGATTCATGTTTTTTTAGTCAGAATAGCTATATTATCCTAGTTGGTGGTTTCAAACATTTTTTATTTGTGCATATATTGGAAATAATAATCGCAACTGACTAATATTTTTCAGATGGGTTGAAACCACCACACCAGTAAAACTTTGTTTACGGTCTTTCTCATGGTTATCATTGCTGCTTTCAGTTTTTTGGACATGTGATAGTTGACAGATGGCAATATCATACTCCACCTACTGACTCTATGTGTTTGTACGGCTTGTCATTTTGCACCGGTTTGACATTGAAAGATCTTGTACATGGATGTACATGGTAGGAACACAAAAGTCTTGAGGTGTTGACAGTCATGTTGGTTCTTCTTGTGGTTCTTGTTCTTGTTCTTGTTGTTGTTGTTGTTGTTGTTGTGTTTGCTCTTGCTCTTGCTCTTGTTCTTGTTCTTGTTCTTGGTTTCTACCTGTGACAATCTCATATCTATGGATCAATATATGTGTGTGTGTGTTACCAACTGTGCCACAAGCTGCCCCCGAAACCATGCAGCATGTTGATCATGTTTCCCAGAAAAATCTGGTGGGTTTTCACGAGTTTCATGCATCCAACCCTTGGGTACTATATTGGGTGCAGTTCCAGTTATAAGTTGATATATAACGATACAACGGTTGGTGGTTTCAAACATGGCTTTTATTTACCATGTCATATATGGGATGTCATCCTTCCCATTGACGAAGTCCATCATTTTTCAAGATGGTTGTTGCACCACCAGCCAGTATCTCATCTCAATATAATCCTATATATCTCCATATAATCCCCATATAATCCCATTTTATTTTTTTATCACCAGTATTGAAATATGTTCTGGGGGCCCCGCGTCCCCAACTTCTGCGCTCCCAGCTGTAGGAAGAGGAAGAGGTGATCATCAGTGATGAGAGCTCCGATGAGGTGGATGTGGGCTATGGCATTTGCCTGTTGGATGTGCATGTAAAATCATGTGTATATATGTATATACACATCATTTCATATATAAGCATATATATATATATACATATCATATATATATATATGCGAATATTTAATTCTGTATATAATACACACATATATATATACATACAATTTCATATTTAATTATACCCACAGCACTGCTGGTTCGCCGTCAGCAAACAAGTACACGCGTGCTCATTTTACCTGTGTTTTGTGGGACGAAATGGATGTTGGTGCGTTTTTTGCCTGAAATGGGTGGGCATTTTTTTTTGTGGTTTCGGGTGGGGTGGGGTAGAGTGGCGCAAAGCTCTCACGAGGGGCGAGGGGAGATTAAAATGACTCCTCGCGAATGCTTCAAACCAGAAAAACGGGCTCTATTATTCAAATGGGTGCTAATCAGAGTCTTTTTGCTAAATTTTCTTAATTTGTTTTGTTTCATGATATATTTAAAGTGATGGAATTGGGCCCACAAAAAATATGAAAAAAATCTATGAAACATATTTTTTCTGCGTTGTGGAGTGTGGGACGAGGTCGTTGAGCAGAGGGGTGCTCTGATACCTTCTAAAAGTGGTATTGGGAGCAAAAAATCGCCCCCCCCAAAAAAATGTTATTTTTGTTGTTTTGTTCTTTTTTTTGTCTTTATTTTAAATTAAAATATGACCAATATTTTACATATTGTGCTACCTCAATGCATTTTGTTGCTTGTTCGTAGCCAAATTGCCTCTGACCTTTGCAAAGCTGAATAGCATCCCTTTGAATAGGGCCAGGGGGCCTTTGAATGAACTGGTTGCACGACCTGTGAGAAGAAAAGATGGGAAGAAGATGCTTGCATGGAAATTTTCCATTTGAGGCGACGGCGAACCGAAAGTCTTGTGCGTAATTATATATATATAGATAACTATATATATATATATACATACATACATGTATAACTACATATGTATATATATATATATATGTGTGTGAATGTACCTGTAACGATATACTTTCCGGTGTTTAAGAGGGAGCTAAGCAGCTATGTGTCTGCATATTCACTACTAAATGGATAGCCAAGGAGCTAGTTAGAGTTTCCCAACCTCATGATAGTGCATATATACACATATAGATTACATATGTACACATATATGATTTATGTACATATGTAAACTATATGTAATTCAAAACAGTGTTGTATGAAAAGATGCATTGATGGATGCAAGAGTGGGTGGATGCATTTGAGCGCAGTGTTTGTGATCTACCCCGGTCGATGATGAGTTCGGGGATATACTACTGTAACCGTGACCAGCCAATATAACGGGGAATATCACAATCCACAAGGGTGATCCCTGTCAGGTCAAGTACTGTAACCAGTGTGGGAGACGCAGGGTCTGTGTCATTGTTAATTTGTATCCACTTCTTTGACCTTTTGTATGAAATTTAAATAAAGTCAAGATGGAAATGACGTACTCTTGAACCAGTGGACATACCACAGGAAATAGAGGACTTGATAAGGAAACTATGAAACACCACCATAATTCTTTCATGGAATCAAGAACACAGATTCTGGGAAAGAAGACAGCGTTAAAACATGTTAAAAACACCCGCCCTACTCCTTTCCCTATTTCAATTTTCCCATGTGGGACCTCAAGTCCTGAATGGTGCAGGTCATCAGGTCATCAGGTCCTGTTTCTGGTTGGTTGGAATGGCCATCACAAACACAAACAAGCATTCTGTCTGATAAAGCAACTCTTTTTTGTTGCTCAAACCCTCATCCAAAATACAAAAAAAATCCCAGGAAACCCCCTGGCCCAACATGTTGATGGTAAAATTCCCATGGTAAAACAAACACAAAACGTCTATGTTTTTTTAACCATGTTTTTCTTTGGCAAAAATCCCATGATTCCCATGGCGTGAAATCCATGGTGAAATCCCTAGGACTACACCTTGGAAGCTCTGGGCTTGGTGGAGACAAAACCCACCACCGTGGCCTTTGAGGAGCAGTCCCGTCGTCCAGTCGAAACGCGAACGTATATATATATATATATATATATATATATAGGTTTAATGTTTAGAAGTAGGTTACTGTAAATGTCTTGCTTATATAGTAAATAATAATGTAATATCGTGTACATATTATATATATTACTTCAAAAAACACCCATTCTAGATATATCTACTACATCTAAATAGATAGTTAAGCCATGTTAAACCATAAACCATAGATACCCTCTGGCAAACTAAAATAACTATGGACAATCACAATTTCTTATGGGTAAATCAATCCACTATAAATGGGCCATGTTCAATAGCTTTTTGTATGTTTACCAGAGGGTATACGGAATCCAAGGCTGATTATATGCCCACCAAGTAAGCCGACCTACCAAATACTGGGGGTCTTTCACCAGGAAACGAAATGCTCAGGAAAGGGCATTTATGAAGCGAGCAATGGCCACAACGCTTGCACCCAAACTTGACACTTATGGGTTTCCAGAAGTTCAAGTCACAGGGCGGGGCGAAGCATCATATGTGCATCTCAATCAGCAACTTTTCAATACCTACCAGCATTATGGGATCCCTATATTATCCATATGATATAACCAGAATATCCCCAATTGTATCCTCGTTGATTTGTTAGAAGGTGGGGCAGTGGGGCCCGCTAGATAGCTAAGTTGGTTGGTTCACAACTAAGCTAATTCTGCTTTATGGATGTTTATGGTAGATACATCATGATATATATCTATATAGTAAATGGGTGCATTTATCTAGACTGAATCTAATCTAGACTGACTCTAGACAGACATCTAGACGCCTCTCCATCAAGTTTCCCCATTATATATTCCATCTGTTCTATTCATTAATGTTACATTACATATCGCCATTAACATATCGATATATTTGTATATCGTTTATTCCGTATACGATCGTAATGTTGTATTAATGGCATAGAATATGTAACCTTTATATACATATCATATATCCATTGAATACCAATTATATAACCCTTATTTTAATATAACCATTATTTACCCAGTATATAACCTGTATATACCCATTATATAACCCTTATATACCCATTATATAACCCTTACTTGGTGGCTCATCCCACTTACTACATATTAAATAGATTATATCCCTAGTTATAAGTCGGATAAGTAGGGTTAATCTACTTACAACTAGGATTATAACCGCTTACTGAGTGAGATGAGCCACCAAGTATATACCCATTACCCTCTGGTAAACGTTTACATAACTATGGAAAATCACCATTATGATTTAATGGGTCAATCCACTATTTCACAATGGCCATGTTCAATAGCTTTGTTTGTTTACCAGAGGGTAAACCCATCATAATTACCCCATCATAAACCCATCATAAACCATAAACCCATCATATTTACCCCATCATAAACCCATCGTAAACCATAAACCCATCATATTTACCCCATCATAAACCAATCATAAACCATAAACCCATCATATTTACCCCATCATAAACCCATCGTAAACCATAAACCCATCATATTTACCCCATCATAAACCGATCATAAACCATAAACCCATCATATTTACCCCATCATAAACCAATCATAAACCATAAACCCATCATATTTACCCTATCATAAACCCATCATAAACCATAAACCCATCATATTAAACCCATCATAAACCGATCATAAACCATAAACCCATCATATTTACCCCATCATAAACCAATCATAAACCATAAGCCCATCATATTTACCCTATCATAAACCCATCATAAACCATAAACCCATCATATTAAACCCATCATAAACCCATATATTTAGAAACTAATCCCATTATATGTTCCATCGGTATTCCATGTGCAGTGCCAGCGCAGTCCGGCGCAACGGCTCGCCGACAGGAGATCATCCCCACGTTGAAGCGCAACTCGCAACCTCCGAGGCTGCGAACGCTGGATTCGCGCCTCGGCGGTGAAAACGTGGGATATTCGTGGTTTTGGCTTAATGGGATTCAACCCCATGATGATCCAGTTGTACCTTCTTAGGAAGTACGACTGGGGTATGATGACTAGGGGGTTATACAAGTACCTTCTCAGGCAGTGGCCATGGATCCATAGGGATAGATATATCTACCATAAACCATACTGAACCTAGGCAAGTAAACCATACCTTTTGATTTTTTTCCGTATAGTGTGATACCATGGAGAGCCCCCAGTGCGGGGACCCAGCAGATGGTTTAGATTCGCCCCCCAAAAAAGTGATCAATGACAGGATGGGGCCCCGTTCGATGTTGCGTTCAGTTGCCTAAGATTCACCCAGTGGCTGAATTAACTCTGCTTTATGGTAGATATACTGAAACTATACTTAGATGGGGTTTATAAACCAACTTATAAGTGGGGGTCCCCACATTGTATGGGTTTATGTATGTTCTACCTGGTTTTATACGGTTCTATGGGGATTTATAATATGATGTTTGATGGGTTTCTATGTTTTTTATATTATATGGTGTATGATTAATATAATAGGGATATGATAGGCATATAATAGCACAGATTGAATTGAAGCAACAAACATCAGGGTTCCTTCAACCTAATTATTGTAGATGAATTATAGTAACTCTTTGGATGGAAATTTAATCATGTTACCTATCTATCTACCCAGTGTTCCTCGTTTGGGTGCTAGGAGCAGCCCTGCTATAAGGGTGTTTCTGAAACTGTGCTATACCCGCTTATACCCCCAAAATGGCAATTTTGCATGTGTTTACAAGAAGGACACTTCAATTAGGATTAGCCTATGACTAGTAGATATTCGTATAGGAGGATCACAAACAAACCTCTCAAACCCCATAATTGTCACATACCATAAATTTTCAAATTACAAGGGTGGTGGCCCAAGGAGAGCTATATAAATTGGTTTACAACTAGTGCAACTATGGTTTATGACATATAATGGTATAATTAATGGTATAGTTACATTTATAACTATAGTATAGTTAATAGATCTGGGTAAATTATAGCGACCGAACCCTGTTCTCCCGAGCCCTGGAATCATGGTTTATGTTAGGGAAATCATCCCCAAATGGCCCAACAATTCAGGTTAGTGACATATTATAATTTACCCAGCAACATGGTCTTAAAGAATGTAGCATAAGAATAATAGATCATTTTCTGGACAATTATTTGACCGTGCCCCAACAATGTATGTTCAATCACAACATCAAATGCTGGTTGGTGGTGACTGGAACCATGGATTTTTTTTGACTTTCCATTCAGTTGGGAATGTCATCATCCCAACTGACGAAGTCCATCATTTTTCAGAGGGGTAGGCTCAACCACTAACCAGAAATGATTGGTCAGCGATAACCATCAAAATCGTACGAAGCTATGCTTCACATCATGAAACCAATCAGCAGCCACATGCTGTCAATGGCCATGCAACAGGAACCTATTTATTGGAGGTACCTGCCATCTATAAGGCCTATTTGTTAGGCCTATGTAAGGGAATATCCCAGCAAAATATGGCCAGAAATATGGTACAGTACCTCCATTTTAGGATCCTGGAATTCCCATTGATGCTGGACTACCTTCAGACACCTTCTAGATATAGGCGACCTCCATTCCATCCGCCAAAAAATCGACCCATCTTGGGCTGCGCTCAAGGTGATGGCCACCTGTGCTCGCGGAAGTGATGAGTGGGATGAGTGGGTGATGTCGCTGGTATTTGAAGTGGATCATCCCTAAACCTAATACACTCTGGTAAACTGTTACATAGCGAACTGGAAAAATACAATTTTCTAGTGGCTAAATCAACGAACTAAATGGTTTATGATTGTTTTCAATGAAGGCTACCCTCTGGTCATTTGTTACATTTGCTATTGAACATACCCCATGGAAATAGTTGATTTACCCAACTATGAAATTGTGATTTTCCATAGTTTTTTGTATAGTTTACCAGAGGGTAATATGAAACATCCCAGAAATGAACCCAAAAAAGTTTTTGTGTGTTCCCATCCACCATGGTTTCTTGGGAGTGTTTAGTATTGCGCGTTTTTCTTTTTATTTGTTTTTTGATGTGTTATTTTCATTTTTTATTTATCGCAAGGTCTGTGCCTCAGAGACATGCAAAGGCCCATGGAAGATTGCATCGGAATTCCAAGTGTCACGTTGGCGAGCAGTTGCAGCTTCAAATCGCCCAGAAAGAAAAGAAGAAGAAGAAGGGATTACTTTGAAAGTCATAGGATTTCTGGGATAGATTTTAGGCCATGTTCTTTTCATCTTTAGAAGAATCCTTGATGGCCCGACTGATCACCTGCCTTCAATTGTCACGCAGTGACGCGGGAAACTAAGGGTTTTCCCATTCTTCGATGCTGGTGTTCGTGGTGCCGACTGCGGGACCACCTTGATTATGGTTTGATGTGTCGGTCAATGTTTGTTGAGTAAATCAAATGTGAAACACAAGTCAGACATAGACTGACCGGCTAAACACTTAACGGTTTAACGTTGTTGTTGCTGTCGTTGTTGTAGTATCACACACCTATATATTGTACATATGTTGTATACATATTTTACATATATTACATATATATATATGTATAGTGATTTATTATATATATATATATTACATAAATATGTTTTTTATATTACATAGTATACATATAATATAATATGAGTCTACTGCAGTTCTCAGTGTTTTTTCTTCGGTTTCCCAGTGTTTCCCAACCATGACCTCCATGGAGTTGCCAGTTGCCAAGAGTGCCGTTTTTTTCGCCGAGGGTTTGACCCTGATAACCATAGTTGAAGGGGTTGCATCCAACCTATTGTTTTTTTTAGTTGTAACTTTTTATTACCCTGAAAACCACCAATGTTTAGTTTAACAGGCCCTTAAATGGAATGAAATAATTCTAACTGTTATTAGGTTATAGATCATAATTTGTAAGCCCATAAAAAATGGAATGAAAACACATCTGTCAAACTCAAAACCAAGCATCCTTAATTTGCTGAGCATCCCCAAAGAGTCGCCATGGCGGTGTGAATTTCTGGAATGTTTAACAAAAAGACTTTTTGACCCAGCCACACGTACTGAACGTTTACCATTACCCTGTGGTTATTTAACATAGCTATGGAAAATGGCCCATTTACAGATGATTTTCCCAGCTAGAAACCTCAATTTTCATGGATTTTCCATTGTATATAGCTATGTTAAATAACCAGATGGTAACATCTATTAACTGCTGACCATTCCGTTATCATTTGGCCTGTCTTGTTGGCTACTCGGCACCGTGACACATGGGATGAAATATGGGAACAATCACCCCGGTGCTAACCAGCATCAGAACAGATGTGGTTATCATGGCAGGGTCGTTCCAAACAGGTTTAAACCGTTTACAGTAAACATATTTATCGGATTCTGGACATAATAACTATGGTCTCTCAAATGTCGACAAAGACCTCGACTGGTCGTTCCACAGCACCAGAGCATCGCGGTGCAGGAGTTTGCTGTACAGTTTGCTCGGCGGTCAGGTACCAGAAAACTTTACCAGATTGGCATTCTAGATGTGATAATGTGCATAATGGTTTGAAGTTTGCTTATAACATATTTTTTTTTGGGGGGGGGTTTTATATCCCATTCATATCCAGTACATCCTCATCATGGTCTGTTTAATACCGCTTTAAGTATGGATGTGTCTGAAAATAGGGTACCCCAAAAGCCGTGGTCCTTTGTGAGCCAGAGCCTGGAATGTCCAGCCAATGTGTGAAACACCTGTGCACATTTATTTTGTTGCCATCTCATATGATAGCCCATCTAACTATAGTTACGTTATGACAACCATAAATCCTAGTTATTGTAGTTATTTGGCCCAACTTAGCTATCTTGGGGGCCCCACATTGTAGCATTCATTGAAAAATCACACTGAAAACTGAAAACTTGTTTTTTTACGCCAGCACCTTGGGCTTCTGCACTTGATATCAAGCTCGCTGCTTGGCTACCGATCAAAAAAGACTGCAGCGCTACTGGTTGGTCGCTTGATTCTTATATATTATAAAATTATACACACACATATATATATATATACATAATATATAACCTTTGGAATGGTAATACCCAATCGAAAAATGTGTGTGTGTGCCTGTCTGAATTCTGGGTAAACACATTTTAAAATGGTGACATTTACCAATGGGATGCGGTACCCAACGGTGCCCAATTTGCAGATGTCCAGGTGCACCCCTGCCGTGAATTAGGGGTCGCAACCGGATATTTGCTTCTACTTATTGGCGATTCTCATGGCTATACTATTTTGCGCAAATTGAAAAGTGTTGTATTTCAGTTTTATCATCACTTTCTGTGGCCTTTGTCCATCACTTTCAGGGTTTGTATGAACCAAAGATGAACCAGATTCCAGACAATGGGAATTTCAGGATCCTAAAATGTAGGTACTGTACCAAATAAGGCCATATTTTGTGGAGAGATTTCCTTACATAGGCCTTACATAGGCCTTATATATGGTAGGTACCTCCAATTTAGGATCTTGTTGCATGGCCATTGATCCAGCTTCACTGCACGTAGAGGACTTGAATCGACACGATGTCAACCGAGGTTTTTGCGGAACCAGTCCTGCGTATTTTCCATGTGGTACCTTTGAAATCCGATGGTATATCATGATGTTCCCCATTGAAATCAATACGTTTCGGGATATATATATATATATGAATATGGTTAATGGATGGTTTTCCCATTAAATGAACAACATGGCAATGAAGGTTGTCTATAACGTTGTCTATAAATCGCCATAGATTATCATGTTCCATGATTTTCCCATCATCATTGGCCATAACATTGCCAGAAAGTTGGGAAAACACACTATGTTTGTTTTCAAAAAGCTGGTTGGTGGTTTGGAACATGAATTTTATGACTTTCCATTCAGTTGGGAATGTCATGATCCCAACTGACTAACTCATATTTTTTAGAGGGGTAGGCTCAACCACCAACCAGGTAAGTGCTTGACGACAACTTTGCAGCAAAACCCGACGTTTAGGACTTTGGAGTTAAACATGCTTGAAAGAATCCTTTATCAACCATTATTATAACCATTATTGACCATCATTAAGCCATCCAAGTTGCACTTGGTTGCTTTTTCACTAGCCGACCAAATCCCGTAAGTGTTTGATGTGGATAACGATCCGGCAGAGGAATAGGTGCCATGGCATCCAGCAGAGGGTTAACCGGTGAACCCATGGAAGCCATCACTTGGAATGAAATAACTCCTATAACTATTTGGTTGTATACCCTCTGGTAATTTAACATAGCTATTGAAAATGACCATTTATAGTGGATGTTCCCATTAATCATTGTGATTTTCCATAGTTATGTTAAATTACTAGAGGGTATCATGAAATAAGCCCCTTGTTAGTTGGGCCATAATAATCTGTTATAATCTGTTACAAACATCACTGTTTATATACTAACAAGTAACAATTAACATATATTAAGTAACTAAAATAAGCCCATACCAAAAACTGTTTGTTAGTTGGCCCATAGCTGTTGGAATCTCCATCTTTCGAGATTAGTTTCCATGGCTTCAGACCTGGCAAGTCTGCAACGTTCGTCAGGCGCCTGGTGTTACGAATGTTCGTCCTTGCCTTGCCGTAGTCATTTCTCAATCCTTTGCCCTTTCAAAGGCATGATCAAAGACGCCAGGAAAGGAGTCAGTAACTGCATTAAGAGCTGAAAGGGGTGGTTTACCAATGAGCAAATGATGGGTCATTGATAACCATGAAAATCGTACGGAGCTATGCTTCACATCATGAGACCAATCAGCAGCCACATGCTGGACTACCTTCAGATACTTATGATACTTGATATTGGTGGTATTGTAATACAATGTCTAGTCCTAGTTGCTACTTTGTTCATTACCATTTATTGTTACTATTTGAATTTTATCCTGCAAACCATGCTGGAACTCATCCAATATTTGTGAAATGCTTGTCTCCTCAGAACTGGTTGAAAGGAAACAATACAGCGGAAAATACCACGTATTGTTTTTGGGATGATAATCAAACCACCCACGGGGTTATCGAACCATCGTATTGTTGAGTTACTGTTTACCCAGCAATATATCATTCTGGGTAAACTATAACGACCTCACTGCGACCTCACTGGAAATCATGGTTAGTAAGGGAAATCATCCCCAAATGGCCTTAATTCAGGTTAGTGAAATATGATAATTTACCCAGATCATTCCCAATGACTACTAACCAGATTTTGTTTCAAACATATCTTGTATAAACCCTTCAAAATCCGAGGTTGATGGCGGTTTAATTTGGTAAAGCTAAAAACATTAAATAGCACGAATAAAACTACAATGTGGGCCCCCCTAGTTATAAGTTGGTTTATATATATATAACTACCATAAACCCTAGTTATTGTAGTTATTTGGCCCAACTTAGCTATCGAACGGGGTCCCCACTTTGTAGCTTTCAAGGATTGTTCAAAAAGCGGCCATGTCTGGTGAGTCATCGGGGTGGAAATAACTATTGGCACCACTTGGTTTACATGACCCGAAGAGACCGAACAGTTCAGAGATCAACCCCCTGTTGAACTATGATGTTATCCCCTAGTGTGATAGTTCAGGGATCAAAGCCCTAATTGAACTATTGAACTATTGGACTATAATTCAAGGATCATCACCTGGTTGGTGGTTTGGAACATTTTCTTTTTCCATAATATATGTGATAATCATTCCCATTGACTGATATTTTTCAAGATGATATCAACCACCCACCAGCAGTGGTATTATCATTATCCTCGTGCATTGCCATGGTTCACTGATAATTCCTCTATAGTGATACAAGGTGCTGCCCCCGTACTTTTTGTGAAGTTTATTCATAATTGTGTCAACTATGGTTTATGTAATATATATATATGTATATATATTAATAATAATAATAATGATGATTATTCTCATAATAACAATAAGAACATATATATATATATATATATATACACATACAATAGCATATATATATTAATACACAGTGTTCATGGGCTTCATAAACCAACACACATCACGTTTGGGCGCGCACCAGCTGCTTGCCGCAACATGGATCCCGCTCAGCAGCTCGACCAGGCCGAACTTGACATGGTCGGTGAAAAGCTTATGATTTTCAATGCCAGTTATGGCCCTTAACCATGCTTAACCATATCTAGATATACCATACTATGGTTATATACCATATCTATATATCTATATTATAATTATAACCATATCATCTATATATCTACTGGTTATTTAACATAGCCATGGAACATCACCATTTTTCATAGGTAAACCATCTATAAATGGGCCATTTTGCATGGCTATGTTAAATAACCAGAGGGTATAGATAGGCTTATAATTAGATATAAGGACATAGGTTATGACCCTTAACAGTTATGCCGGAAGTTTCATGGGTTGGTGACTCTGATCTGGTTGGTGGTTTGGAATATGATATTTTTCCATATATTGGGAATAATACTCCCAATTGACTAATATATTTTCAGAGGGGTTGAAACCACCAATTAGTATAAGTGGGCTTATAATGAGATATAAGCTTAGTTATAGGAGTTATAAATCCATTTATTTCTGTTAAGGGCCCTAAGTGCATGATTTTCAATGGGGATTCTGAAAAATGTAAAAAACATGACATAACAATATTAACATAGATGATTTGGGGTAGCCTGCATTTTAGGACACCTCCTATGCTCATGGGTTGAGATCGCCAAATATGCATATATAAATATAATATAATATAATATGTGTATATATATATATATATATTTATATTGCGTTTCGTGGTCTACCATTTTTGAAGTATATATATACACACATTTCATAGTGCACATATATATATATATGCATAGATGAATATAGATAGACATAGATAGACATTGATAGCTGTCATGTGGATTGAATTGTTGTGGTTTCATACATGTATATTTATATATATATGTAGATATATACCTCCTGTGCTTCAAACATGGTATAATCTAGATAGATACAATCGGATAGATATAATTTTGTAAATATATACATAGATGATTTAATATGCCGTCATGTGAAGGTCTTGCAGCATGGTGATCTGCATGTCAGGTCCCGCAAAGCCCCGAAGTTCTGCGATCGCTGGACTGCTGGGTGGCGGAAATGGGATGGCCATGTCCAGTTGAGTCGCGTTTTTAGTGATGGTTCAACCCCAAAAAATGGATGTTAGTGATTTTGCTGGGTCAACCCTGTTTGTTTGGTGATTGACCCTCAATTTAGCTTTTTTTTAGGAAAATGATCAAACATCATGCAGGATGGTGCCCCCCAGTTATGTTTGTTGGTTTATCAACCCCATTAACTAGTTCGTTATATTTGCCATAAACCATAGTTATGGGAGTTATTTGGCCCAACTTAGCGATTCCGAACTGGGGCACCACCTTGTAGATTATTTTAGTGATTTTCATGATTAAGGATGTGCCCAAGAATGCTGGGTCAATCCTATTTATTTGGTGATTGACCCTCAATTTAGGCTATTTTTTTAGGAAAATGATCAAAAAATCATTGGATTTGGATGGTCCGTTTGTTCGCAGATTCTCCCAGTATGTTGAACGCTTCTTTTTGCCTCGATGAATCGGACGCTTTTGTTTTACCCGGCCTGGTAAACTGTTACATAACTATGGAAAATCACTATTTTTAATGGGAAAATCCACTATTTCTATGGCCATGTTCAATAGCGAACTGTAACAAATTACCGGAGGGTAAAGTTCTATTAAGTCCTCATTTTTGTTGGTCGAGTCTACTGTACCTTTCTCCTGGTCAAATCCACATTTTTTGTTGTTTCAATTCCATTTCTTTGTGTTATGGGACAATGTACAAGAACACCTTGGCTAAAAAAACATTGGTTTCCGGTGGACTTTGCCGTCAACGAACCCACATTTTTAGTTGCTTCAAGCATGTAAACAAATCCAATGTTTGATGAAATCATATCAAGTTCACCATCTTGGATGGTTATACAAGGTGGTGCCCTATACTTAGCTAAGTTGGTTTGTAACTCCAATAACTATGTTTTATCGTAGATATATCTATACTTACTATGGTTTATAAACCAACTTATAACTGGGGGGCACTACCTTGAATTTCCCCATGAATCCCAGAACAAAAGAAACATATTAAATTGCTGACATCAGTATATCCCATCTGGTTGGTGGTCTGGAACATGAATTTTATGACTTTCCATTCAGTTGGGAATGTCATGATACCAATTGACGACTCCATCATTTTTCAGAGGGGTAGGTATACCACCAATTAGCCATCAACTATAACTATAACTACCATAAACCCAAGGTATTGAGCTTACAATCCATTACATCATTCCCTAAGGAGCCACATTCGAAAGTACTGAACTCCCTGGATATCCCAACGACCTCAGCAACGGCTGGATCCACAGGGACTATATCCATCCGTAAAATAAAGCCCCGGAAGTTTGATGATGGTTCTCTATAGTTTGATATGGGGATGCCTGGTTATCCCAACATAGGAACTCTAGTTCTATTACCCTCTGGTAAACTGTTACATAACTATGGAAAATCACATTATTTTTAATGGGAAAATCCACTATAAATTACCATTTTCAATAGCTGTGTTAAATTACCAGAGGGTATTATCCCATCAAATTATCTCCCCATGTTTGATGGTTATCTCATCGTCTGCCAGGACTTAAGGGATCTTTGTGCTCTCAGATGCTGCCATCAGGCGCAGTGGTACACCTTGAATTCAACATGGAAACGAAGCGTGGAGCAGTGGCTGCGATCTACTCCTGGTGGCTGATAAAAAAGTGATGTTATACTGCCCTATGGGAATATGGTGATGAATATTATAGTGTGATTTTTATGTGATTATAGTGGTGGAGCATTAAAATGTGATGTTATTTTAATTTATTTTATGGGAATGATTCCTACTCTTGACCAAGCAGTATGGGGCTCTGGAATATGATTTCCGCAATTGGATACATTTTTAAACGAGATATTGGGTATCCCAATTTTTAGCTCAGTATCATCATGTGGCCCATTTGAATTGCATGTCTTGGTACACACCACATTTTTGGACCAAACCCAGCCCATCTCATATAACTACTGTTGTGACAAATGAGGCTCCGTTGTATCCGCTGTATATTCCATTCTATTCCATATCACCATATAGTCCACATGGACATGTTTGAGTTCCGCCCTGAAGTGTTTCACTGGTGTAGCTTCTTTTTGTGACAGAGGATATGGGATTTCGATGGATTTCATGAGAGTGGGTTCCACGAAAAAAAACATATTTATATCAGTTTATATTGAGTATTTAGTATTTATACAATGCGGGCACCCCTAGTTTTAAGTTGGTTTATAAGCCAATCTAACTATAGTGATAACTACCATAAATCCTAGTTATTGTAGTTATAAATTATAAACCAACTTAGCTATTTTGGGGGGCCCCACTTTATATATGATATTATTTATATTAAAAACGGGGAGTCCTTTTGTGTCTTTGTTACAAAGCTTCAGCGGACATACCGCCTTGATCCGCCTTGGGTATCGATTATTCCATGAAATGGCGACCTGCAAAAACGGAAATGCAAAATATATAAATATATTATATATACACTATATACTGTATATATATATATATATTCTGTATCTATATATATATATATACTATACATATGTATATATATATATATACAAAATCCTTTTCTGCAGACTAAGTCTACGATTCCACTACACATGTTTTGAATCTTTACAAGTCAGAAATGAACATGTCCATTCAACCATCACTCTGATGCATCATTATGTCAATCAATCAAGACTTCTCAACATCTCTTCCAAAGCATGCTTACAGCTAGGGCACTTAACACTTACAATTAATTGGATTTATAACTCCTGTAACTAAGCTTATATCTCATTATAAGACCACTTATAAACTGTTAACGGCCATAACTGTAATCTGTCTATCACACCCGCAAGGAGCTAGTAGAAGCTACAGCCGAGAGGTCCCTCGTAGCATGTGGCCGGGTGATGGTTACAAGCGCTTCAGCCCCCCAGTTGCAAGTTGGTATATAAACCATAGTAACTAGTTCGATATAACTAACCCAAGTTTATATGTGGTTTAGAACTTATAACACTAGTTTATGTTGGTATATAACTTGTTTGATTTAACTAACTTCGATATAACTACCAATATAACCCAAGTTACTATCGGGGGGCTGAAGGCCAAAATCATTATTATGTAAACTATAGTTACTTCGGGTTGATTTAAAAGCCATTTAAACTAGTAACCAAAAACCAAACCCATTTTTTTGAACTTGTAAACTAACTTGGCTGATTATGGGGCACCACCTTGCACGTAAATTAAAACCAACAGAATGGGTATATACATACTATGTGTCTATTACTGCTGTTGTTACTGTACTGATATTTGTATAATTGTTACTTGCAGATGTTCTTGGTGGTATTGTAATACAATTATCAGTCCTAGTTGCTATTTTGTTCATTACCATTTTTTGTCACTACTTGAATTTTCTTCGGCCAGGCTTTGTCCATTGAACAAATGACGGTTTGCCCTTTAACGTAGCTATCGAAACTGGCCCATTTATGGATGATTTATGATGATGTACCCATTAAAAAATGTCATTTTCCATGTCAAAATAACTGTAACCATATGTATATATATATATGTATTCAACATAGTTTGATTTATGATGACTTAATTACCTATTTGAAGTGCTAATGATGAACGAGAGGATAAACCATTATTGGGAACCTAATCCTTGGACAAACCTCCAGGGGGAAAGAAATAAATCTGCCAGGACTTGTTTTACCCAAGTGATGTTTGTTGGTTCATAAACCCCATGAATACTATATATCTACCATAAACCATAGATAAATCTCGTTTGTAAACAAACTTCGCTATCGTTTGAGGTACCACCTCGTAGGTAGTGCCACCGGGTAGTAAGTCTCCGATTTTTCTGACTTCCTGCAGTGAGCTGAGCGGTTTACACCTAGGCTACAGTACCCATGGAATATTGGATATTTATGATAGATATATCATTATATTTATCGGATATATTATATATCTATATATATGTGAGGCCCCCGTTTGATAGCTAAGTTGGTGCAAATAAGTCCAATAAGTATGGTTTATGCTATTTATAACGAACTAGTTACTGGGGCTTATAAACCAACAAACATCACCGGGGTGAACAAAAATCAACGATATTGGAGGGAGGCCATCAATTGGAACTGGGCAAAGCGAGATGGGCATAGATGGGCATGATGACATGGGAATGGGTCAAAACATGTCAAAACCTATTACTATCAATTTTAGTGGGATGAACATCTATTTACAAGCTATTTTGAAGTTTACTAGGTACCAGGGTTTTGACCCATAGCCACTGCCAAAAAGGGATAACATGTCCTTTTTGGATCTTTTTAGTAAAGGAATTTACTTTTCAGTTTCACCACCATTGCTCGTGCTGCTGTACAGTCGCATGTGTGGATGCAGGCTGGGTCAACAGTGATTCAGAAGTCAGTGATGAGGATATGCCGTTGGAAGCAAGAGACTCTGAGTGGAACACGCTAATGGTTCGGCTATTACTGTAAGTCGGCTCATAAACCCTATGAACTAGAGCTACTATAGATCTATCTACCATAAACCCCAGCAACAAAAACCGGTGTTTGCCCCAACTTCCCCGTGAAATGTTTCGTGAAATCACATTGGTTCCGTCACAATTATTGCCCAACTAACAGTTATAAATGGAATGAAATAACTCCCAAAACTAATTAGGTTATAGATCTTGAAATAAGCCCATAAAAATAACTGTTCATTGGGCCACAAGTGTTTGTTTCGTTTTTGTTTGGTGAAGCCAGAAAAATTCAGGCAGGGTGCTTTCGCAACGCTGAGGCTCGTGGAACTCCAACTGGAACTCTTCGACAGCGGAGCGAAAACAGCACAAGAGCGGAGGCATCGCCCGGCCCGCGATGGGGAGACGTAAGAGATATTAAACTGTAATGGATAGGGTACTTGGTGGCTCATCTCAGTTTGTGAGTAGGTTATAACGGTTATAACCCAAGTAGGTTAGTTCACCTTAGTTGTAAGTAGATTAACTCTATACTTATCCCACTTATAACTACAGGGATATAACCCATTTAGTAAGTGGGATGAGCCACCAAGTAAAAACTATTACTAGACGACGGATGGCCCGAGAGCGTAGAGGAGCAGGGTCTTCTCTTGTTAGTATGGAGACACCATATTAGAAACAATATATTAAAGATGTGCTATAGGCAGTCGAGAAGAGTATTAAGACAAAATAGCAGAAGTGCAAGACAATAGCTTGCATCGCAAACACTTTTACACACAGAAGCTTTTACACACAGAAGCTTTTACACACAGAAGCTTTTACACACAAAAGCTTTCACACACAGAAGCTTTTACAGACAGACACTTTCACACACAGAAGCTTTTACACACAGACGCTTTTACACAG
>Ga0126342_10003438_pt1 | contig 26165 bp, 23 predicted proteins | sample Cyp1metagenome_FD_92528 | JGI IMG/M metagenome (GOLD analysis project Ga0126342, IMG submission 92528) | Coral microbial communities from Lord Howe Island, Old Settlement Bay, Australia - Cyphastrea 1 metagenome | ecosystem: Host-associated > Invertebrates > Cnidaria > Coral ...
ATATACATATATGTATATATATATAGGACCCCATACAAATCTCACCATCCCCACATGAGACCAGCGCTCCCAGGAGATTCGCGGCAACCTCCTGGTGGACAGCCGCTCCTGGGCGGTGCGGAAGATGCACTCACTGAGGTGCCATGGCGCCATGGGAAGTTTTCATCACCCCAAATTGGGGTAGGTAGAGTTGATGTAGCTGGGTAAGAATTTTTTGCAAGATGTTTAAGATGTTTAGAGATGAAGCAAAACTATGGATCCACCCTGCTGGGGGCTCGATTTCGCATAATCTCTACACGACTTTTCGGTATGGCAGTATGTCATATTAGCTCGTCTCTTATCATCTCAACAGATCTTATATTCGATTTTTGTCCCATCGCATCTTGTCTCGTCTCACTTTATCTCACCTCATCAAATCTCTTCCCATCGTTTCTCATCTCTCATCTCATCTCATTTCATCTCGTCTTACCCTCTGGTAAACTAACATAACTATGGAAAATCACCACTGTTATTGGGAAAACTCACTATAAATGGCCATTTTCAATAGCTTTTTGTATGTTTACCAGAGGGTATCTCATCTGGAGTCACATCATGTTGTGAATCACCCGAATCCATCATATCCATCTCAGCGGATCCAGGATCTTGGATGGCAAGGAAGTGACGCCAGATGAAGTGCAGGTGGGAAGCGCCAGCGACTTGCGGTGAGTCATGTGATCAGCGAGCCTACTGGCCAGCACATAGAACATTAAACAACATTAGTTGTTTAACATTAAACAACATTAAACAACATTAAACAACATTAAACAACATTAAACAACATTAAACAACATAGAATGTAAAGAATCAACTTGTATACTGTATATAAAGAATCAACTTGTATACTCAATGCACCAATAGACATGAACGTAGATGATTCGCAAATTGAGTAGAACCTGGTAGAACTGGGATAAGTGGGACATACTTAGCCACCAACTCTTCAACTTCAGGGATCATCACTGTTGAAACTTCTTTCTCTTTTAAAATCAGGCAGGATTCACTATGGTGCCTCATCATCGATACATGTATACTGTATACTGTATATGAAAGTTGATACATATCACCATTTTGTCCAGTCAAGCCAAGTTTTGTCGGACACACACACACAGAGACAATCCATTAATGTACTCAAACTTTGAAAACGCGGATTCCTCTGAGGCTTACCGCAACGTCAAGCCCCTAGAGTTCAATGAGGACCACCCATCTCGGTTCATGGCTCCTTCGACTTTCACGACGTGAACCGGGGGTATCAAATGGGTTTTGCTCACAAACCGGGTGCAGTAAAATTTGGACACAAACATGGGTCTTGTGTTTTAAGCTTTGAGGCATATCCAAATTAACAGTGCTAAGTTCCCCTCTGTTGGTTGATGATTGGAGATGAGGTTTATAGGTTGTGTGGGGTTTCCTTTTCACAAACCCAGGACATAGCAATTCCTGGCGACAGTCACTGTAGAACCAATGCGCCTGTTTTTTTTGTGAGTTTCACCGAAAATCACCTGGATGCTGGAACCAGTTGGTATCGTGAATCCATCCCCGGTATCGTGAAGAAAACCCCTAATTAGTCTTTTTGGGATTGGTTGAATGTCACATTGGTCATATTCTTGTTGCAAAATTCTCTTGTTGCATCACAAAAATGCACTCGCAGGATGTTAAGCAGGATGTCAAGCTAGTCAAATAGTCTCTTTAGCGGATTATTGACCGGAACTGCTGCATATTGCGATTTTGTTGGTGTCACAAGCTATATGCAAATCGAGTCTATCGAGTATTGGCAAAGCCTCATCTCATATTCTCAATTGTATCAGAGGGATTTATAGGGTACTTGTCCTGTATATCCCATTGTATAATCATATTATATCCCGAGCACCGGCAGTAAGCCACTTGCAGGATTTGCTTCGAAAGCACGCCTTTGCACCTCCAAAAGGTCTGGAGGCCGAGTAAACAAGGACCATCAAGGACCCAAAGGACCTATTGAGTTAGCCTCAAAGATTAGTGGATTTTTTAGAGAATCCCAAATTCTTGCTGCCAGTATTGCTGTGTATTGTATAGGCTGGTCATCTAGGATGTACTGTTGTTAGTTGTTCAATTTTCCTCCACTGCACTGAGGTATCTCCCAAAGGCGGCAGGGAACACCACCCTGAATGGGTATGGCAAAGCAATGGTGTACCAAGGATACCACAATTTTGTGCAAATGAAACAGATATAATCAGATATAATCAGATATAATCAGATATAATCAGATATAAACAGATCTCATGTTGGGGACTAAGCCATTCGATACACCGGCGACACCAGAGATCGACTTGTTTTTTTCTTTTTAACTTTAACCAGGAAGTAAATGATAGTAAATAGACAATCATGATGAGCCGCAAGTTGGATGCATTGCAGGGATTACAACTGCTAATTCCGTCACATCAATGCATCTATTGTTTACATTCCATATGTGATTCTCTATGACGGTCGGTCTACCCATGACATGATGTCTCATCTCGAGGATGATGTTCAGGGTCTTTATGTATTATGTATTGGTTACATCGTCAGCTTTGAGGGACAGTGGTCATTTATTGCATACATACACACATTTGTGGGTTATAAGTTATAATCTTGTTCAGTTATCTCCACATATTTTCTTGCTTATCACATCCTCACGCTTGTCTCTTCGAATTGCTATCTTGGTTCCCTCATGTTTGCTGTTCAATCGCATCGTGTCAGGCTGCCGGGCGAAACCGGCCCCGAGCTGAGGCATGATAGGAGCGAGGTGATAGAACCAAGCAACACATGTGGGGAGCCAACAGAGTCTGGGGACAACGAACTAGGACGTGATTTTGGCAGATCTGCAAATATGATTCAATTTGGCAGTTTCTCGAAGTAGGACATCCTAAGCCTAAGTCTTTTGTTGGGGCCCGGTTCTTGCTTTTCTCACTTCTTTCAAAACGGGTATGGGTAAACGTTGTGTAGACAACTGAACAAGATTGATACACATTGATACTGTATCTATGGCTCGCAGAGCCGGAATTTTGATCAATATCCGTTGGGTACCTTTCGTAATTCGTGTATGTAATGGCTCCCCCAGGCTACGACCCCGAGAAGGACCGGATCTCGACGCTCATGCCGCTGGACAGGAAGCAGAAAGTTTTTCGATTCCGGGAATGTTTGCACTCACTTTAAACACACAGGCCCATCTAGGTCCTGTACACGAAGCGGGTGGGCTTGATCCAGACAGCGTATACCGCATGCTTGCAGTAGATTCAGATATGAAAGTAGCGGTTACTGTATGTATCCACCACTTTACTCCTTTTTTTTGAAACTCTCTGTTACACTGTTGGCTATTGTACACCTTGTACACCAGTCTCTTTGTTGATTACATCCGCATTTTTGTTGGTTTTTCCCTCGCTATGACCCCGGTCTACCTCTGCGCCAAGGGCTATGTGCACTGCAAACCCAGACAGGGCGCCTGGTGCCCTAGGCATAGAAGACTCCGCCATTTAACGTCCAGACTAAGATAGAATATGTATCCAAATTACAAAGTCAAGACGTCTTTGGGAGGTCCTGGGCACCCACACTGTTGCAACATGTTGGGGTTGCAGCTGTTGATCCCTGGAATCCCTGGAGATCCTGAAAGATGGCAGGCATTGCCAGATATCCAGACCTTTGTCCACCTTTGTCCACTAGAATCCGCTATGTCTCAAAACAACAGTATACAATGTATACAATGTATACAAGAGTTCATGGTCTGAATCACATGCAGTACATTGCAAACGACCATCCACTGGGATCCACTGGGCACTGGGATCCAAGGCCCTTCATCAGCCGCGCAAATTGGCGCTCCAAGGCACAGCCTTCCGTTGAGACATGGTAAGAATAGTGGGACTATGTGGGACTCGAAATGGATGACGACCAACTTTGGGGGGTCCACAATTCTTCTGCATCAAACAGCCAGCGCCTTTTAGTGCAATCGGAGAATGCTCCTGAAAAGTGCCCTTCAAACAGAGGAGTGGAGGTTATCCGGTTATCCCAGGAATCAACATGAACCACTACGGGGTTGGCTAAATATGTCTAAATATCTAAATATCTAAATATGAATGGGTAGTGAGTGGATGACAGTGGATGTGGATGAATGGTAGTTAGTGCTTCCAAATCTGGGAGGAATCTCAGCCATGTGACACCAGGTGTTGGCTGTGGATCTGCAAGGGCGCGCTGTCCCAGTGGAAACCGGTACCAAGACCTACTAGGAAGATTAGGAAGGTGACATTTCAGGGTGTCAACTGCTATCGGGCGGATATCTTGGAAGAGTGACGCTTTTTTGCTGTCATCCTGCCTTACTACTTCACAAAGATTCACAAAGTGTTTGTTGGTTGGAAGAGATAGACATCTATCACCTTTCCATTCATTGGAAAGCACAGTTGGATACAATTGGCACAGTTCCCGCAATGTCTTGGCAGGTCAGGTCGTACTGTTGGGGTCAACGTGGGTTAACACACCTATGACAGAAGCCCTTTACAATTTTGAGATTCTGGAAGTTATGGAAGCGGCCTCAATCAGATGCCCCAGGTGCAGGTGATACTCCTGTTCACAAGAACTTATGAAGTGCATAATAGTTAACTTGGAAAATACTTGGAACAGTTGGAAAATCATCGGTGTTGTTTGGTTGTTTGGGTGATACTCGTGCCAGGTTTTTCATTGCAACGGATGCCTGATCATTAGCCATGCCCTATGTGATGAAGGTGATGCAGTAGGGGTGTTTCATGGTGTTTCAACTTCACCCGCTCCAAACTCGGCCCAGGGTGGGTCTCACGGATTTGCGTCGGAGACCCAGCATTTTTAAGTTGACTTGAGCGGATCTGGATGAGACGTAAAAAAAATTGGTCATTGATTGGTCGTTTCTTTGATTGAGATTGGTTTGGATGGGATTAATCTCCTCCCTGCAGGATGTCGTTTTTCTTCATGTTTTCTCACGACATACACGACCCTTCACTACGGTTGAGGCGAGGGACTGCTAATCGGTAATTTCTGCCAAGCTTGGTAATGTACGACCATTTTGTGTTTTGGGATTCGATTCATGCCAACCACATCATAAGATTTCACAAGTTGTTTTTCCCATGTGGATGGTTCCTGCCACTTCTTGGTACTGGTTAAGTGAATGTTAAGTGCACATATTATATGTTCGACGTTCGAGAAACACAACTAAACAGGTTCAGAACTCACTCCCAGGTTTTTTGTTAGGTCCAGTAAGGTGTGAACTTGAGCAAAAATCCAAAGTTTCTAGTCCAGGACATTCACATAATTTTATAATATGTTATACAATTTTACCATCCATAAGCAGATTAATATTGCACCGAGGCTTTTTGGCCGAGCTCCCCGAATGCCAATTCCTATGCCTCAGCGATAACGAGATCCCCAACTTGGACTGGTGCCTGGGTGGAAAGTATGCGGGTCAAAGACGAACTATCCCAGAGAAGAAACATGGAAACATGGCTTACTTCCCAACACTTCGTCCATTTCTTTCAAACTCTTGTTTGGAATCAAGAATCTGAACAAAATAAGTCATTTTCCATCATTTTCCCCTATGATCCCCTATGTTACATAGCAGGATATAGCAGGTACCAGGAGTTTTTGCACAACCAATCTCAGGATCCCATGGGCCAACTCCCGAAACGACGCCAGGCTTCCACCTCTGCAGAAGTTGGAGTCCCTGCACTTGGAACGATGTCGCCTGGCTGGAGATGCCGTTTTGGGGGCAGTTGTGAAAATGACACCAAAATTACCAAGCAAAATTGATAAAATACTGATATTTAGGCATTCAATGGCATTCAATATTTAACTTTGGAAAAAACATAAACCATGACTTGGTGAAATTGACAAAGAATATGGTAAAGACTCAATTGGAATCAGAGTGTAAATCAGTGAACATCTAGGGCTTTTAATGTTTCTGCAGTGGCTTTTCCATCAACCAACACAACCGGATGGGGATAAAAAACATGATGTTTCACATGATGTAACTATTGGACCTGAGGCATCCCGTGGCCGGTGCCCTTTCAGGCAATTTGACATCCCTCAAAGGCATCGCCAGATGCCAGGCCTGGAAAAACCCCCGGATCTGGCCTGGAGACAAACTTCTGCTTGGTGGTTTCAAACGTGTTACAAACGTGTTTTACAGAAACAGAAATGGGATGATAAATCATGATGAATCATGATCTCCAATGACTCAATTTATTTCAGATGGGTTGAAACATGAAACCATCAGTTTTCCAAGGAATTCACGGCAGTTTAGGCAGGATCCCGAAGATGTGGAAGAGTGACCCCGGGACCACAGGGGTAGTCGACAAGATCCCTCGTTCTGTATCGGTTGAAACTGTATGTTGAATAATGACAACACAGCAATACAGAGTCTTTGTGCATTCGCTATGTATACTGTACAATTACCCACAGGCGCCGTGTGTTGCCCAGACATTAACATTGAGAATGTCGTGCTGTCGAATATATGATAGGAGAGATTAGAGATTGCAGAAGATACTGCGTATACGCAGTGTTTTCCAGTTTAGGATTCAAAGTTTTCAGAGCCTAGGTTTTAGGGTTTAGGGTTTAGGGTTTTAGGGTTTGGGGTTTTAGGGTTTGGGGTTTTAGGGTTTAGGATGGTTTAGGGTTTTAGGGTTTAGGGTGCGTCGTCTGGGAAATCTCAAAACACTGGCCCTGCGCAGGTGTTTGAGCATGTTGAAGGATAATATTTAAACATGTTTAAACGCCATTTGAACCTTCCGGGCAACACACAGCGCCTGGCCCTACAATTACAATGATATCATTTTGTTTCATTTTATTTCGATATATCATACTTACATATGGGTGCATATAAGATATTGGAAGATGAATATGAGAGTATCATCATATGATCTATGTATATCTATGTAATATCCTTCAAATACAGTAATTATAGTTATTGCTTACGTTATTGCTTACTACCTCTTGCCGCGACCTGCAGGAGTTACAAAAGTTGGAAGCAGGTGGAAATCACCTCACCGACGCGTCTGGAAGCCCAGAAGCCCAAGCTGTTGCTGCTGTTGCTCAGCCTGGGAGGATAAAAACTGCTCATAGCTTGGATTCGAACGTGATTCCAAGACTACACAAATCATGACACATCATATTTAAGTTGAATTTTGTTGATCTACTGAAATCTACTGAATATGTGAAATTATGTAAACAGATGTGCGGTAAAGAGTATTCCTAAAATAAGCATATGTAATCCCCAATTCGACTCTTTGGAGCCAGCCTTAAGCTTGGTTTTGCAATTTGCTACCGATCGTATCCAATTGTTGGCGTTTCTATCTTCGTTTAAAGAATTGACTCTTTTCTGTATTGCTCAGAAAATCTAAGACATTGAAAACAGAAGATGGAACTTGTATAGAATTATATTCCATCAAAACTGTTCATTTTTGTTCATTTTTGTTCATTTTTGCATGGTTCCACCATGTTTCACCACTGGTCCACTGGTTCCATGTCAGACACACCAGATTTCAGGGGTCCCGGGGGTCCACCCCTTGGCTGTGCAGGTTGGAACTCCAGAAGCTCAGCAAATTGAGCCAAGTCTCCCTGGAGGAGCTGCAGTGTTTTTTTCCCGGTTTTTGCACATCCATTTGGCCATTTTGGTTCCTGATTCATCCTGATTATTCATCCTGATTCATCCTGTTTGCCATGGTTAATGCATATTGGACCAATAATTCTTGAGACTCCAGGACAACTTTGTGGACTCCCTGGACACCTTTGCCCAATTGCCCGGCACCGAAGGGGGCAGAGGGATGAGGCAAATAACATCCTCAGCGTGATGGATGGCTAGTGCCAGGTAGAAAAGGATTCATCCCTAGAATGGTTCATTTCTGCTTATTTCAGGATTATGAAATAGATTAATATTTGCCACAATAGAGGCCCCCCCCCAAACAGCATGGAACTGAATAAGGAGGAAACTTTTTGCCACAATAGAGTACCATGCTACTAATCAGGTGCTAACATTACTGTATTTGCCTCCTTCCAAACACCAACATAGAACCCCACGTGAACCCAACGTGAACCCCATGTGAAGCCCATGTGAACCGCGTTTGAGACTGGTGGAAACCAAGGAGTTGTTTGATGGAACTCTACTTGAGCAACAATGTCATCGAGGACAGGGTTTCGTTGGGTCCAGCAGGCCATGTTTTTGACGGCTTGAAGCTAGACTCTAGACTCTAGATGAAGCTCCCACCAAGTCAGTGATTTGATATGATTATATAGATTCTTTTGTATGGAGGCCAAGACCTTTTGTTGGTATGGTTGAGCGAAATCACCCACAGTCGGGGAGGTCACTGGATTGATCTGTGGGAAAAGTTGCAAAGAAACCGGGACACATGATGTGAATGAATGAACCATTGTGATCTCAGTATGAACCATGCTTTTATTGTTTTTTCTTAAAACCAATCAGAGGAATTTCCTCTGATATTTCCCCTTCCGGATAGCATGGCCTCAGGAGCTGAGATCTTTGTTCCTTGGCGGGACATGTTTTGAATTGTTTTGCTGGTCATCGAAATCCAAATTCCAAGAATCAGAACATGAGTTTTTCCAACGAAATATGACTCCCTACCAAGGTTGCTGCTGAAGCAACTGCCGAAGCTCTTGGTCCTGGACCTGGCGGGCAACGACCTTTGCAAGGCGGGGGGGCCATCAAAAAGCCGGGCTGTTTAATTATTGTTTTGATTTGTTTTGTATATATATAAATATATAAAATGAATTACGAACATATCACATAGCAATATAGAGCTATAAGATGCTATAAGGCATTATAAGGCTATAATTTTGCTGCAGTTAAAGAGATCATGTACATATCACACGTATATATAGATAGATAGAGATATATAAAATACCCCATATGTATATATATATGTATATTCATATATTCATTTATTCATTTAATCATTTATTGTTTTTATTTATTTATGTGTTTAGTTATTTATTTATCGAACGTATATATATATATTTATTGATATATACCAGATATATTGATATATTCCAGGTAGTAGTGCCTGGCCCGTGCCGGTGCGGAAGTTTCGAAAAAAGAAAATTGGCTTTAAGAAATCAATTGCCTTCTGGCCAAAAACCATTTGTTGTTTGAACTGCCGGGTGTCCTCTTGAGGCCAGTGACTACCGGCAGTACGCCATGTTCCACCTGCGAAAATTGAAGGCACGATGAAGACAGACGGGAAGCGCTTGGGAACCCATCCAAGATCAGTTCACTTTGTTCTCGAAGGTGAACCCTTACTGGAATGACTTTTGTTGTTATTGTTGTTACCACATGTTACTACTATATATTTCTACTTATCATTGTTACTGTTGTTTATAATCATTACTATTATTGTCAATTACTGTAAGGTTATTCCGCTTCGCCCAGAATTTGGCTAATTTTGTACCAACATCAGAGAATCTCGAACCTGGCTCATCGCATCTGACAAGTCTGTGTATCAAACAATTGGTGGTTTCCGACATTACTTTATCAAAAACGTGGGTACCCCAAATGCCAATTGTTTTTCTATTTTTTCTAAAATCCATGGGGAAATATATCGAAATATACATGACAGACATGAATGATATATATATATATATATATGTATATTATATACATATATAATAAGACGGACTGCCTGTATTTATTCACCCCCCCCAAAAGAGGAAAACTCATGGGAGGACCTTGGGTTCTATGCAGGGGACCGTCCTGGACCCCCGCTCAGCATGACCATCACGGTCATGCTTCCAAGGGTTGTGAAATCAAGTTCCTCACCACTTCCTGAACATCCATAGAGTTGCTAGGGCTTTCTGATTTTGTGGTTGGTTTTTATCTTTCGAAACCAGTGTTCTACCCCATATGGCAGTGTGTCAAAACCTTGTACCCCTGGTGAACATCAAAATAGCTGGTAAATGGATGTTCATCCCCCTAAAAATGGTATTAATAGGTATTGATCCATACCCATATGAAGCCACCCACAGCAGCTGGGATTTGTACAACCATCGAATTTCCGCGCCAGGTGCTGGATGGGATCCCCTTGTCCAAGGCCGAACAACAACAGGCAGATGAGAAGTTCAGTGGCAAGGCGTGGCGATGGATCACCATGGTAGCCATGGGGGCATTGGTGAAACCAATGGTTTCCTCGATGGCTGATGATCTGATGTGGGTATGGGTCAATACCTATTAATACCATTTTGAGTGGGATGAACATCCATTTTAACCCAGCTATTTTGATGTGAACTACAGGGGTACAAGGTTTTGACACACTGACATGTTGGAGATCCTGGGACTTTTGGGTTTGGGGATGACCTTATGGTGTTGATTTTTTTGTTTTGGGCGGAAAAGTGCGGAATAATTTTATGCCAAAGTATCTGAACAATATATAAAAATATCACAACCCGTTATTAAATCAAGTTGCATTAAGATATACTGTAAACCGATTGACTACGTATTGTCTATTTCCATTCATAATGCAAATTAATACTACTACACAACTCTGGAATGAACATGTCCTTGATTGTTTTTGGGGTTTCCCATAGTATCAGTCAACCACCGGTTGAACTAGTTTTCTACATAGTTGGAGAGTAGTGATTTAAACTGGATACGTTCTATCCTGTAGGTATTCATTGGATTCTACCCCAGCCCACTTCTAAGAGTGGATAGCAAAGGTTATCAGTCATCCTAGGTATCCTCCAGCCAAAAATGGCATGGTGTCTCATGGTTTACTACCAATCCCCATTTGCTCAATCATACACTCAGTTGGACTCATTTTGGGGTAGTTTTTGGGCTAAATCATGTTAAATCCACTTGATGAACACATCAAGTCCATTTCTCCAGTCTCCACTTGTTAGGTCACCATGGAGTTGCTGGAAGACAAGCTGGGCCCTTCGCCCTCCTGTTGCGGTGCCCAGCTGGCCGTGAGACGTATCACGGGTGAGTCAGAAAAAGCAATTGGCGAGATGGGCCGCTGATTTGGGTGATTTCAGCAGTGAAACATCCAAATTCTTGGCAGTAGCAGATTGCAAATGTGATCAAAAAATGTTGATCCACACTGAAATGGTCACATAAAATCCGCATTTCCAAAATTCGTGATGCCCGGCTGGTCTGACGAGGTTATACCTTCCGCACGGTGGATCTTAGCAACCAGGGGATCCGCGAAATCGCCACTTGGGCCCCGATATGGTGATGGCGGACTGCGATTTTAAATATGCATGACAGATTGAAGGAAGCGCATGTATATATACTAGTATATGTGTATTAATGAATTATATACTGATATATATATATATTGTGTATATATGTGTATTATACACTAAATTATATACAGTGTATATATATATACATGTTATGAGGTACGATTGAATGACGTGATTGTTCCCCTGATCATTGTTTGAATTCCCAGGACAGAAACTATGTCCACTGGCAGATAGAATATATCTATATATCTATATATCTATGTATCTATGTATCTATATATCTATATATCTATATATCTATATATCTATATATCTATATATCTATATATCTATATGTCTATATATATATATATATCTATATCTCTATATATCTATATCTCTACATCTCTACATCTCTATGTATCTATATATATATATCTATATATATATATATATCTATATATCTATGTATCTATATATCTATATATCTATATATCTATATATCTATATATCTACATATCTACATATCTATATATCTATATATCTATATCTTATCTGTAATGTCTGTATCTATATCTATATCTATTATCTATATATATATATATATATATCTATATCCATATCTATATCTGTTAGATCTTATCTATAATGTATCGTATCTGTATCTATATCTATATCTATATCTATTATAGTGTTGCCACCACTATAGGCCAGGATGTTCCCCACATTTGGCCCCATGAAGGTCCTGTGGTGCCCATTTGTTGACATAGCCATTTGGGGTCCACGACGTGCACTATGCTAAACACGTGTCCTACCGCCATCAGCAGAAAGTCACAAACAAAATTTCGGGGAGCTCACACAGCCTGTGAAAACTGTAGCTGGCAGAGTTCGTTCAGATCACATTTAAGCTCTCCATGTAGATCCGTGTTTGCTCATTTTATCGATAAGAAGAGACAGTTGCTGTAGCCATATCCCAAAAAAAGGTTTGCAATAATGCTTCAAACGATCAAAAACATGGTCACTGCGGATCTGGCGTTTAACCACAACCAACTCATTGGGCGCTGCATGAGATCGCCTGAGGGCCAGCTGATCAATGACGACCTCTTCCCATCTTTGAGGGTACCTTGGCATTCATGGGACAGGAATTGATTCGGATAAGGTCAACTTTTCACAGGAGTCAGTTTACCAACATTGGGAGCCACATTGGAAACAATTGATGGTTGGGTAAGAACTGTTGACCATGGTACTCAAACAGTGTTCGTTAAGCCCAGTTTTGCACACCAATTTCCTCCAATTTTGCTGGTTACAACTTCCTTTCACTTTGCCAGTTGCAATCTGGGATGGCCATTGAACTATCCCTTTGTTTGGGCCAATGGCTGGGTCTACGTCCTGGTACTTCGCAGCTCTAAACCAAGGAGTTGGTCCTGGATGGCAATCCGATCACGGACATCAGGCACCGGATGACATTTTGAGCAGTGCAAACCAACGTAGAAATCGGATGCTATCGATAGATCCAACAAGAACGAATAGAAAGTGGAATCAACACCAACAAATCGGAGCTTGTTTCTTGCGTATGAACATCAGATTTCGTTCCATATATGTGCCCGATGATCAAAACTATCAAGTAAACCCGCCATGCGGAAGGAACCTTGGGCCGCTGGTGAAGCTCCTGGTCTTGCGTTCGGGGCACCTGTTGCGGCTTTTCCCCACGCTTACTTCCTTTGCATTTGTTGCATTTGCTGCGTTGTGGGGGCAAGTGACATTTGGCAGATGACCTAGGTCTTAACAAGACCAAACTGGACCTGGAGAGTGGCGTCCTTGGCGGCGTTGCCAACTCAGGCTCCAGGAGAGTGGCAGTTTTGTTGCCGACCTAGGCGTGGCAAATTGATCAAATTGCAACTTTGCAGAATTTCTTGGGATTCAGCTTCTCGCTTTCATGACTTTCATGATTTTCATGGTCGTTGAACCAGATCCGCCCAGATTTAACCCAATTCATGACCCCTGTTGGCCACTACAAGATGTAGTCGGAGAACGCCAGCAGCCCAGGCCGAGTTTACTGGCGGCTTGGGGACCTTTCCCAATTTGCAGGTACAGCTGGGAACTTCCGACGGGACTTGGTGGCAAAACCTCCACAGTGGCTTCATATGTCCCAAAACTGGTCATACTTCACGAATTCGTCGGTTGGTGATTTACAAGTTGAATTTGGCCCCCATGAATTTTGGCATTGCAGGTCTTAGAGCTTGGCTACAGCTGCATTGCAGATATGAGCTGCTTGGTTGAGCAGCGCCTGTCCTGGAGCTCTTGCAGAGATGATCATCTAACAGCTACCAGGTTAGTCATTAATATTCCTTGAACATCCTGAAGACCAAACTTAGGCTATCTTAGGGCTTAGGGATTGAAGTGATTCAGTGTTTAGATGTTCCTCAGCTGCGAGAAATGTGATGTGCCAATGTGATGTGCCCACCTTTCAGAGGAATTGTTGCCCCACCAAACCCAGCTTAATAGAATTTTCCATGCATCTTCCTTTCCTTGCGGGCAATACCGCAACAAAACTACATCTAAGATTCAAGATGATAAGCAACTACTTGCGACAGAACCAGCATTGAACAGTTTTTCAGCTTTGAGCTTCCATGTTCAGTTTAAGGGTAGTATATATATAATATTATATATATATATATTGTAATACATATAAATTAATGTCTTCCATTCCGTTAAAGTTGTTGTATTTTTTAAAATTCTATTTACATATTTTCATTACCCTTGTTGATTATCTTGCTGCTTGGGCAAGACATCCACCCAGTCATTGCTGAGGAGTCTTCTCAGAGCTGGGACCTCGGGTGGTGAATTCACCCCCAATCCATGACATGTTGGACTGGGAGAATGGTTACAGTAATCATGGCATCAGAGGCGTTTCCTGTTTTGAGACAAACCCAAAAGAACCGTTTTTGTTTCCGATGTTTCCTTGGAATCTGTGTAGCAGCTAGTTGTTGGTGTCCAACACTTCAATGTCTGCGTCTGAAGCAATCCTTGTACATTGAACTGCGAGTGAAGCCGTTGTACAGTAGATGTTCGACCTCAAAACAAGGCGATTCCGGAGATTTTCCGGTGACCCCGGTGACCCCTAAAAGTGGAAAATGCCAGCCACTTGGAGATAGTCACCAAGGTTGCCCCTGCAGAGCCTGAGAATTTTGCACCTCCCTGGCAACGAGATCAGTAAGTTGGAGGCTCCGTTGCCATCCCAGGGGGTGGGCAGTTGGCGATTTTGTGATGGGTCGTTGAATTATCAACTTTAGCAAAAGGGAGATGAACCCTAGACATGCTTTGTTGGCTCATACACGCTCTCATCATGTATATTGCATATACAATATTATAATATATAACATTATACATATACTACATCCCGTAAGTGGGGATGTTCCATAAGTGGAGATATTCTATTCATTTCTATTATATTCTGATATGATTCATGATGTTTTCCCTCTCCACCCCTCTTGCATCATGGATAGAAAACTGGCCACGCCGAAGTCCCAGGGCTTGAACAAGATGGAGCAGTTGAGGGAGCTGGTGCTGGACAAGAATCGGGTGAAGCAGTTTCTTGGCGCGGTGATTCATGGCCTGCTGGGATTTCCTTTGATGGTTTCCTGCAGTTATGAAACAAAAACATGATTTTCATGGGGATTTCTGATCATTCATATGAGAACATATCCCATTGGTAGGATATCCCCGGTATCCCATCAAGGGGAAACTGTTCGGAACTTGGATGAATCAAACACCCCAGAGAAATGGAAAACTGTTGAGTTACAGTGTTACATCATTATGAGATGTAGGATTTCATCATAGGGTACACCTTCCTCAATCCCAACATGCTGGGATATATCTGGGATCAGGATATGATGTGAGGGATGCCAGATATCTCATCTGCTGCCAAGGTTTGATGAGAAGTCCTTTGAAGGGCTCAGGGTGCGCCGCGAGTTGTTGCCATGCCTCAGTTCTAACCACTAGTGGTTGGTGGCGTCCACAAAAGGACTACAGTTGCACCGGGCAATCTCCCCTTGACCCAAGGGAACATCTGCAGGAAACCATGGATTTGTACTGCCAAATATGCGCACTACCAGTATTTTTTTATTGAACCAACGATATCACTGGGCAGGCGTTGCGAGAGCTGCGTGTGGAGGACAATGGACTGAAGAGTTTGCACCTCTGGAGAAGGTATAGTGACCTCATGGCCGGCCTCACCATAAATGATGGGTGAACATAGGGGGAATCATTGGAAAGCATCAACCATGATCTGAAATCAGGTTTCAGAAAGCGTGGGCAATTTGTCCAGATTCAACAGACTAGTTGATGCTCGAACATTGCAAACGTCTGCAAAAGGCCTTGAACGAGAATTACCTATGGGGAAAAATCCGTCTACATAAACTTTGCAACCACTAGAAATGCAACAATCTGACATACGCTCAGATGACCATGGGTTACAGTACAGGCCCTCGGTTCAACTCAATGCAAGGTCTATCCAACATTGGCCCTTTGCCGCGGCTTCGTGCGTTGGGAAGCCTGCTGCCGGTGGATTTGGGTTTGTTCCGCAGTTTGGAAACTCCCACATGTGACATACATAATGATCCTAATGGTTCTAGTCCCACTTTTGTCATCACCATGCTTGTTGGCTGCTTCCCTGTTTGGGTTGTTAACACCCCTTATCGGCCTTCCAGTACTCCAAGCTAGCAAATTGGATCCGCCTTGATATCCTTGTCAGGACTTTCCTATAAAATTAAACCATATTAAACCCCTCCCCCTTCTTTTGCAATCTTCGCCCCCAGCCTCAAAGTTTTTCGATGGAGGTCTCAAGGCTTTTCCACTGGCCGCCCGCCGAGGCTCTACCTGTCATTGAACCGCATTGTGGAGCTCTCGGAACTCGCCAGGGGCGCCCAGCAAATCGCACTGTTGATCGTCTGTTTCAATGGATTGGTTTAAGGGAAAATTTACAGGAAACCATGGTTTTTACCATTAAATATGGGGTTTTCCTGTAAATTTCCCCCTAAACCAATCCATTGTCTGTTGATCTGTTGATTTTGAAGACTTTTATAGAAGAACATGATGGTCATCTCCTCTAAGCTGTTAAGCAATCCCATGAAATATGCAAGGTTTACATAAAGCACATCTACACATGATTGGTTGATGTACGATGTTTTCAATGTTATACTGTTATACATTACATATAGCTTTCTTTTTCGTCCTCTGCGACTGGAATGACAAACCCAAATGAAGAACACATTTTCAGGTGTGTGAAAAACCAGCAGCAAGTGTTCATTTGGTCTATTGTCTCTGTCCAATTTTTGTTCAATAAGCCATAATAAACCTCAAACTAGCTCAGGTTGTTTGGTCAAATCGGGGCGTGGTGAAAAAGGGCGATGCTTCTACAAGCTTGGTACCTATATCCATATGTCTTGTGGATCTACCTATTTTAGTTTGATCTTGTTTGTTGGTTGAACCACCTAATTTGTGTTCACTACCATTGATTGCTATGAATCTCCATCAGGGTCTAAGAGTCTCAGGAGAAACTGCGCCCCTTGCGGCACTTGCTGGTGGTGCACATGGCTCAAAATCCAGCCACTCGGCCTGGAGATTTTGGATCAGGGTTCAGAGCTTCCGCAAGACCCTTGCAATAAATCTGAAATAACATTATATAGCATATCTATGCAAAAAAATTGGCCGGGGATCCTGGAAACCATCCCTGATGTTGGCAAAACAATCCACATCCCTTTGAAGTTTATATCCAGTATCCAGATGATATCCATACTACATTCGCATTATTATGTGTGCACACTATGTACATTAATTCTATCTCCACACTGTATATCGACACTGTGTATCCACATTGCATATCCACACCGTACATCATCCACATTATAATACATTATATACAATTTAGATTCAGATACATGTATATACACATATCAATAGATCATATCATCCCCCGATTTTTGGGTGGTGCTTTCATGCGCTTTCCGTCCAAATCCATTCAGGTAGCGCGGAAGCCGCAGTACCGGCTGCAGCTGCTACACTGTGTTCCGACCGCGCGCGCGGTGGATGGCCGGGAGGCGACCAAACTAAAACATGGAGTTAACATGGAACACATTAATGAACACATATTAAAACATGGGATTCCAACATATATTCCAACTCCAAATATTTCCAAATATTCTACTGGAAACATCTGGAAACTATCCTAAATGTTTGATGTCAACGGCTAAATGCTAACTTTGGCTGAGGCAAACTCCATTTGAATTGTCACTTCAATTATCTTCAATTCCCATTTGCGTTGATAAAGTCAAGGTTTTTTGGCGGCTTAGATCCTGTTCGTTACGGCAGGTGACGCATGAAGAACGGGAGCGACTAGATCAGGTGGCGCCCGGGGGCCCAGCCATTTTTTTCTCCGTGGTCATGGCCATGCGATCCCCCCAAAAAGGTGTAAACTCTATCACCCAATTTGATAGGAATTTAATCTACCAGTTCGAAATTGAGAATTTTCCTTTTGAATCCTTTTGACATTTCCTGAGTCTTAGCTCAGTGGTTAGTCATTGGCATTTTGACGGTTCTCAGTTGCGCATTTTCTGCCCGGGGGTTTCACATATTTCCCCCGTTTTCACACGATGATCCAGATTAACCATGATCAAAAGTGGCCTGCATATTCTTGGTACTGACATGTACTGACTCTATGGGTGGATCAAGATCAAGCACCAGCTTGGCCCTTCCCAAGGTTTATGGATGGTGGCAAGACTGCAGCAGCGGGGAGCTCAGCTGCGAGGGATGGGAATCGCCAGTTTTTGGGTGCTGGGACCCATGAGCGTTTGGCAGGAACAAAGATTGGCAGGTGGTCCCTTTGGTCCCAATGTTTGAGCCATGCCCGGCCATACACATTTAGACCAAAACAAACATACCCTCTGGTAAAGTAACATAACTATGGAAAATCACCATTTTTAATGGGAAAACTCACTATAAATGGCCATTTTCAATAGCTATGTTAAATTACCAGAGGGTAGATAAGGACATCTTCGCAAAACAACGCAACTGAATTTCAACCTGAATGAATGTGGCGTGAGGAAATATTAAGCTGCAGCAACAAATTGTCCATTGTGTTTTGCTCATAAGCTGCTGCTAATAAACAATAAGTACTGAGACCCTTCCATTCTGTTGAACTTGCTAGCACCGACACAGATATTTCGGAAGACATGTTATGAAGACATTGACACTTTGCCCACGAATCCAGTAGCTCTGTTTGGTGATTGCCATTGCGATACGGAAAAAAACGCAGTGTTTTTCTAGACAGCCAGTTGGATCAAACTCCAAGTCCAGACCAACACCAGCCACTGGTGTTTTTTAGATTTAATCAACCACCAATATTTGATATTTTCACTACCAGCAGTTGTATTCAACTATCTACTATGTTTGACTAGATATCAGATCCGGGGTGGGTGATTACAAAGCTTAAGCTTGGTTGCCTACATGAGCTATGGTCAATACTCATGGTTAATAACCATTAATAGGGGCTAGTCATCCAATGGTTCATAGGGATTTATAATAACCATTATAAGGATCGTTATTATGGATGGGATGACCATCAACCATATAGTGAGTATTGACCATGGCTCACATAATCATCAAGAACCTTTTGATATGTTTTGATATGTTTTGATGAACATTTGCACCTTCTCACCACTGTCGACCTGTATCCTGTTTCAGGTCTATGTTTTCAATGATCCTCCACCTTCGAATGTACAAGTGTCGGGCACCAAGATGACGCCGCCCAGCTCCATGAGACGAATCGGATTCTACCAACATGATATAGTAATATGTATAATATGGTATAATATGTTTATTATATGTATACAGTATATATATATGTATACTGTATATATACATATAATAAATATGTCACTGCATACATGTATACATATGTATATATATATATATATTAATCATATTTACATTCACACAGTCTTTACCCCGCTGACCATTGGCTGCCATGAGATGCTGCCAAGCATGCACGACTAGGACCTTCATATCACCGCCTGTTGCGACCGTGCAAGTACCAGCACCTCAGCTTGCAAATCTGCTGCAGAAATCCGTGGTCAATTCGTAAAACCCAGAGGGCCATGCATTGGTTGATGACTTTTCCCTACTAACCATCCAATGTTTTTGGGCCATATTTGATCCATGCCCTCCCATGCATACCATGTTCTTGAATCCTGGAAAGTGTGCTTTTGGTGAAATCTGCAAATGTTTCTGTTTCTTGGAAAACCAGATCACTTTGGTCTATTTGGATGGACTGTGCGAGGGATGGTCATTTGAAAAAATCGACGTCCTCGTTTTATGCAGGGTACTGGGCTTGTGGGCTGCAGACGTGCCACATCGATTTTCACAGACAAGGAACCCATGGGTTCGTTCACCAATAGAATGCAAGCGATGCTGAACCAGGAGATTTCGCAAAAATATGCAAAATTCAACATATACCCTCTGGTAATTTAACATGGCTATTGAAAATGGCCCATTTATAGTTGATTTTCCCATTAAAAATGGTGATTTTCCATAGCTATGTTAGTTTACCAGAGGGTAGTTTCTTGAAAACGACACATAAGGACCCAGAAAAGATTAGGGACATCTGTTTTCAGCAAGAAATATGCTACATCCACTGCATATCCCGATGAAACCTGCCAAGGGTAGCATCTTTCAAGATCCAGATCTTCTCGTCTTCCCCACTTAGCGTCACAAACGACCATGAATTGGGTTTTGCACAGCTTCTTGTCGGTTTGCTGTACAATTTACACGCAACCCCATTACTGTAGCTTGCTTATTGATCAGATTTGATCAGCCCCTTTTTGTTTGTTCCGTCCTTTGCTGTTGATCAGATTCCTGTTGTATTGTTGCTCATTTGCTTAATTACATATTTAATTACTATTTTCATGATTTTGCGATTCTGCACCTTGCAGGTCATTGCAGGTCACTTGCTTTTGTCGGTTGAACAAGTCCACAAATTTGTCGCTGATTTTATGCGCTGGCGAAATCTCACGTATGCTTTCTTCATCCCTCTCATATCCACATTTTTGAAACGGATTGCTTCAAGGGAAACTCTACAGGATAACATGGATTTTACCAGCAAACATCCAGATTTACTATAGACTTTCGTTCCATCATCCAATTCTCGGATTTTTGTTGCACCATGTTTTTACCGGTTCCATGGTTCCCATGGTCCTCTTCACCAAGGGTGGCCCCGGAAGCGACCTGGCCAAAGCGCCGGGAGCTGAGTTGGGGCTCCCAGCCTGAAACATGGGTAGATATGGGATGAGTCATAGGGATGTCATCATTGGATATGGATGGATATGGCTATTGATCCAGAGGTCCTTTTTCAAGGAGTTCTGAATGAGTTCTGATTGCGATGAACGGTTTCCATCCTCGCGACAGTTGTTTCGTCAGGTTCGTGAACATATGGTCTAATTTGCGAAATATTCGTGAAAGTTAGATAGATCTGTATGATACTGTATTATACTGTATCATGAGTTATGATACAAAGAACATGTAGGGATATTTTCGCTAGAAATTCCGCGAAGGAGGGGGGGCATGTATACATTATATATATATGTTACTACCTTGGATTCATGATGATTCATGGGGTAGCTCGTACGCAATGAAATGGTGATATTTTCCATCATTTTGTTTGAATTGGCTTCAAGGGGTGATTTTGGGAGATGCAGTGCCACAAACTTTCGAGGAGACTTGGATAGACATGAACTGGCATTCATCATCATTCATCTATACCCTCTGGTAAACTAACATAGCTATGGAAAATCACCATCTTTAATGGGTAAATCATCTATATGTTGAAATTTGGAATGGCAACTGCCAGTGGAAGCTAGTGGAACGACTCGTACTCTTTCCCAGCAGGCCGGCTTGCTGGGATCCTATTTGTATTTTATTTGGCAATTTGTACATCGGCTCTAAAACGATGGAAGTTACATCAATACCTGCCGAACGGAAATTTCTTTGGCAATTTTTGCATGATTTGTTCAGGCAATGTTCTCTGATGCGTTCTGCATGGTCAAAATTGCTCAATTCCTGAGGCAATGTTTTCTTGGTAATCCCTCGATTTATTTTAGACTATTTTAGAGCCGTTTCACTGACAGAACTCTCTCCTGTGGCCAATCAACTACATCTGAGGCGGGATCGCCGGTCTTCACAGGCACAAGGGGCTGGCTGGCGTGATGAACCTCTCCAGCAATCAATCTATCCTGGCTGTAGAATTGTACCATTTGTAGATTACACATACAGTATATATATACATAGATGAATGTAGATGGCATCGATACTTTTCTTACTGACTAAACCAATGTGAGGATGTCCTATTGGCGTGCGCAATCGGGTATACGGCAACGATTCAGCAGTGCTTTTTTTAATGATTTGTCCTGTTACTTGTAGTAGCATCTCGTAGCTTTCGAAAACATCTTATTCCAGGTGGACTGTAATGACTCCAGGCTCCTTTTGCTGCTGGTTTTCTACTGCTGCAGCTGATGATCGAACTCCAATAATAGCGTGTGTTTATCCTTCGGATATGCGCTGAAGCCAGCTCCAGTCTGAAAATCAGGTCTGGGTTTTATTACGGCTTTCAAAGTGTGTAATTTTGTTTGATATTTGGGTTAGTCACCAACTCTTGAGCCTCTTGCTCCTATGTTCAATGATTGTTTAACATATTGTTATTGTTCGTTGGTCACACAGGCTGGTCAACAGTAATGTTGATAGTGATATGAACACTGTCTACTGCTTGTATACTTTATATATCTTTATATCATATCCGTATTCTGGATAATGTTGTTGTAGAATTTGAAGTGTCAGGGAAATCATACAGTAAACTCTGTACATGTAGATGCCACAACACATGCGCTTCTTCTTTCGGCACGAACTCACTGAATCATTCAACCAACACAGAGATTTTCACTTTGCCAGTGATATGAGTGATGGGTCAAAACCTATTATTATCAATTCTAATGGGATGAACATCCATAAATCCCAGCTATTTTGATGTGAACTACAGGGGTACTATTGGTTTTGACACACTGCCATATGAGTGATGTCCCAAAAATGTTTGTTGGGTAAATCTCAGCCTCCCCACTGTGTTTCACCGCATTGAGCATCTCAATGCGCCCTGCGCTCAGGGGCAGGTGGAGCTGGACTTGTCAGGTGCGGTTGTAAACTCCAAAGAATTGGGAGTTGAACACGGTTGAACCAACGAAAAGACGGGAGAATATGGGTATTTATATAACTTAACATAACCTATATATATATGTAATATATTGTATATATGATTAATTATATGTATAGAGATATGTATAGTATATCCAATAAAAGTGCTTGGTGGTTTCAACTATTGGGATTTGTTCATCCTCAATGATGAATCAATGTTTGGGTTTTTCACGCAGCAGCAAAATGGTGCTGGGTTTTTGTGATCAAGGATCAGGTCATTAAGTTGCTTCCCCAACCTCTTATATATACCCTCTGGTTATGACTAACATAGCCGTGGTTAAGCCATGGCCCATAGAAATAGATGATTTTCCCATGAATACCTCCATTTATAAGGGATTTTCCATGGCTATGTTAAATAACCAGATGATATATATATATATATATATAATGTCGGTTCAATCAATGATCATGGAAAAGATGACATGAAAAAAGCTCAGCAGTAAATGGCATTGGCTCAAAACGTCTCAAAACATTTCAAAACATATCAAAATTATCAAAGCTCTTGCCCGTGCCAAGATATGGCGGAATGTTTGGTGAACGCTGCACAACTTGTGAAAAGACTGTTTTGCATCATTGGCCGACAGGTCTGAAGAAGGATCGCGCACAATCCGCGCGCAAGACAGTGCCAAATACCGGTCCAGGTGCACCAATAGCCGCTGGGACTTGTCGGCGACGTGTTTGTGAGCTCCCAAAGGTGCTGTTTGCGAACCCAAGAATTGTCTTAACAATCATCATCATCATCATCATCATCATGATGTTCATGTAATCCCCAGCTTTTCTCGGCGTCTTCTTGCAAGTATGTTTGCATCATTGAGTGTCTTTCCGGGAGGCAGATGACGCGACACATGCAGCTCTCAAGAAGTGAGCTTTGCACGGCGACGGTTGTTGTTTGAACCGGATACTGTATGGGTCAAAACTGGAGACTTTGATATAATTACTGTATATATCTGTATATTTTATTTGTCAAGCAACCCAATGATGTTGGGTGCATCACTTTGCATTTGGTTTTGAGCCGTACTCACATGCTGGGCTGTGACCATTAGAGTCTACTGTAACATCCTTCCTGTATATATATATAAAGCATCTTTTATTTCCATCTTGTTTCCTTTGTATATAAGATATTGTTTTCCTGTTGCTTGCGGCACAGCCAAGTTGAGTTTCACATCTAGTCCCAAAGTGAGGCTTCCAGGCTCTCACCAGACCTCTCAGCTGTTGCGAGAAGATGGGAGAGTAAGTCATTTGTCTATAGGCCTCTGTAGGCTGACCGCGCAGAAAATCCTGCGTGGGTTTGGCAATCGGCGGTACTTACAAAAATGAACACAAAATGATCTTTGGGAGCTCCCTTGGCTTTTTCCAGGTTTGATGGTAAAATTTCAGGGCTGTCGGGAAGGATTCATGGGTTATCACATGCTATCAAATTTTGCCATTTACATCGAATTGCCCCAACTACTGTAGTTCAAAATTGGTCCTGGCAGAGCAATTTCTAGGCCCTCAGGGAAATGAATGACAGGTTCCAGCACAAGAAAGTATAGCGTGCATAAACATCTATGTACTACCAAGCGTATGGCGTGTCTAACCCTTATGACTTAAGATGCCGAGGCCATGTCAAATGGCCGGAGGGTGTTTGCATCGCATTGTACTTTGATACTTGGCGTTCCGAGTCGACAATGGGGTTGACATCACCCATGACCCCACGCAACGATGCTACCACTTTGGCAGTACGTGGGCCAGAGAAGGGAAGATCTGATCCCTAAAATTCCATGGTTATGAGCATGCTGGGGTGAACCTGGGTGATTTTGTAAGCCCCATATCCATCCATATCCCCCAACTGTTGGGTATCCAGATGCGATACCCACAGGTTGATTACCATCTATCACCATCTATAGCTAGTGACCATGGAAAATGGAGCAACTGTTGGCCATCCCTCGAAACTCTTCCTGGCTCACAGACCGGGATCGCGGTCCAAAGGGAGCAGAGAGGCGCGTAAAACCCGTGTGGCAGCATGGGCTTTGAGGGCTTGATATGACTCATAGATCTTCCAGTGCCTCGAAATTGCAAGAGTAGAATCAGTAAGATTCAGTAAGATGATTATTACATATTATTACATGAAATGATAGATGTTTATCTCCTTCTTCGTCGCCTTCTTCAAGAAGTAGCTTGCTTTAAACATCCTCATGTTACCGTTGAGCACGAAATCGATGGATCGATAGTAGAGATTGTCCAGCTGATAATCCCAATTGACTAGGCAAATCTCCAGTCATGGGTACTCATCTGAACATATTTGGCACGAAGGTACCCTAATTTCTTGTAGCATCTTGTAGCTGTATATATTCTGTATCATAAAACATCATAAAACCATTTCTGTCGGTGAATTTTCTCCCATGTTTGCTAGTTCACTTCACCAGTTCATGAGCCCAGGCGCATCTCGCTGTGAGAGATGGAGGCATTGAGGGTACAAAATTGGCACATGTCCCTAAGGGCCCTATGTAGAGGAGTTGTTCATCATAGGGATTTTCAATAATTTTTGAATATATTTTTTAATATAAATATATATATATAAATTAAATAATAGCCACATGATTTCTATTTGCATCTATTTGATATGTTCATCTTGATTTAGTCTATTTGGAACTATTTGTCAGGTTTCGTGATGAACTTGACGCTCTATCATCTTTCGGCTAAATCCAAATCGTGGCCCAACGAGACAATAGCTGAGTTGGAAACCCAACAAGATCTGGGATATATGCCATGTTGGGAATACAGGCGGTGGTTGCATAATTATTATTCATACTGAGTACTATTTCAGATCATTCCACATACACCCTATTCAGTTTTGGGTAACCCTCAAACCTATTAATGTGGAGCTTTCAGGATCAGAAAAGCCATCATCTTTTGCTACTTAGATCATCTTAGATCCAGATGTTTGTTGGTTAAACATGGTTAAACCGTATGTTAAACCGTTCAAATTTATCTGACCCGCGCTGAGGGAGGCAGCAACCTCCCGGACCCCGCGGCCTTTGGAATGTACGGGACCTGGAAGGAGAGGTCGTGAATGGTCATGAGTCATGGTTGCGTATTTCCCTATCATCCCGGAAACCCTGTTTAGTATGGTTGACCCTAATGTTGACCCATGTTGAGGCTCATATATTTGGATCAACCACGGACTACTTGTTTGGTTGGTGGTTTTGGTGTTCTAATTTTCTATCCCTGATTGGGTGAAGAGGCTCGCTAGTGAGCAGAATTTTGTTCTGGAAAATTGGTTGATTCCCTCAAGTCTTTCAATGACACAGAAAGAATCCTGGTGGCTAGCACCATCACCAGGTTCTGCATGATCAGCCTCAGCTTTTCATTAAAATCAAGTTATTGCTCACTTGGGTGGTCGAATCTTTGGGTGGAAAGAAATATGGCCGACAATTTGGAGTTGACTACAAAGATAGAGAAATGGGGTACACATACCCGCCGCCGCCAGAATAGCATTTTTGGATACCCTCAACTACTTAGGGTCTAGAATAGGTGACCCGACAGGGGTGACTTTCCAAAGGTCTAAAGACATCAGTCCCCCCATTGTAGACCTTTTGGCCTACCAGCATTGTAGACCTTTTGGAGTCTCGTCTTGAGCAGCTTTGGTGCAAAACAAGCACTTC
>Ga0126342_10003439_pt1 | contig 26164 bp, 23 predicted proteins | sample Cyp1metagenome_FD_92528 | JGI IMG/M metagenome (GOLD analysis project Ga0126342, IMG submission 92528) | Coral microbial communities from Lord Howe Island, Old Settlement Bay, Australia - Cyphastrea 1 metagenome | ecosystem: Host-associated > Invertebrates > Cnidaria > Coral ...
CTACATATATATATATTATACTATATTATATTATATTATATTATATTATTTTATTTTATTTTATATTATATTATATTTTTTTTAATTTTATATTATATTATATTATAATATATATATATATATATTATTATTATATTATATATCTATGCTCTGATCATCTCTGATCCATCTCTTTTCCGCTGAGCCGCGTAGCTGCAGCGACCTTTTCCCTCAATTTTCTTGCAGCTCCAACGAAGTTGGTGCAGCTGCAGACGGTTGGTGCGCCTTTCTTCAGCCAGGTGGTTTCAGAGGAGTCTCCGCTTGTTGTGAAGGGTAGTGCCACAAAAACATCTTCAACAACTTGTTTTTTTTTCCATAAGTGACACAATAGAGTACCATCCAAACAAATCTATTATTGAGGATCTGAGCCCCTTGAAAGATTGTTTGGGTGCTGTGTTTAAATTGGGATCTATAAGGAACTTGATCATTTGGGACATCTGCAATGTAACATGGAAATTGATCTTGTAAGAAAATCATAAGGACAATAACCTGTATAAGGATTTTTCTTGGACCTACTTTTTGCTTCCTGAAAAATATGGATCTGAGAAAAACACTTTCCCCAATAGGGTACCATCCCTTCCAATTCCAGGAGACTAAATTTCAAAGACTTCCCCCAATAGCGTAGCATCCCACTAATAGGTACACTCCATTATATGTGTGCAGGATATCTAGGAATGGCTACAGTTTGAACTTGTTGGCAGGTATCAAGTTTGGGGTTGTAGCTACTGTAATCCGTCAAAACTTAGTTGACTGAAATTTGACTCATACCTTTTTTTTGCATTGGTCTTCTCTTGATGGAGTGGCATGTGATTTGCTTCTGGTCATCTGAAACACCGACGGACGTGACTGTCAGATGTGATCACCAGTGATGGGCGCATAAGTGGCTTGCAGATGGGAGTCGAGTGGGTGATGATTGTCAAAGCTTAAGACCCAAAAGTTTGGTTTATTTCTTTGAATGTTCATTATGTTCATTGCACAACACTAGGGTTGTGTCCCATACCATACCCAGGTGGCTAATTACATATTGAATGTGTATGTATGTATTGTGTATTATGTATTATGTGTACTGTATGTTTACGCTTATGTATTTGTATTATATGTACATGTACATGTATATGTAGTCTTGTTGTTTTGCTACACACAGATACTGTATTCATCTACACATTTACATCGTTCAGATTCAGGACATCTCCAACACGTAATCAACCTTCAACGGGATACCTACCGTGTATCTATTGTCACTAGTTGATGCATGATGATCAGTTGCGCTCCCAATTCCAAGTCGCAGCACCCGGAGAGTTGTGCCACAGATGGCTTGAGTTGACTGCTCAGGGGCGAGGAAAAGCAGGGCCAGTGGGCCTGTGGGCTGATACCCCCACGAATCTCTGTCCAAAGGATGAACGCTTGGACTTAAGGCTGTGCTAAACCCATCTAAACCCAATAATCAGCCCCACTTGTCCATGGTTAATATTGTTAATATCCATTCATTTCTGGTACAATTGGGTGTTTTAATAGAATGAAAGTTCGTTCTGTCTCTAAAAAGAGTGGATTTCGGGATATCTCTAGGGATTCTTGGCCGTTCCCGACGAAGCTGCGGTTGATCACCTCCATTGTCCATGTGGTCGATTCGCACCAAGTAATCTTAGGGACCCAAACAACCAGAAATAACGGTGTCAATGGATTGGTTTAAGGGAAAATCTAAAGGAAACCATTGCTTTTCCCGTGAAATATCAGGGTTTCCTGTATCCCTTGACCGTGGTTGTAAATGTCTTTGGTAGGCTCAGAATTCCTAAAATTTGTTTGAAACTGGGGAAACCACAACTTATTTCTGAGATGTAAAGCGTCATAGCAGTGCAAGGAGCCCACTTGTCTGTTGACCATTGTAAATGCATGATTGAATCGCCTTGTTTCGATCCATGAGACTGGCAAAATCTCGAACATTTGGAAAATTGTTCCCTGATGTTAACATATATGGATATATTATATATATATAGAACTTCACATTCTCTTTGGTCACTACAAATGTTCAGTAAAGACTGAAATGTTCCTGACAAATCACCAAATATCACATGTAGAAAGACACATGTCAAAATCTATAGAATCAGATGGTGAAATTGGTCGGCTACTTTTCCTGCACACGGATTTCCTGTGCGATGTGAGAGAGTCTTCCTGGATGTTCCTGGATGCTCAGAATCATTTAGATTCATGTGAATCCGACTGTTTCTTTTTTCATTTTTTTCATATGGACACACGTGACAGATGTCATGGTGGTACATGGTGGTCATATTCTTCACACTCCAGGAGTGGACAAGTGGCCCGTGTTGTCGAGCTCTTTCAACAGCATTCAGCTGAGGACGGGACAATCTTGAAAGGATTTCCAAGTGGTTTTCCATCAGTTTTCTTTGTGGGTGTCCAGTTCCACTAGTATAATTTAAGCGCCAGTACATCACGTGATGATATTTGATGATTATGGATATTTTTATGGAGATTACAACTCATGGCGTTCATTAAAGTTATACATCCATTCACCCAGTGGTCATCTGCGCTACCATCCTTTTCGCTGTTGGTAGTTGACCCCCCAGGAAGATGTTGGCCTTTTGCTGGGTGACTTCGGTGCTGTGTGGGAACCTCCTGGTGGATTCGGGTGGAGGTTGCATGACATGGGGAACGGATTGGTCAAAGAAACAGATGGGTCCTGGCATTTCCCCATGTTTGATCATTTTTGTTGCTGGAAATTTGGCAGGGTTGATTGCATCCATTAATGATAACCACCGCGGGAAAACTGGTGAAAACTGGTCATTATATATACCTCTTGATTTCCTCAGTTCACGCTTTCCAACGTGGGATCATAGGTGTTCACCCGCTCTCACAGTGCGGGGGTTGTTTGGTACCTGACTAAAAATGCGCAGCAAAGCTCATACAGTCATACCAACATATACTATATTATAGTATAATTGTAGTTATAATATTATATTATATTATAATTGTAGTTATTATATTATATTATATATTTTTTTTTTTTATATAATTGTAATTATTATACTCTATTATATTATATTATTTATATTATAATTGTAATTATTATATTATATTATAAATTATAATTATATATTATATTATATTATATTATAGTATATTATATTATATTATATTATATTATAGTATAGTATAGTATATTATATTATAGTATATTATATTATAATTGTAATTACTATATTATATTATATTATATTATATTATATTATAGTTTACTCTATTAATTTACCGATCTTGAACACCAATGAACTGCAAAATTATAGATCAACATAGCTCAATTGTCATAGAATTTTCCTTCCATCGACTCGGCAAATCCCAACTGGATGGGTTGCTGGGGGTTGCTGGGATCATTCCCGAAAATTCCCAAACACGTTTTTTGGGGGGTAAACATGGGTAAACACTAAAGTTACTAAAGATGGATGAGTTAAAACTGAAGATCATTCGGGTACCCAAGGTACCCTGCAATTCAGGAAGGTAGAAAATCACAACTTGGAACAGGAAAACCATTTGTCAATGGGGAACTGCTCCGTTTTGCGTCCTCAAAGACATCGAAAAGCTCAAAACCTGGAAATGAGGGCGGACATATTTGAACGAATTGAACACATTGCAGAACATCTTGGAAGAAAGGAAAAGAACTATAGATACTGCATAGCAATCTTTTGTAGGCTTTTAATATATATGTGTTGGTTCTCCAGGTTTCTTTTTAGGTCTTCAATAGGCAACGTCGTTGAGGTCCGGACCTTTGAGCGTGGAGGCTCCCGAGGTTGCGAAGGTGCCATCTTTCCTGGGTCCTGGTGGATGTCATGGAAAAACACCCAGATGAGACGAGCCACACCACTATCCAATTCTAGCATTGCATATGCGTATACAATAGGTTTTGTTTAATGTTATTACTGTAATATGGAAGTGCCTGTATTGTATTCAATTGTGTCATTTGTTTGGTACATGTGTGCAAATAGGTCTTTCTGAAACTGGAGGAACCACAAAACCATGGGGTTTTAAATATATTACAGTCTAATCTTGGATGATTTGGGATTAGCCTCACTTTAAGAACCCCAAACATATATGTTCAGATGCGATATGGTTTATAAAGCTATAATGTATATATATATATATGTATATACATACATCCAGTAATATATATATATATATATATATTATATATTATATATATATGTCATCCCTTCAAGGGGCCGGGCTTTTCAGGCCCCTTTGGTGCGTCTCGAAGCTCTGGGCTGGTCCTTGGCATATGACCAGAGCGTGGTCCCCGCAAGCTGCGGGGCGCCCGGTCACCGGTTCGACGGTCACCGGTCCAGTGAAGATGTTCCAATGGCTTACCCGGCTGGGTAAACTAACTGAGACCCATCTGGGGGGTTCCATATTGATGGGATTTACCCCCAAAAACGCTGGTTTAGTTCATGGAAAATCCATGAAAACCCGGCCTGGTAAACGTTTACAGTTTGCTATTGAGAATGGCCCAGTCGAAATAGTTGATGTACCCAGCTATAAAATGGTGGATCGTTCCATAGTTATGTTGGTTTACCAGAGGGTACTGCAGATGCTTCGCATGAGTTTTATCGACTCATTTTCCGATCATAGTTCTTTGCAGTTTACCCAAGTTGCTATCCTAGATATCTTGGAGATTCTTGGAGTGAGTTTGAGAAGAATTTGAGAGGTTGGACTCCCCCATGGATGGGGATTCACCACATGGTTTCCTGATGACTTTCCCTTGGAAACCCCAGTCGCTTAGGTTTCTTAGGCTATCTCTCTGACTTCATGGTCACCAGTCGCAAGGCTGGATTTGGCCGGGTCCAACTATGGAAACTATATTAGGATCTATATGGTATGCGAATATCCATCATAAACACGCCTTAGGATAGTTATATATATACACATAAACCAACTTGCTTGTGATTTAATGACCATGCAGTATGTAGGTGTATATCTGGGTGATTCGGTAATTCAATGATAAAGAAATGTTGTGATATATGAGGGACTATTTGGGGGGTATTATTTTATAGCAAACATCAGGACTGAGACACCCAAAAATGGTTAGTTGTTTTGATGTCTCAAATTCCTACAACATGGTACCGCAATGTACCACATAGTTAGGTGACCTGATTTACTATAGGCAAACTGGGGCAGATGCGGGATATACCTGTAGTCAAATGTGTTCATAAACCAACTTGTTAACTGCATATCGTCAGGTGCAGCCACTAAGTGTGGAAGCCATGTCCACAGCCAATATCATTGGAGAGGCGAGAATCCGTCTCGTTTTCACGGATTGGTTTTTTAGGGAACGTCTAGAAGAAACTATATTATTTTTCTTGCATTCATTTTTCAGTGTTCCCAAAATTCCCAACTGAACATAAATGAAGCATTTCTGTTGGTTACTCTGCGAATGTTTTTCCGATTTCTTGGTGACCGGATGGGGAAATGATTGAGATGATCCCCTAAAATCCGAAAAAATGCCACCATGATTAATGGGAAATCCACCATGATTAATGGGAAATCCACCATGTTCGGATGGGGAAATGTGTATAGATTGGGTACGGTCCAAGATATTTAGCCTTCAATCATCCAACGACTGGTTCCGATCTAATAGAGCACATGACATGATGAGTTTCCAATATACCCATGGTGCCAGATGGTGCCCATGTTTCCCATTTTTCTTAATGAAGTCGTTCAGGTTGTTTTGATGAGAAGCATTGGTTGAACAGTTGAACCAATAAACTATGTCCTCTTCAAGCCTCATTCTTTGAGATGGTACCCTCTGGTTATGACTAACATAGCCATGGAAAATGGTCCATAGAAATAGATGGTTTACCTATTAAACATGGTGGATCTTTCCACGGCAAACTGGCAATGTCATAACCTAATGGTAGAGATGCCACGGTCGAAAATTTTTCGATGGACTCAGACGGCCCTGTTCCCAGGCGCAGTTGGACGCCCCTTTGTCAGATCATCAGGCCGTGAAGGCGGGACTGGTTTAGGGGTGTCCTGCCGAAACAGGTACCATTATTTTGATTAGGATGGATGCTTTACATGGAAAATCCTGTTAAAATGGATGAAAACTGGGGGTACCCCCATGACTTAGGAAACCTCCATACAGGAGATTCAAGCAAAATTGTGATAGAATCGGACAGAATCGAGAGTGGGATAGTGGTGATAGAATTACTGTACATACTCGAATGGGATGTGCATCCCCATTCGGAGCCCGCAACTCATGTATTTCAGGGGAGCCATAGCCGTATATTCGCTTAGCCCTTGGTAATTTGACATATCGAACATCTCCATGTTGAATAGGTGCCATGTTCTATAGCGATGGTCCAGTTGGAAACATGGACACTCCACCTCTGAACAGAGGGATGCACGAACCGCTTGAGCAAAACTTGTGGGGACACTCTCAGAATCTTAGCTTGGTATTGGAAAATAAACATGTTCAATGGCAAAATATAGGACAATCATCTATCCCAGAATTGAATGATGGAAGATTTTAGAGGGAACCCCGGAATTTGAGGGTTTACCATGGTTTCCCTGCAGATGTTCCCGTAAGGCGGTCCGTTGAATCGACACATTGAATCTACAAATGTTTTTTCTCAAACTTGGGGTATCTTGGGGTATATACATGCACATGATTGCACATGTATATACGGTACAGACGATTGGTTGTTCCATTCGGAATGACAAATTTTGGGAACCCCCAAGACGGCTTGTTCATATTCATGAAACCTGAAACTCTGACCCAGTCCCATCTGGAAGCATGGTACAAAGGTGAGGAGAAGAAGCAACCCAGAACTCCCCAGAAGCAGAATGGTACCTTCTGGTAAACTAACACAACTTTTGAACATCTCCATTTCAATAGGTACTGTAAATCTTCTATAAATGGGCCATTTTCTATAGCTATGTGAGTTTACCAGAGGGTAGTGCCTATGTAACCACAGGTCCCCTTGGGGCACAGGCTTGAGGTGCAGAAGGCGAAGATTGTCCATAGAAGTTCCTCCAGAGTGTTCATGAAAGTAACTCTGATGGTTCCATCAAACCATATACATGTATAATATATACACGTTCAATCACTTTCTAGTGTATTAGCATCGGTATTATCATCATTGTTATCAAAGTACTATTGATAGTGATAATGCCGGTAATATCGAGACAGTAACAACAATAAACAATATAGTGATATATAGTGTATTTCTAGAATATTTTGCATTATACAGGACATATTTATACAATTACAGACTATATATATATAATTTTGATATTTATATACTATACTATATTTTCCTCAATGGGGACCTGCCTCTTCCATAATTTGCTCATTGCTCTCAAGCTCATGGCTCTCAAGTTCAGTGCACCAATTCAGTGGAATCCAACACACCTCACCTGCCAGGCAGTGTTTTCCATCGGTTCACTGCAGTCGTCGCAAGGGCTACCCAGGATGCAAGGTCATTCAGCCCGAGAACCATCAGGGCAAGGGATATAAGGATGGGTCAAAGCCTATTATGACCATATTTGAGGGGAATAACACTCAATCAACCAACCATTTTTGGGTACGATCCGGGTACCAGGGTTTTGACCCATATATTGACAATCACTGCAATGGTGGTTGTTCAACGGCACGTTGACAAACGACGATGTTCAGCGCAGGGAGTTGAAGCCACCAATTCCATCCGTTTGTGGGTCCATGTAAAAGTACCCCATCGTATTGAGTAATATGGGATATTCATCTTATATCATATATTATACCTCATGGGATTCGCAAATGATCTATATTGCAGAACAAAGTAGAGTGTAGTGTATATCTCAAACATATCCTATTGGTATAATATCAGTCATACACTAATATGTTTTTTGGAAATTCCATATGTACCAATCATCCATGAAGGTACCCTCCGGTAGTCAAACGTGGCAGTGGCAATCAAAAATCCTAGATTCTAGATACATGATATGTTTCAGTGAGTGATCTTTAGATGGTGGATTTTCCATTTCTATGTAATGCATTGTAATGCCCTGTATCCCATCTATTTCCAGAGGCTATCCCCAAACATATTTCTATGATTACCAGAAATGGGTCACCTATTTGAAAGAAATGTTCACCATAGATTGGCTTCTATTCAACAATACCCAGCTATAAACCTCCATTTGGTTCGGCAATTTTCGAGCTAGCCACGTTTGATGAAACCAAAGGGCACCCCGACTTGGATGTGCATCCCACTAAGTAAGTGATTGATAATCCATAAGCATATATAAGCCATATATATATACATATATATAATCCCATTATATAAGTGGGGACATTCCATATATAACTCAGGGTTTTTGAGCCATTTCCTATGCGTGGGCCGTGGGCCGTGGGGCCCTCTCCCAGTGCCGAGGCGTACCGCTGCAGTTCCGAGTGCCATGGAGGCTTGCAAACCTACCGGCACGGTTGGGGATGGGAGCAGTTTGATATGGGGAGGGGTCAAAAATTGTCAATTTATCTTTCTTTTTAACATCGAACACCAGCTGCCAGCTATTTTAGTGTGATAACCAGGGTACCAGGTTTTCGACCCATAGTCATATGGCTTGTATGCTTTTGTTTGCCATACTTGGAGTAATGAGTAATCTGATGAATTTCTGTAGGAGATTAGTTTCTGTTCGTTGGCCTGTTGTCCTGTATTATACGTATCCTGGAAACAAAGACACGTGGATGATATTTAAAGTTTGGCAGAGAAACCAGAAGTATGAACACTTCCCTCATGTAGATGTGGAAAGTACATGAAAATCCATGAACATCCATCATTTGTAGATCATGTCCTAGGGAAATTGACGGATCTCCATAGCTCCATAGCTATGTTTGTCTATGGGGTGCCGCCTGGTTGGCTCAGCATCTCCAAAGAAACAGGCGGAGATTCCCATTTTGGGCTTCGGCAGCCTCTGGCCTCAGTGGGGCCCGTGGGGAGATGGATACAGCGGGGAGTGAGACTCGCCAGGCTCCTTGTTGTCCCTGCTTCAATGTGCATCGATGATCACAATCACAATCGTAAATCCCCAGCTTGGGTTATTCTATTCCATTCATATCCATTGATAGAGTGGCCTAATAGGTATGATTCTTATCTTGTAATAGTACAACAGCTCATCCCTAGACGGAAGCACCAACGAAACATCAGAGATATCGATCTCCAACAACTACCAATCCACCATCCTGCAACTCTCAAAATGTTCCGGATTAAGTCAGGCACAACAACCCAATCATCTCACAACCAATCACTGAACTCACCAAGAGCCACAGTGAATCAAATATCCAATCACAAAGCCTTTCCGGTTTAGCAATGAGGTCACTTTTTGCCCGAAGATCTTCGCGACGAACGCCTCTCGGATGAGGAGTTCTACCGAAGGGTGGACCAGCTCACGCAAGACGCGGTGAAGGCTCGGTGATTCGCGAAACAGCAGGCGAACCAGAGAGACACCAGAAACTATGACCATGTGTTTGGCACTGCACATCAAACAGATGTTTTGAATGAGTGGTTTCACGATGTTTCACTCATGTTAATCTTATGTCAATCATCCCCAACTTAGAACGGATACACATGGATAAGGCGAACCGCCAATGAGGATTCGCTTCCGTCAGGAAGCGCTTGCATTTGGGGTGAGGCTCTTTGACAGCGGCACAGGAAACCGTGGCATGTTTGGTTACCGTTGATGATTAGTTCGGGGATCATACTACTGGTACCTGTTGTTTTAAGGGACTTGAGGGACTTGGAATATTTTAGAATCCAATAGGGGATGATTAAACCCTCTGGTAAAGTAACATAGCTTTGGAATTTATATGAATTTATCACCATTTCTGATAGGATGTAATAGGTAAATCAACAAACTCTAAATGGCCGTGTTCAATAGCAAACTGTTAGTTTACCAGAGGGGATGTGAAACTCGAACGATCAAATTGGAAGTGATTTTCCACCGTTTCAATCCATTTGTTCGGTGTCCCTGTTCCTTTTCAGGGATGGATTCAGATGTAATTTGTCATGGTGCGAAGAGAATGTGTATCCACCCGGGCTTCCACCGTCCTTTCCAATCGCAGCACTTGTTGATCCCACGAAGACTGAAACGTGCCCCTTGGATCCCCTTGGTGTGTCAGAAACTTGGTTGCACCAAATACATCACTCCCACGAAGGAATTTCATCCCTGAAAAATCATCCTCTCTCATCCTCAACATTCCACAACATTCTTCAGCCAAGAGTCAGTGCTCATCAATATGACGTTGGACATCGGATGACACCGGACATCAAAATAGCTCGAAGATTTGCTGAACATGGATGCTTTGTCCTCTTCATGTGGGAAGCTCAGGGCGTTTTTTGACCCATCCACTGTCGCCAGGTCACCAAAATCAACAGAGCCTTGGGCTTGCGCTCGAGAAGGCGACCTGGTATGACCTGGTATGACCTGGTCCTGCAAGGTGGTACCCCAGTTGGTGGAACTTGCTAGCCACATAACATCACATGACTATATGGATCTATATGGATCTATATGGATCTATATGGATCTATATGGATCTATATGGGGTAAAGAACTATGTAATTCTGGGATGGATTTATGACATTGGGGAACAGCAAAATCGAAGAAAATCGATCTTGTTATAAGTGGGTAAACATAAACCAACAAACATGGCAGGTGGGGGCACTATTTGGTGCCGTTTCACCAGCAATTCCAGACGTGTATATATTTGCAGGTCATTCCAATTACACATCACTTGAAAGGATTGCAACCTCTGCATTTTCGGTTTATATTTTGAGGCTGAAACGGAACATTAGTCAATGATAAGATGGAGCAAATGCAGGCAGAATTCTGGATGCGGATTTGTGGCCGAAGGGAATAGAACCCTTACACACTGAATCCTAGGAGAGGCACCATGTTCAATGGCCCTAGATGTGAATAATGCCGGATATTTGACCGAGAAATAATTGAAGAACATCCCACATCAGTGCACTGAGATGAACCATGGTTACCCCATAGGATCCATGGTGCTGGTATATATGCTAACATTTGGGGTATATTGATGGTAAATGTTAGCATATATACCATACTCATACATGGATCCTATGGGTTACGAAGCACTGAAGCACTTTGGATTCCTGGAATTACTGGGCCACGGTGATCACCAGGAGATCAAAGGAGGCCTGGCGCGCAGCGAGATCTTCGTGTGCGGACGCATTCACAAGTGCAAGGTGCCCTCCGCGGCCAGGGCACCCGCTGGATCTATGTCTTGGAAGATGACGGCTAAGCATTGTGAGCTTCCGTTTAGTACAATGATGCGTATGACAGACAACATATTACTGTATATGATATATATATATATATATATATGATATATATATATGTATATATATATATGTATATATATATATTTATGGATAGCTGCAAAGATTGGCCAAAGAATCGCAGCCAACTTGGTTCACCAAACGCTGTGCAGTGTTCATTTTCTAACCCAGTTGCCATCCAAAGATGTGTTCGTTATTTCATGTCTATGTTTAATGTATTTTGTTGGGATGCATCATCATCATCATCATGTATAGACAATCTATCCATATCTATCCATTACACCTATTACCCTCTGGTGAACTAACATAGCAATGGAAAATGGCTATTTATAGTGGATTTTCCCATTAAGAATGGTGATTTTCCATTGCTATGTAAACGTTCACCAGAGGGTATTCAACCCAATGTAGCCATTTGCATAGATTGTCTCCCCCTGTTGGGCATCACGTTCCTCAACCACCGAGAGACAGCGGCAAACTGTGTTTCACGCAACGAATCTCCAGCCTCAGATAACCCACAAAGATGGATAATTATGTACAAGAGATTATCTGGTTGGTGGTTTGGAATATGACTTTTATTTTTCCATAATTTTCATGATATATATATATATATGTATATATATATATATATATATGTGGGATAATCCTTCCCATTGACGAACTCATATTTTTCAACATGGTTATTGCACCACCAAGCAGTAATACAGTGCTTTCAACAAATTTTGGGTCAGGACATTTCATCAATGGGAATTTCAGGATCCTAAAATGGAGGTACCTACCATCTATTTCCATTGATTTCAGTCTCAATTCTTCTCCAATCGCCACTAAGTGGGTCGACTTGTCCTGCCAGGATAGGGAGCAGCTTCGCCAAGATTTGGAGATGTTGCTCAGCGCCTCGGCCATCGAATGAACCCATGGAATATGTACCCTCTGGTAAACATACAAAAAGCTATTGAAAATGGCCATTTATAGTGGATTTACCCATTAAAAAATGGTGATTGTCCATAGTTATGTTAGTTTTCCAGAGGGTATATATATATATATATGTATGTATGAACATTCATGGAATAACAATGGAATGTCTCCGTGAATAATCATCCATTTATTAGCGTTTAAACATTCATGGAATATCAATGGGTGTTGACGGATATTAATGGATATTAATGGGCCATTAGCGGATGTTCATGGAAATAATGGAAATTTAATGGGGATATCAAGGGAAGAATGGTGATGGTACCAGGTGGTGCCCCAGGTTGTGAAAGGTCATAACTAGGCTAACGGATTGGTTTATGGGGGGATATATCCGTGCTCAACTGGGTTTAGGGACAAACCAGTACAAGTGGGGGGGCACCCCTTTGTGGAATTCGACCGCTGAATATGGGTTGCGAAGTTTGAACAAGTATAAATATAAGGATAGAAGTGATATAAGTGGTAAATGATGGTTGGTTATGAACTAGTGATTGGGAATGTCCAAAAGTCCTTGAACGCCACTGCAGATAATTGTTTTATTATATTTTATTCATCAGCGGGATAGCTGGATAGTAATGCTCTTATATGGTGTCCATGTGTTGCCAACCTGGTGAGATATAATATTCTATTGTGTCATTGTACATATCAAGTATATACATATTTATACTATTTGCATATACATGTATATGTATATGATATTATATGTTGTTATACACATATATATATATATCGTGTACGTAAATATTTACACATATTATATATATACACATAGTATCATTGCTTTGAGGTTGGCCCAATCCTCAGAGAAGAAGTGGGAAGACCGTCTGGCAGGTTTTTTTTTTTTTTTTTTCGTGGCATGAATCAAGAAACATGCCATGACTGGGAATCTTGGCGTGGTTTTCAAACATGGGCAACGCTGGATTTAGGTTGTTGATCTTTGGGCCATTCAAACAGTAAAGCATCGCTTCCTGGCGGGAACCACCTAAGGAAGCAACTGGGGTTAACGTGGGTTGACATTACGTTTTGTGTTTATTTTTCGGTTGTCTTTACATAAATATAACAGAAATATTAATCACATGTTTTCAATATTTTTCAATATTAAACTGTTTTTTTCACATGATATGATATTTCATTACTATCAGAGAAACCAGGGCGAAGTGACAACACTGGCGGCTGGCGATTCCCAGGTGAGTTGAGGCTGGAGTACGTGGACGTGCTGATCGCTGATTGTCCACCAGAGTGGGGAACCTTTGTGAAACGAGTTTAGAATGGCAGAAGTTGGATCATTATTTGAAGTTCAAGTTGAAAGGCAACAAAAAATGGAAGGACACCTGAGTTTCACAGATATTGGCTATTGGTGTGTCTGATGTTTTGTTTTGTTTTTTACATATGTGTTTTTTGTTTAATGATCTTTAGTTTATATGTTGTTTTTGTGGGTCCAAAACATTGTGAAGAAGGGCAGAAGTCTTGACGAATCGAACGGCAGAGCGCACATCCAAAACAGTGCTATGGTATGTATCCAGAGGAAAGAAACATCTCCAGAAGTTTTCTGACTAATATGGATAACTATCACCATCAATCACCATTATTAACCACTAAACATCATGTTTGACATCTACCACTCCATTTGGTCGGTCGATTTTGGCGATTTTGCGTAGCCAAGTTGAGGCTGGTTCCAGCAGCGTGGCCATACTTCGAGGAGGCCAGACTTGGGCTACCGTATCTGATCCAAAATGGCAATGGAAAATCATGGAAAATATAGATTACTATGGAAAATCTACTCATGTTTAATGGGTAAATCAACTATAATTAGCCATGTTCAATAGCTATGTTAAATTACCAGAGGGTACATCAATATATATATATATACTGTATAGATTACTGGTTGGTGGTTTGGAACATGTTTTATTTTTCCAATATTGGGAATGTCATAATCTCAACTGACGAACTCCATCATTTTTCAGAGGGGTAGGTATACCACCAACCAGATGATATTCCCATCCAAACCTTCATTTATGTACATTAATAAAATATCTAATCACACATATAGATAGATAGATAGATAGATAGATAGATAGATAGATAGCTAGATAGATAGATAGCTAGATAGGAGATTTCTCATTGCCATGTTTGCCATGTTTTATTTCCGAAGGTCAATTCCACTTGCAACTCTGATGTATTCCGTGTTCACTCTACTCGTCACATCTCGTCACTACATCACACAACCATGCAAGCGGTTTGTTTTTCCCAGAATAGATTATGTTTTATTGGAACATCATCACAATTTTCACATATTCTCGCCATCATAGTCATTATTGGTTTCTTGAACTTGGGGTTTATAATGATCACCATTTATTGATAGTTGTTTGCTGATATTTTATCGTCAGAAAATTGAACTATTAAAATTAATCATGATGATCACCAGGTTCTTCAATATGATCAATGTTTTCTTGTTTTCTGCCTCTTCAATTTGTTTTCTACCCTACTACTACTCCTCCTACTCCTACTCCTACCCCTACTCCTACTCCTACTCCTCCTCCTCGTCCTCCTCCTCCTCCTTCTACTACTACTACTCCTACTCCTGCTCCTGCTCCTGCTCCTGCTCCTGCTCCTGCTGCTGCTACTACTACTACTACTACTAATTATAATGATATTTTTAATAATCATAGTAATAATAGTAATATTCGTAATAATAGTAATGACAATAATAATAATAATAATAATAATAATAATAATATATTTAAATAAATATATCAATAATCGTCAACAAAAACATGATCATTATCAACATCATTAGCATCAACGTCGTCATAATTAACTGTTGTCTTCTTCAATTTGGGGTTTGTAATGATCACCATTGATTGATCACCATGTTGTGGTTCAACTATGAGTAGTCATCATTATCATGATCGTTGTTGTTTTCAACATGATCATTATTTTCATCACCATCATCATGAACATCAGATCATCAGGTCATCAAATGGAGGTTTCCTAAGTCATGGGGGTACCCCTAAATCATCATAAATCATCCACTTTCATAAGAGTTTCCATGAAATAAACCATCCATAAATCGGGATATCCCCAATTTTTTCAACAGAATCGCCAGGTAGTGCGCGAAGGTCGCGCGCGCTTCCTGGGCGTTTCCAACTTTGATCTCTTGGGGCCCAAGGCGCGGATCCTTTGACGAAGACCCGTGGAACCCCCAGGGGCACAGTTATGGAGATTCATCCCCAAAAATGACAGTTTTTTTTAATGATATATCAGGTCTTGATCCATGCCCATGTCACTTGATGTGATTTGAGCATGTTTGCAGGTCAAAAACCAATTGTACATGGTTGATAATGTTGGATCACACACTATCACTGGAGTATGATTGATTTGAGTAGAACCCGTGTCATGTGAATCATGATATCGCAGTTTTGGATCTTTTGAATTGGTTTTAATTGATTGGAGACATTTGGATTTGTTCGATCATTTGGATAAGCCAAAGACCATGTTCAAACACTTTTGCGGCCATGACTACATGTGAGAATGACTCGTTTTCATTATATAATTTGAATGGCTTGTGTGAGGCTAGAATCTGTCACAAGCCTTATTGACCACTCAGTTGCTGCTCCTGGAAGAAACCAAAAGTCAGTTGCGACTCCATTCAATTGGGAGCTTTTTTTCCACACCTGACACTACCGGGTGAGAATCCAAAAATGCATACGTTGCCATGCCCACGTGGCAATAAACTATACACAGGCATGCATGTAGACAAACATACATACATACATACATACATACATACATACATACATACTTAGATACATACATACATACATACATTCATACATACATACATACATGCATGCATACATACATACATACATACACACATACGTACATACATACATACATACATACATACATACATACATACATGTATAACGTGTGTATGTATGTATATAATATAATGAAATTTAATATAATATAATATAATACTGTATAATATAATATAGTATAATTTAATATAATATATTATAATATAGTATAAATTAATATAATATAATATAATATAATATAATTTAATATAGTATATTATAATATGATATGATATGATTTAATAAAATACAATATGATATGATATGGTATGATATGATATAATATAATATAGTATAATATAATATAATGTAATGTAATGTAATGTCATATAATATAATGTAATAAATATAATATATAACATCCTTTCCTTGCACTGCCCACGCCCTACCTCAAAAACCAGTTAACCCACAGGTCCATTAAGGAGGTTTAAATGAAGCGTAGGCATGTGTCAATGGATTACCAACCCTCAAAATAGATGGTTCGGTCCTTAAACAATTATAAACAATGTCGACTTTTGCCTGTCCATGTCAATCAGAACGGCTGTTAGTATCTAATGTGCATATATGTACATGATTTATATACTGTTGTATATATATATATGATATGATATGATATGAAATGAAATGAAATGAAATGATATGATATGATATGTCCATCATAACAACCTCATTGCGACGACATTGGAATGATGGTTAGGATTCAGGTATCCCTCCCAAAAGGCGAAACTGTTCATTTTGGTAGTTTTGGTGATTTATGATGACAAAGTTGTTTGGATGTGTATATATAAAAAAAATATATACATACATGTGCAGATTAAAAAATACGACCCACATATTATAGGGGTCAAGAAGAAATGCTGAAAAGTGTTTCCAGGAAGTGAAACAGATGCTGTTTTCTCCATAATGTCCAGGTTTCCAACTTTTCTGCATCCTTTTGGTGGGTGCATCCCACTTAGTAAGTGCTGAATCATCCATATATAGCCCATGTATAAATGGATTATAATGGAGACATGGGTTTTACTATGCTTATTACTCACTTAGTTCCTGGGATGCACTCCCAACAATTTAAAACCTCGAAAACCTGCTCTTGATGGCAATTTCCAAGTCGCGAGTTTATTTTTCTAGGTTCCAGGATACCCTACACATCCTACACCCGAGGGATTAGCATCGATGTGGAAAACCCGCCCGGCCACGTCAGGTCTGTGTGGAGGTCTTCCGGAAGTTCCTGTCGCGCACGAAGATTCCACCAGCGGTGATGGCACTGGAGGCGACCGTATACGTCGTTGTGGATGGACAATCTACGAATCGACATATACATGGCTAATATATGATGTATGTTTTGCATAGATTCTACATGATTACCAGTATACATCTATATAAATGAATAAAATGAACATATTACATGATGAATTACATATATATATATTGATTAATCAACATATATTTATGCATTCATGGTTTGCCAGACTCAAATTGTAGGCTCCACGTCGCAGGTGCATCCCTTGAACAGCAACGTGGAGATGTGTGAACTCTGCGACACCATTGGGATCCAGGCTTGCGCCCATGGTGATGAGTTTTTACTGGGAGATTTTGTGGGAAAAATGGTTAATAGTGGTTAATAATGGTTAATAATAGCTAATAACGGTGGATACGGATAATGGGTAAGCATGGTGATTAATGGTTAATGCTGGTGATTACTTGTGATTGATGGTGATTAATTGGTGATTGATTAGTGGTTTTGCTGGTGATCAATGGTGATTTACCCTCTGGTGTCATCAAACATGGCCAACTGGAAAATCCCTGAAATAGGTTTGGAGGTTTGCAGCATGATTCCTGGAGGGCTGGAGGGTGGATGATTAGTTTTCATCTCTGGTTTTTGTGGGTTGAACTCGGTTGAATCACATGTTTCATTGCTGAAATCACCACTTCTTCTTCTTCTTCTTGTTCTTGTTGTTCTCATATCTGTTGGGGTTATTATTTTGCAATATTTTGCCCAACAAAAGTAATCTAGTATATATCCACTCGCAATATCAATACAAGAAAATACATCATTTTGCAGAGTGAATCTGAGGACAACCATGAATGTGAGCAATTGAGAGTAGTATGCATTTATTTTTTTTTCATTAGGGTAAACTTGTAGAGGAAATCCAGGGGTCACCCTGTCAACAAAGATTCCCTTCAGCCACTGAAATAATTTTCGCTCAGCGTTTGTAAATAGGTGGATTTTAGCCATCCCAAAAAAACAGGTTTGGTGATGCTTTCTATGTCCATCTCAGTGGAATGAACAAAAAAGAGTTTCTGAGTTTCTCGGAGCACTAATATGTACAGCCAGAAAAGTGTTTCAACAAGATGGGGATGGGCCAAAACCTTTGAAATTGCCATATTTTGGTGATTTTTGGGGAATAATATGGAATAATCATCCATTAACCAGCTATTTTAGGGTACCATCCGGGTGCCAGATCAATTTCGCCACGCATTTGCACACATCCCAGGTGCCACCATTCCGCACGCTCCACGTCTGGATTTGTTTATGTAACAGTCACCAACAAAAATGGCCCTCCGGTTAAATCATTTGAAATGTACCATACATCTAGCAAATTCATGCAAATTCGTAGGGGGGTTCTGTACATGTTCAATCCAATGCTGGCTGCCCCGCGCAGGTCTTGGCATATTCGCCACTGGGGTCACCTGGGAAGGTGGAATGCTTCATGAACGTCGCTGGGACAATCTGCAGGAGGCCCCTATATTTCGGAGTAGAAACGATGGTTGTAGATTTTCTCTTAAACCAATCCATTGACGTCATAAGCAAACGTGTTTCCTCCGCAGACTAAAACTGCAAAAACATAATGTTTCGGGGATTTTGATAGATGTTTACAGGATTCATGGATTCATCAACATGATAGTGCATATGGAAGGATACATGAAAATGTGGTATACAACCAATTCATGGCAATTATATAACTACTATAGGGAAACTGATAACCCATTGGATGTTGTTTTGTTCCCCTTAATTTTCAGACAAAGCCAAATATGGACTGACGCTTTGGAGTCCTGTGCATTTCGATCCAAATCAGCTGCGGTTTTGTCAGCTTTCCATGGTCTCGAACTTAATAACTTCAGAAACTGGATGGAATTAGAAACATATACGCTACTCCTATACGGGACATAATGGTACATACATTCTACATCATTCTACATCTGTATACCGCACCCCGCAACATTATGATGGCTTCACAGCAAGAGTTCTACTCATTTCGTGAAGTTCTGTGGTGCCAGTTTATGCCCAATGTCACTTGCCCGACAGATGTGGTACCCCCATGCATTGCTGTGAAAAGATGAACTTCTGATGTTGAATTCAACTATTAAATCATAGCCATAGCTGTTCTTGAGCTGTTCAACCTGTGTCCCTTCTCCGGGCAACATCTTAAAAACTCCATGGCTCAGACACAAGTGGTGTTTCTCCATGTCCAATCGTTGGTCGGTTAGAATTGCTGGACCATGTTGGATCCCAAAAAAACTGGGTTCTCTCAGCCACCACTGAAGCGTGGATGAATTGGTGCTCCAAATTTTGATGTATACCATGGATGTTTACTGCAAATCATTTGGCCATTGTTTTGGGGTACCCCGAATGCAAACGAGGTAAAGCCAATGAACCATCCCTAATCGGATTCATTAGTGGCTTCACTTTGTTGCGCAAACTCAGGTTTTAACCAAATCGGATGCGCGCGAGCTGCGTCCTCTGCTGAAGGCGCTTTTAGATGACCTCACTGCGACGACGCTTTTTGGATCATGGCGATCATGGCTTGGGGTAACTATCCCAGCATGGTTGAAAATGTCAGGTAGGTGAATCTATATAATTTATCCGGAATTTGTGATTTGTTGTTTGAAATGTCTCCATGAACATCGACCATATCTATCTTTGTGGCATTTCCTGTTGAGTGAAGTCATGTTTGTTTCACTCAAATCCTACAATATTAGCATATCTTCATGTTTGGTGACTCATGAGTTATATATATATACATATATATATATCATATATATATATATATATATATATCATATATATATACTATTATTAATAAATTATATATCATTATAAATCGAATATATATTATAAATTACATACATATTATATTATAATTATCATTTTACATATCTTTACCTCCAGAACCAGGGATGTCGCAGTTAAAAAACCTTCGATCATTGGGATTCAACCACTGGTTCTGTGACCAGGCTTGCTCCTTTTATTTGGGGTTGTTTGGCTTCAAGCCTCTTGATGGATTGGTTTAACATTGAAACTTTCTATAGGGTTTTCTGTATTGTTCTTTTCGGCAAATTATCGGTCTAACATATCGTGATTCTAAACGATGGTTGGTTGGGTTGATGAAATACGTTCAGAAATTCACTCTGATCAACCATATGAACCTATTTAAGGATCATCAACAGCATTAATTTTAATCAAACTAGCCATCCAATGATGATTAACAGCTAGAAATTATGGCTATCCATTGGATGATTATAACATGTTTTACAGTAAAGACATGATAACCAATGATATGATATGTGATTAATTAACCAATATTGATGGTCACCCCATCATTGGCAAGTGTAATTTCACAATATTTGATTGTTATTGATACTACCAGTATCAATAACTATATTACATTATTACATTATATGTTGGTTGTATAATTAGTCAATGCGAGTAAATGTACCTATCAATCGTATGGTAATATGTGGTATCTTTACACTCGAATAGTACCAATAATTGGTATATGATGATATATAAGAATGATAGACCAACTAATCACTGGAAATAATATTACATCCTTGGTACAATGTGGACCTCCCGCAGTTATAAGTTGGTTTATAACCCCCATGAGCACTACAATTATAAGTAACATAAACCAGAGTTATTGGAGTTATTCAGTTATTGGAACCGACTTAGCTATCAGAAATCAGCTACAACCCCCCGGTAAAACCCACATGTTGTTTGGGTTGAATCACCATTTTCCTATGGTTTTCCCATGGTTTTCCTGGGGGCCGCATTGGTATTTTGTGGGATCAACTAATCACTGGAACCCTCGCAAGGTCCCGGACCTGGAACAGCTGCAGCAGATCGCTGAACGACATGCGAAGACGGCTGCGCAGGCGTCGTGGCCGACCAAAAAAACACCAGGGTCTAGGTATGTATTGCGCTTGTTTGTTGCCATATTATGTATTTACATAATATATATATACATACATATTCATATATACATATATACATACATTCTCTATGTACATAAAAGATACCATATGTATATGTTGTTTATGAATATAATGTATATACATGTATCTCCGTTTGAGTCAGGATGTATATATATATTATTATATATATATATATATATATTATAAATATGAATATATTATATCTATATATGTCATGTATCGTTTAGATATTGTGATATGACATTCATACTGATCTTATTTCCTATTTTTTTGCTGTTTTCCGCAGGTGGCATTGCGCTGGAGCCTTCAGCGCGGCCATTGCATTCTCCCAAAGAGTCGCTTGCAAACGGGGTCAAAATGGAAGACCGTTAAGGGGACCACAGATTGAAATGTCTAGTTTAGTATTAACATTATTAACCATCCAATTTAATTGGGGTACCTAATTTTGACCCATAGCCATAAACCATCCCTCAGTCATCACCATGTTTATAGCTGGTATGTTTACAGTTCCCAGTCATGGGTGGTGAAAATGACATTGTTTTACCCACTTTATAACTATAACTATAATGGAATTGTTTGTGCTGTTGTTCCATACCTGTGATTTACTTTTGTTGTTGTGTGAAACATGTTTAGTGTCTTGATTTGCAGGGTTGCAGGGGCCAATGGAAATTTCTTAATGGGTACGCTGGCGAAAAAGAAGTAGTCTCTGATGGGGAAATAATGGAGCCAATTTTTGGCTGGAAATATTATCAACAATTGGCAGTAATCACATAGTCACAGTTTTTTTTTGCGTTTCTAAACATGTCTGGTTCACAGTGACAACATATCCACCCAAATGCTACACTAGTTTTAGGGGTCCTGTGCAGCTATTTGGAAGTTCATCATGGTGCCAGGGTTTTAACCCATGACCATATAGCATTCCCAAGCCAGAGTGGGGATATTCGCAGGTGCATTTGCAGCGTATGTCACTCGCTCGATAGACAAATCCATGCACATGTCAACATAGATGTACGTGCATGAAAATATGGCATCAGTAATGCAGTGTATGATCCAGAGGTATTGAAAAACACAGCCACACACATAGAATTAGAAACACACATCAATACTATATATTGATATATTGCATATAGCAAATAAAATTGGAATATCATGCAATCTCTCCCTCTTTGTACATTATTCCCACAGCGGCCAGGCGGCCACACTTCCACCGTTCCCCAGTTTCCCAGGTTGGAATCCGCAGCATATCCGAGAGAACAGCGATGTCTTTGACTTCAGTCTTTCATCAGAGGACGGCTGTTTTAAGGTGTCAAGATCTGGCGAAAACCCCAAGGATTGTCTAGAAATTGAGATGGGATGAGGGTTAAGGTGATGGATGGTTACAGTATATGTTTGTTTTTTCTGGATAGTCCAAAAAAGAAGAATGGTTATATATATATATACATAATTATATATATATATATAACTTTATATAATATATACCATGCTATACTCCATCGACAATTTGGCAGTTCAAATGGTAAAGAAATGGGACGATTCTGGGGAGATGGCTTTTCGTGACCTCACCGAGGGATTCATCCCCAAGAAATTGGGGTTTATCATCCCCAACTGAGGGAAGAATGCCCAGGAAATGATTTTTTTGCTCCAAAATGATCTGAAATCAAGTTCCGCAATCTTTACGATTTACCGAATAGCTATAGCTTGAGGTTCCACGATTCCACAGGAAGGCAGCGCGCTTAGGTTTCGCTTGTCGTGGCTGTTCGTCACACCTTCTTGACCTTGTCCTACAGGATGTCATTTTGTAGGATTGGACTTGTGCATTTCGGCAACTGAGTTCTAGTTCTATTCCATCACAAATGTTTCAAGGAAAACCATATGCTGCACGAAAACTGAACTATGGTATTTGATGGTCAAATCTATTAAAACGATATAATCCCATCCCCGGTTCATGTTAAACATCCCCCTTTTATGGTCCCAAGAATGTGGTTTCATCCGCCTAGCAGCTAGCTTCGGATTCCAAGTTCACCTGGGTTCTTGAGGAGATGGCAAAGATTACGAAGCTTCACAAAGGGGCCCCCAACGGGGCTGGTGAACGCTGTTGCTTTTGTTTGCATGGGGACACATTGAATCAACACAGTTCTGGCTAAAAACCAACCATTGATGGGTATGGCTCAAAATTTACCACTGGATCTGCAAAAGAAATCAGTCGCTGGTATTAAACCATCCACAATTTGGGTCATAAAAACATATAAAAACTAGAGCCATAGTAACCATACCCCAAAAGAGACATACTCAGAATATCTCAGAATATTATCTGGTTGGTGGTTTGGAACATGTTTTATTTTCCATAATATAATATATGGGATAATCATCCCAACTGACTTTCATATTTTTCAAGATGGTTAAAACCACCAACCAGTTATGGAACATATCACTAAGAGTTTGATTTGCCTTTGCCGATGCGAGAAGTTGAGTCTCCATAAATTGGTAATGTCCCTGGGCATGAAATAGGCTCCCAACACCAGCCTGGCGCAAGCGCCCAGCTGCTCCACATATTACTTGACCTACTGTACATGAAACATGGAGGTAAGCTGAAACTTTGGAATTTCACTGGTATGGTCCATTCATATGAACATCCACACCTATCACCCAGTCATGCATGTAAAATGAAATTTTGGTGTGCCAGAATCTGTAGGTTGGGAAGTTTCCAGCTGTGAGCCTCATATGTTTGTATATTTGATTGTCCACCATGGCGATTTTCCAGCACACCATGTTTATCTACCAGAGAGGTCCTGACAAAGATACAAGAATACAGTACTGTATATGATTCCGTTCTACTATTGATGAAACAAATATCAACGTTGATCATGTTGATCATATTTGAGTGTGAAGTCGAACAACATATATATATAATTTATATATATAATATATATATATATATATGTGTGTATCAATTACAAGTGTACGTGAATATCTATATAATTATATTATAAATATATAGTTGTATGATATTACGTACCTACATACATTTATATATCACACATGCTTTATTTTAGTTGTGTCCTTCGGCTTCCCAGCGGCACTTGGTCAGGTCCGTGCCGAGCGCTTCTACCAAGCCTCCTTCGCAGCTTCCAAGGCATGGGGAACTTTCTGGGGAGAATGGCTGATCGAACAGTTTTTGAAACCCCCCAAAAAAGATAGAAAACATGACCTAAACTTATCACTATCATTTTAATTGCAGTAATTGTATGAATAGGATTGTACGAAAATCTATCTTTTTGGGGGTCACCAACCGGCAAGGTAACCTGGTAGCGATTGAACAACACCCTCGGAAGTAGATGTTTCAAGGTGTTCATCCTGCCTAAAGAAAGGAGTGTTTGGGTTCCCGATGGATATTATAATATTATATATAATATATATACATAATATATATATATATATGAACAGGACATATATAATATAATATATATATATACACACAGTATATATGTATACTTCACTATTGTTCAGCCCAGCCATCAAAAACAAGCTGGTGATTTCTCAGGGGCCAACCAACAAGGTTAAACAATCCTACAAGGCCCCAGACCCAAACATAAACTATAGTTGTGATCAAGAAACCATTCCCAAATGGTAGGTTTATATAGGTTTATAGTATATAGCATTGGGTTGTTTGTTTTGCAAATTATACTGTATGTTTCGATGATTCTCGATGTCTGTTGGGTGGTTTCAATAGACAAGTAAAATCCTCCTAAAATCCATGATACACCACGGTTTATCATCCAGAAAATGGTGATTGATTACAAACAAGCCCATAAAATACCATTTGTTTGTTGGTTAAAAACAATCTTTGACCATCCAGAAAATCTTCAAAATCCTCAAACAAATTGATCATCCAGAAAATGTTTGGTGGTTACCGTGGTTACCATCCAGGATCATCCAGAAAATCCCCTTTTTTAAAGCGGACTCCCAGTGGTTTCGAGGTTTCCTCCCAGACGGGATGTTCGGGGTGAAATGGTGGCTGGTTGGTGGTTTGGAACCAGCAACTAATAGGGATTTACAGTAATAGGGATTTAATAGGGATTTATATATAACTTATTAACCATTATAAATGGTATATAACTGGTTGGTGGTTTCAAACATGATTTTTTTTTTCCATTTCATATATGGGATGTCATCCTTCCCATTGACGAACTCATAGTTTTCAAGATGGTTATTGCACCACCAACCAGAATAATGATATAATAATAATTATTATCATCATCATAGACATATATTAATATAATTTAATATATCTATACAATTAGATTACAATAATATATATATATATGACACAACTATGAAACATAAGAATTCATCGCATCGCTTCTGACTCCATATCTGTAACATCCGCAGGCTCTTCCCCGCATGACCCGCGAAGCCTTCGATGAGCCCGGGCGTCCCAGATTTCGCTGTTTTCCGTGGCATTACTGCGGTGAGAAGTCGCACAATTTGGTCTATTTGGGGAGGCCTCAACCTAGTAGTTTCCATATAAAGTGCAAGAGGCTCGAATCGAAAACATGATAAAAGGGAGGTTGGGTTGTCCCAAACTTCTTGATTGAAAACCCATTTTTTTTGATTAAAAAACACTTATATAACATAGACCCGGGCAAGCCGGCGGCGGAAGTTTCCCAAACATAAATGACCTATAGTTCAAAGACAACCTGTCCCGACCGTGTCCTTCCCTCGACACTCCACACCTCACACTGCACA
>Ga0126342_10003440_pt1 | contig 26160 bp, 22 predicted proteins | sample Cyp1metagenome_FD_92528 | JGI IMG/M metagenome (GOLD analysis project Ga0126342, IMG submission 92528) | Coral microbial communities from Lord Howe Island, Old Settlement Bay, Australia - Cyphastrea 1 metagenome | ecosystem: Host-associated > Invertebrates > Cnidaria > Coral ...
GCTATGTTAGTCATAACCAGAGGGTATATTCCCAACTATATCCCATTAGATCCCATTAATTCCCATTAAGTCACCATAAAACACCATTAGTTTACCAGGGATAGTCATAACCAGAGGGTATATAAAAAATTTTAACTGTGGGACATTTTCTCTCTTTTTTTTGTGGCCAGCAACTGCCTCAACTGCCAGGTCTCCAGAAACTCCAGAAACTTCGGCCAGGTCAGGAGGCGCCGAAGGGAACATTTTCACCAGGGGATTGTAACTTGGTGGTTGGTAATTACTGCAAGGTGGTGCCCCAGTTCGGAATCGCTAAGTTGGTGCAAATAAGTCCTATGGTCCTAGGCTTTATGGAGGTTATATCTATAGTTAATGGGGATTATAAACCAACAAACATAACTGAGGGGTACCACCTTGTAGGTAAGCTTACTGGGATAAACTTACCAATGGGATAAACTTACCATTATTTCATATTTGCTGGAGAACTTTGAGAGGGATCACTGGTTCTGAAATTTTGTGTATCACCACAACTCTAGAAGTTAAACACTTCATTTTTCCATCTTTCGGATAGCCGAAAAATGATTGGAACATAGACTCTATGGCCCAACATCAGGTAATAATCTGGGTGAACTTCAACGCGATCTCAGCCCCAAAATGATGGTGGTTATGTGGCACTGCCTCTCCACTCATTGCCTTTTCCAGGTGGTGAATAGTATCATCGCCAGTATCCTCGATTGTAATCCAAAAAACATCATATCATACGCACGCATACATACAACATACATTTACTACGCATGAATATAAATGTAATACAATATGATATACTATGATATACTATGATATGTCATGTAATATTTCATGTAATGTAATGTAATATAACAGTTACAATGTAACATAAACATTAATATGTATATACAGTATACACATACATTGTATTGTATACCATTGTCCAGACCGTGTTTTTTGGTACTCAACCTCAATCCTTCCGTTGACCTCAAACTGGGCAGTGAAACATCGCGGGTTGAACCCTGGGAGGACAACCAGCAAACAGTGCGAAAAAAACATGGATTTAAAACATTACATGATATATGGAATATATATATATATAATGATTATAAATATATATATATATACATATACCGGTATATGTTTTTTTTTTTTTTTTAATTAGACCACCAGTTAGATTAATGGACTATCCCTATTGGATTGTATGGGATGAAATATGGGCTATATATATATTATATATGGATTGTAAATCAGGGATCCTAAGTGGGATGCACATGCAAGACATGAGATGATGGAGACCGAATCACATTGGGGGCCCCATCCTGTAAGTTGTCATTAACTATAGTGATCTATTAAAAATTCTATAAAAATATATATATCTACCATGAGATAGACTCAAACATGGTGAGTCATCTATGTTTATATTAATATATTAATATATATATATGTCATTTATTTATACCATAAACCATGAGTCATGCGAGCTGGGAGCTTGGTGTGTGTTCAAGGGATGACCAACCATTCCTGGCCGTCAAAGTGAAAAAATCATCCGGCAGGATGGGGAAAACGTAGTCGAAATCGCGTTCCGTTCAGTTGCCTAAAAACATGGCTGAATGAATTATGGTTTTCATGGTAGATATAGCTATAGATCATTATAGATCACTATAGTTAAAAATATGGGGTTTATAAGCCAACAAACGTAACTGGGGGGCACCACCCTGTAGATCTGTTTGATTTTTGGATATTGAATGACACATGGAAACAAGATACATCGAGACCCGCCCTCAAACCAAGCCGTGGTTTCCATTATTCCTATCATTTTGATCCTTACCCTCTGGTTATGTCAAAATAGCTATGCAAAATGGCCCAGTCGAAATCCTTGATTTACCCAGCAACAAAAAATGCTGGATCTTTCCATCGTTTTTTGTAAACGTTTACCAGGTCGGGTAAACCTCCATTTTCCTATGGTTTTTCCTACATTTTCCCATTTTCCTAGCAATCGGCAATGTCCCATGAGTTCCGATGAATTCCGATGAGTTCCCGGTCCAGCTCGGCAAGGAATCTTCCCGAAGCCCAAGGACGCCCAAGCCTCGCCGTCGGATGGTGAATGTTTTTTGGGGAGGATCATCCCCATAGGCCCTAGGCCGGTTCTGTTCAGCGATTTTCGACATCATTAGTGACATATGATGATGATCAATTCGGCCGGAATGATGTAAAAGTATGCATAGTATGCTAGAGATGATCCATTTTTTTGGGATATCCATGGAATTTTTATATCATCGATAATCCGCCCTGGCAAGGACCGAGCCTCCACCGGCCGCCATGGCTGCGACGGCCGCGCCAACGGCTGCTCCGGTGCCGGCCACGCCGCCCGCGGAGAAGGTGTTTGCGGCGAAGGTGGAAAAGAGGGTGGAAAAGAGGGTGGAAAAGAAGGCGCAGACGTGGACAGCTGCCGGGTTTCGGTCCTCTGATTTGAAGTGGGGGTTTCCATAAATGGAGGTATCCCAATAGCTGGATGGTTTATTTCAGGGAAAATCCATGAAAATCAATGGATGATGACTGGGGGTAGCCCTATTTCAGGAAACCACCAAGTAGTGAACAATGCATCATCCTACATAGCATAGCACCTTTGGGATTCATAGTGTATGGTTTCGATGGTGGGACACCGCAGGCGAAATCTCGACATGCCTCAGTCGGCGCGCGACAGCGCACCCTTGAGGCTGCCAGGGTATTGTAGCCTCATTAGCCTCGAACTGGAGGATTCATGTCCCAAAATATGGGTTTGTTAATTGGATAAATGGCGATCTATATAATAAAATATAATATAATATGATATAATATAATATAATATTTCATAACATAATATAATATAATATAATACAATATAATACAATATAATACAATATAATATAATACTTGTATAATACGTGCATAATATACTATAATATGATATAATATAATATAATATGATATGAAATATTATAAACAATAATATAGTATGATATGATATTCTACGATATAATATGATATAATAAACTATGATATGATATGATATGATATCAAATATTATAAACAACAATATAGTATGATATGATATGATATGATATAATATAACATAATATAATATAATATAGAATAAAATCAAACAATATAATATAATATAATATAATATATAATATAATATAATATAATATAATATAATATATAATATATAATATATAATATATAATATATAATATATAATATATAATATATATATAATATAATATAATACAATGTAATATAATATAATGTAATATAATGTAATATGATATAATATAATAGAATATGATATGATATAATATAATATAATATACACCAGAAGACGTTGCATATCTTGATATATATATATATATATATTATATTGGCTGTACTGAGGTTGATGGGTGTTTAATGGGGGTTTATATCAGATGGGGTATGAACTTGTATCGGGATTCACTATCGAAAACAGGTATTTTTCATGTATTTTCACCATCAACAACAGGATTTGTGGAAATGAGATAAGGCACTATGTGTTTGTCCGAGAATGAGGTATGCTCCAAATCCATTTATCATCATATTCCCCATTGGCATGTGCTTATCGATTTTGGGGCATGCCCCATTCCCAAACACACCAACAAATTGCAATACAGCCGGCATGGACATACACTTTGGTAAATCCAAAATGGCTGGCTGCAAAATCCCGATTGTCAGTAGGAATATGATGTACAAATGGGGCATTTTGCGTTGCAAACTTAGACTTACCAGACACTTCTGTGCCCTTTTCGCTTTGATTATGGATTCCACGACAACTTGAGACAGGCAAACGCGGCATGTTCTGGCTGATGGTTTCAAAGGTTTTGTTTTTTGATAATTCAACCAGAAGAACCATTGACTATTCTCGCATATGACCGCAATCTAAATATTCCTAACAAACTTATCGGAATAGTTACTGTACCCTCTGGTTATTTAACATAGCCATGGAAAATGGCCCATTGATGGATGATTTTCCCACTAAAACCTCCATATGTTATAGTTCTCAATCCCAAAGTTATTTTGTCCATCGGTCCATGCCACAGCCAGCCCATCTCCAGGAAAAGGAAAACATGGGAAGTTCCCAGGAAAGTAGCAGCGTTTTGTGTGGAGCTAAGAATGGGCTTGGAGGATTATCCACAGATCGTAAGTGGTTAGTAACCATAGTTACATGAGGGTTTCCATAAATAGGGGCACCCCCAGGCATCATCCATGGATAGATGGGATTTCCCCCCTTTTTTTACCATCCAGCTATTGGGTACCCCATTTATGGAACCCCCCATATTCCACGATTCGTGGATGATGAGTCCATCTCGCCAAGTCCGAAAACCAGTCGACTGAGTGCCGTTTGGTTGAGCGTTTTGGTGACTTGTGGATTCCCCATGTTACAAAAGAACCCCCCGGAATGGGGAAGAATGGGAAATCCACAGGAACATCATGGATTCCAAATGTTTTGTTCTTTTTTCTCTGATGATGTTACAATGTGTTGGATTCAATCGCATCAACTGTGGGACATATATGAACATATCAATAATAATATTTACCCTCTGGTTATTTAACATGGCCATGGAAAATGGTCCATTTATAGATGGTTTACCTATTAAAAATGATGGATCTTTCCATGGCCATGTTAGTCACAGCCAGAGGGTAATAATAGTACGAAATGAACATATGAATCACCTGCACGGGATTTCTGAGGTCGCAGAATGGGACTCCAATGGAGAATCCTGAAGGCCACAACACTGACGGGGCGGGACGCCGGGACGGTCCTTGTTCACTGGAAAAGACATGAAACGACATGAAAGTTGACGGAATGATATGACGGTAGAATGATATCATATATAATTTTGTACTGCTGTACACCTAAGTCTATATAGAAATGTATAGGTTTCAATACAGACGCATCGTAATCATATAGGTGTATATATATAATATTATATATATAATATTATATATATAATATTATATATATACACATTATCGTTGTTGTATCATATTATTGACTAAACATAATCACACACCCATTGTAACTATATTACAATTCTCAATTGTTTTTAAAAACTTCGTATGATTATTATATTATAACAGTTTATAAACTATCATAGTTATAAACCTCATATGGGTATGGATCAATACCTATTAATACCATTTTTAGGGGAATGAACATCCATAAATCCCAGCTATTTTGATGTGAACAGAAGGGGCACAAGGTTTTGACACACTGCCATATAATTACGGTTGTTTGTAACCATTCTAGTTATACTCAACATAAGCTTCATCTCCAGGCGCCAAGATCGCACGTGCAGCGCTTCTGGAGCTGACACAGGCGCACTTCGACTGGGCGCCAGTTGCCAGCAATTTAGAGGCCTGATATATTTTGTGTGTATTAAAAATATACCATAAATTATATACACACAAACTATGTATAGACTTTATACATATCACATACGTATATATATACACACCATTTATACCTACACATATTATACATACCAACACACATACATGCATACATACATACATATATATACACAAATACATGTATATATATATATATGTTGATGACTCAAATGTTGCTTGGTTCGGCTTTTTCGGGTATGCGATTAGATAGCTGCTATCTCTTCAAGTGGTTTCCATATTCAAATGGGCTGGGGATCATCCCAGTGATCGGAACTGGTGGCCTACTTGCGGGACTGCCTATATAATCATCATTACTATCTCTACATACTTCGATCAATGATCCTGGTAAATGGGATGATCATCAAACACTGATGAAGTAACGCTAATCAAGTAACACTAATCAAGTAACACTATATAATCATGTCAATGATAATGGTGACGGATAGTGATACAATCATAAAACCAGCCAATGCTGCTGCTGATGGTGCTGCTGCTGCTGCTGCTGATGATGATGATGATGATGATGGTTACGATGACGATGACGACGATGATGATGATGATGAAGAAGAAGAAGAAAATGATGATGATGACGACGATGCAGATGCTGATGCTGATACTTGTACTGGTGATGATGATTCATCCATTATCATTATTATATATTATTATTAATTATTATCATCATTATTAACCATTACTATCTACTTCAAAATTGGAATGACCCTCCAAGTGTTAGAAGAAAAAAACATCTTGACCCCGGCCAGGCTTTCCAGACGGGCAACGAGACAGCAGCCTTGCAGGCCCAGGGAGCATCCACAGTATCTCCGTTGCCCTCTGGCTATTTAACGTAGCCATGGAGAATGGCCCATAGAAATAGATGTTTTTTCATGATTTACCTACTAGTCAAACATAGTGACTTTCCATAGCTATGTTAGTTTACCAGAGGGTACATAAATCCCTTTGTGTTTACTATTAACATCGCGAATGATATCACCATGGATATCGCATAAATCGTTTAACCATCCCTATAGGTTTGGCAAGACATCCCTCGGAAAAGGCCTTGGGTCAGCTGATGCGAAGTCGACAAGGCTGGGTCCGAAGTGGTGGTGATACAATGTGAGGCCCCCCGTTGTGATGTTAGCTGGTTAACAGATTCGCCCCAGCAAATAGTTCGTTATTTGCGTACCATAAACCATAGTGAAATTGGAGTTATGTGAACCCCAACTTAGCGTTCTCCAACGGGGGCCTCACGACTTGTATGGACACATATCGAATTTTTCGTGCGGCCAGTCATGGATGGTCAGGTCTGGAGAATCTGTCGGGGTTTGATGAGAAAACCAGCCGCTATTTGCAGCAAACACTGAGCAACCTGGCAGCGACGAGTGACAGTCTCGGTTGGTTCTTTCCCATCCCATATGATTTACCAAGCAGTAACTCTCATTGAACAGTATTGAGTAAGAAATTTGTGATTTGAAGGTTGAAAGAATTGAAAGAGTTGAAACACACCAAGAAGCCCCGCAGGAGTTCTGAATTCATTTCTCAATGTTTACAACCCCATCCAACTCTAAAAAGAAGAGATGTACCATCTGGCAATTTAACATAGCCATGGCAATATCCACCATTTTTAATAGGTAAACCATCTATAAATGGGCCATTTCCCATGGCTATGTTAAATAACCAGAGGGTAGTTGCAGCAACTTACCTAGCGAATATGAGTCCGTTTTTTATCTTTCATGGTTCACCCATAGTATATATGCCATAGTATATTCCCATAGTATATATCCCCTATTAAATTCCATTACCCGGCCTGGCAAACATACATATATAGCTATTGAAAATGACCCAGTCGAAATAGTTGATTTTCCCAGCTATAAAATGCTGGATCGGTCGGATAACTCCCAGTAAATCCATTTAGATCCTATGAAAATTCCTATTAAGCCACCATAAACTCCCATGGAAAATCCCATTAAGTCACCATAAATCCCATAAAATCTCATTAAATCACCATAAAATACCATAAAATCCCATTAAATCCCATTAAGAAAATCCCATTGCACTAGGTGTGATGGCTGCGGAACCTCAACTGGAATCGCTGTGACCTGGTAGAATTCACCAGGAAGTCTTCAATTTTTCAGTAGGATAATTACAGTTATGGCCGTTTACCAATTATAAATAGTTATAACTGGTTATAACTGGTTATTATACATGGGATTATACATTCCATAAATGGTGTTAGTTCTAAGTACTTACTTATCTCTGGTATTTTGGGCCATAACTCTAGAGGTAAATCTACTAAAATGCGGTGGTCAACTACACTATAAACCTGTTCTGGATGTTTGTCTCGGTTTTATTATATAATATTATATATATACACTGTATATACATATATATACATACACTGTATATATATATACGGTATATATATATACCGTATATATATATACTGTATACATATATATATACACTGTATATATACACTGTATATATATATACCGTATGTACATATATATATATATACTGTATATGTATGTCATGGTCAAAACATGGCTTAGTTTTCAATGAAAGGGAATAGTCATCCCATGCCATGAATTAGTAATTCTACTTGGCCAATCGTTTGGGATTCCCATGATTTTTGATGCATAGAGGCCGCCAGTGATTTATCAGCCCCAATCATGGACATCAAGGAATCTAAATCTGGAGATGTCATGGACTGTCATGGGTTACTTTCTCTTAGTCCTGATATCATCTAATTATCACAAGTAAGAAAGGATGCAATTAGGATATAACAACTTCTGAGATATATCTTGCAATGTGAGGCCCTCCAGTTATAAGTTGGTTAACAAAAGCCCCAGTAACTAGTTCGTTATAAGTACCATAAACCATAGTTATTGGAGTTATGTTCACCAACTTAGCTATCCAACGGGGGCCTCACATTGTATGAGTTGTGGAAAATCTCGAACTTCGCTGATTTTCTCAACTTCGAAAGCCCAGGTTCAACTCGCTGCACAGCGCCATCCCACTGAACACGATCAGCCCTGGCGTTGTGCCCGGCGCTGCCGACAGGGTGCATTTTCCGCGGGAGGAGCAGCGGCAGCTGGTGGCCGGTGATTGGAGGCTCGGTGGATGAAGGGATTCCATGGGAATTCTGCAGATTCTCCGAGTCATTAAAGATAGCCTCTGGTAAACTAACATAACTGTGGGAAATCATCATTTTTAATGGGAAATTCTACTATAAATGGCCATTTTCCATAGTTACGTTAAATTACCAGAGGGTAGCCTGGTTGATTGGTGAATTTCTTGGGACTTAGACCTAAGTTCCTATTTCTCAGATTGATATTGATTGGGCTGATTGGGGATTATGACAACCCACAGCACCTGGATAACAAATTGGGGCAGGGAAAACCTGCTGGCTACTACCTACTAGTGTTATTGATCAACATAGCAATTAAATCTCTTTCCCTTTGGTTTGGTATGGGATCTCTTCATTTTGGGTGTGATTTAGGGGGATAGGAACATATCTATTCATATCTGTTAAACGGATGTAATCGGTATAATAATATATATATATATAATATATATAATATGTCCATATATACATATTCAAATTTGTAGGTTCAACACCTATTTTGGTTGGTTGACCTCCACATCTGATCTCTGATCCAGGCGCATTCAGCAACGGTCGAAGTCCTTGAAGAAGCTTGGCTGGCTCCACATTTCTGGGAAGACTGGAAGCTGGAAATAAATGTCGAACATCATTTCCCATTCCCATTGACTTCCTGGCATTTTTGGATATTTTTGGGTTTGGAACCTCAAAATGAGTTGGGAGCCTGATTTCACCGTGCTGAGGAAGCCTGCAGGTCCTGAGCCCGTTGTGGATGACAAGAAGGACAGGAAGGACAGGAAGTGGCAAGAAAATTGGGAAGGCAACAGGTCGGAAGACTGCAATGAGCAATGACCAAAATGATCAGAAAAGATCCAAAAGCCTTGTTGCTGGAAAGATTTTATACTACTGCACTTGCTTGATTGGGATTATCTTTATGATCTGATTAATTCTGATTGATTAATTCTTTGGAGTAGAGTTAATATACATATATGCATATATAATCATATATATATATATATATATATGTGCTTCGCTACTCTGTCTTGTTTGATTGATGACTGCCCCAGAGTCCCTTCCTGGGATCTTGCAGTTAAGCTTTCCAGAAGATTGAGTCCAGGTGCCCGGACACAACATCAGTTAGGATCATACTCCTCTACCCTCTCACCAGCATCATCTATGATGGTGATCTAATTTGCTTGCTAATCTAAGCTGGCAGGGCAGAATCCAACTAAACTTAGCCATTTACAGATGATCTTCCTATGTTTTTCCCTCTTAGAGACTCAGGATTTCCCGGATTCCGCCAGCCTCAGAGCCAATCATGGCCCGCAGAGACCGCCGGTCTGCCGTTAGGAGGCAGCGCCTAAGGCGCAGCTTCCAAAGGCGCCTCGTTTTTGGAAACTACGAGGCGCAGGGCCCAGATTGGAGGATCGGCCGCTGAATTTTCGGTCGAAGTTTGGAGATCTTTCCTTGGCCGTTTTTTGGTTGAACGATGTTGAAAGTTCATCATTGAAATCGCTGAACGCAGTATGGGAAGCATTGTTTTGCACGTTGTGTGGCGGCAGTTCCCACATTGTCGGTGGGTGCATTGCCCGCGCAGGTAGAAATGCTTCAACTTCTGAGACCAACGAACCAACAGAAGATGAGGAGAGCTGCAGGGAGGTAGTGGCGGGCTGGTGGTAACTGGTTGGGGGATTGAAGTTTATGCCAACATCAATAAAAGGTTATATAATATAAAATAATTATATACATAAACATTATGATACAAGTAAGTAGCAACACATCGATAAAACATGCGGATCGAACCACACTAGCCTGGGCGGTTGTGCCAGTTTCATGACGTTGCAATGTGGGAAGATGATCCGCCAGAGGTTACAGTAATCTACTGGTGAAACCTTGGAGCCATGTCGGTTTCGGTGGCTTTCCAAGAATGGGGGATATTGAAACAAGGTCCTTAAATATCGAATGGAACAGAACATCTGCTTAAAATCCCATTGGTTTCCTGTCTCAATTTAAAAAAATCAGGATCGAATGATATCGAATGGAGAGTTATATATTGGTCGTATCGAATGTCTCAATTTATGGTTCATATGATACATATGGTTCTAAATACCCTCTGGTAAACTAACATAACTATGGAAAATCACCATTTTCAATGGGAAAATCGACTATAACTGGCCATTTTCAATAGCTATGTTAGTCATTACCAGAGGGTAATGGGAACAACACGGCTTCCCAACCCCATGGGACCCATGGGATTTTGGGGGTACCCTACACCAAAAGCAGCCAGAAGCTGCCCTCCCCACAAAAGCAAGTTGCTTCGAAAAACCCCATCAGGATATACTTCAATCCACCTTAAATCCAAATCGTTTGTCTAGTTATTTGCAGTAACTTACCATAAACTAATTGTAAACCAGCCTTTTTCTTGGTTAATTACGCTTAATTCTACCACTTTTTCGTGGTTAAAATCACAATTCTGGGTTGTGAAATCCACATGTTTTGGTGGGTTCTCCTGGTGCGCCAGGAGTCGAAGGACTGTACGCGTACGTCGTACGCGAAAGCAGCGAAAAATGCCAGTACCATGGAGCCCCGGAGATGGGTCTGGGAAGCCCCAAAAACTGGCCAAAAACGATCAAAAACTTGTGAATTATAGTGGATCATGGTGGATGTGCAGGTGGATTTTGGATTTCTAATGATTATAATTTGGTAATCCATGATACTTTAGTCTTTTTTGTTGGGGTTATAGTGGATTCTAGTGGATTTTTTGCAACAAAGATGGGGGAAGATAATGGATTTAAATAGGACGAGTACTCTCCGGTGTCATCAAACATGGCTTGCAAACCCATAATTTTCCCGATTTTTTTTGAAACACCTCCATTTATAGGTTTCAATTGCCCATGTTTGATTACCAGATGCTTTCTGGGCCGTTTGTGGGCCTTCAGTTTTTGGCTACACTGCGGTTTGGGGTCATATGCTTACGGTGCACAAAAACTACATTGGCCAACAGCTATTTGATGGAAAACCTGGCCTGATGGAACGCCACATTTTTCGAATGTGTTGAGCTCTCACAAACTAAAGGTCGTGGTCAGATGTCAGATATCTGTTTGTTATTGTTTGTTGTTTTAAATCATACTTAACCAATCTTAACCAACTCATATTACCTGCATGGATAGCCACATACTCAGATTTTCAGGTTCGGAATTCGATGCGTAAGCACCCCATCCCTCTACCGCTCTTTAGGACATCAATTCTTGGGCTTTTAAGTACTCCCCCGAAAAGCTGGTATCCTTGAGATTTTGGTGAAATCTGACCAGAAAAATGATGGCCCAATGGCCCAATGATATCATGAACCATTCGGAAGACATCAAGTTTTCTCAGGATTTCTCCGAGCTGGTGGTGATGAATGCTGGCATCATCGGCGCGAACATGTGTCCCAATGGCAGGGGGTGCCGGTGCTGCTTAGGCATGCGGATGAAATTCGGCCAGTTTTGGTTGTTTTTGTTGTGTCCATTCTTGTTGCTTAGAGGCGAATGTACCTTATCTATCCCGATCTTATGTTCATATTCATATATACTGGTCTTCATTCATAGTGTGATATTCATCTCCGCATAGTTCTCTTGGTTCAATCCCCTGTGTTGCAGAACTGGCTTAAGGAAAAACAAATGCAAGGCTTACCCCAGCATCTGGGAATATAATGGAATATATAAAACCTGAAACAAGAATCCTGAAACAGAATTCCATTGACAGATTCAATTTGATGATTTTCGTTTGATCATCATTTTCCGAAAAAAACACTGCCATTTAACGGGTCTTTATCGGTAGATCGTTGAGTTTCCGCAGTACTTTTCGCAATCCCAGTGATTCTCAGGCTGTAAAACTTCCACATTTCCCGACATTTCTTTATTTTTTCTCAATTCGTTGACTGAGCGACCCTCGGTGTTACACAAAGAAACACTGGTGATTGTACGTCACCATTCAGTAGATTATCCAATTTCTGGTTGGTTTCAGATTTCAAAGATTTTTTATTTTTCCATATATTGGGAATGATCCTTTCCATTGACTTTCATATTTTTCAGAGGGGTAGGTCAACCACCGACCAGTTATCCTTAATTTCTTCCCAACTGACGAACTCATATTTTTCAAGATGGTTATTGCACCACCAACCAGAGTAGATGATCCTTAATTTATACGTGAGATAGCCTGGTGATAAGTCCCCACTGGAGAAAAAGCGTTGGGCTATGGTTTAGAGGAAATCATCCCCTTTGATGGCCGAACTATTCAGTTTAGTGAAATATTCTAATATTTACCATATGTATGTATTACCAATATGTACATAATTATATATATATATCCAAGAGTTCTCCATTCATTTTCACTATGCATTGATGATTATATCTTTTTGGTTATACCCGAGTTATATCTTTTGCCATCATCCTTTTTGGATCCCAGGTCCTACACAAAGATCCTCTTGAGCTTTTTTGAAGAGCTACTAGCACCGGTAGTCAATGGCCAAGTTGGAGAGGCTGAGGTGGCTGCAGACATCGTGGCGTTCCCTGGAGAAGTTGAGTCATTTTTCGCATGGAAAGGGGCTAGTTGAGCATCCAAATTTGGCATGGCATTTATATGACTTTATAAATGGCAGTTTTTTCTATGTTTGGATGGTTTCTCAGCTAACTCTCAGGTGTACAACGCGCCAGGATTTTTCGCGGTGATGTCACCAGGCCGGTCAAAAAAAGGCCCCTGTCATCCAAGATATCATCAGTGCATTCTGCGCTTCCACCGAAGATCTCAATCTGATTCTTGTATAACTAACTAAGTTTATAGCAAGCACTGGTCCAAAAAAAAGTCATCCCACAAACAGCCCAAACCGGCTGATTGGATATGTTGCACATGGCAGTCAGGCCAACGCAATGGCAAATGACACATTACATACATCATGATAGATCATGATACACCATGATAGATGATGATGGATGATGATAGATCCACTTTTTCGAGATTTTCCGTTAATTATTGTAATTAGATGTCACCAGATGTTTTCCACGATCTTTGCTGGTGAACTGCTTGTGCTGCAGTTCACTACGACTGAGGCTTCGCTTCTTTCGCGAAGCACAGGGTGAAGTGCAGTTCAAGGAGAACCCAAGCGGCGACAGCTGATGACAGCTGGGTGTTGATAGCACTTTGTCAGAGAGGCATAAACAATTTAAATAGATGGGAAAAGGAGGATATGATGGTTGAATTCGTTATTGAATTCAATTTTCAATGCAAGTGAGAAGGAACAGGTATAATTGGTATAATGAAATTGAAGAACTCACTGCATCATCCCGGACCCAGGATTTTGGGATGATTTTGTGATGGCGAAATGCCGACATGCAAAAAAAAAACAGGGCACGAGTCATGACGTGTGATGAACCACCAGCCTCTTAGGAGTTTTGCAGACTCTTGTGACTGAGTAGAAACTGGTGAATATGTTCAGATGGATCGGATCCATAATGGTGTTTGTCTGAAAATGGGTGGGGAATATCCATGACTATACCAGCTAAAAGAGCTATTTCCATAGGGAAGATGATGAAAAATCAAAATTTGAGGGGTTTTTCTCGTATTTTCAGTCCATGGTGAGGATGACCAGTGTCCATCAAAATGGACCACCGATCGTCGCGCGAGGATTTTAAAACCTCCATGTTGGCTTCTGCTAGGCCGAGCACGGAGAATTCTCTGCCTCGAGATGAGAACATGATCTGAACTTCGGGATCAGCCCATGCAAAGGACTAATGTTGTTGTTGTTCTTGTTGTTCTTCTTGTTCTTCTTCTTGTTGTTCTTGTTGTTCTTGTTGTTCTTGTTGTTGTTCTTGTTGTTCTTATTGTTGTTCTTGTTGTTCTTGTTGTTGTTCTTGTTGTTGTTCTTGTTGTTGTTCTTGTTGTTGTTCTTGTTGTTCTTGTTGTTCTTGTTGTTCTTGTTCTTGTTGTTCTTGTTGTTCTTGTTGTTCTTGTTGTTGTTCTTGTTGTTGTTCTTGTTGTTGTTCTTGTTGTTCTTGTTGTTCTCGTTGTTCTTGTTGTTGTTGTTGTTCTTGTTCTTGTTCTTGTTCTTGTTGTTGTTGTTGTTGTTGTGGTCGACGTCGTCGTGGTGATAATGATGATGATGATGATGATGAAGATGAAGATGAAGGTGATGATGAACAACATACAATTCAGTTGATGGAATGCGCTTCCTCAAACAGACCCAGTTCATTGAAGTTTGGTGCACGGGCACAACTCATCCCAGAGTGATAGGGACCCTGCCATTGAATGTTGCGCTTTTGAGTCTCGGAAACCCATTCAGCAGAATCCAAATTGATCCATGCAGCAGGTTCTTCTGACATTTTGACATGAAAAAAAGGTCATATTTGGACCACTTCGAAGTATTTGTGTATATACTGTATTTGTTCTTCTTTTATGTCCTGTGAAAAACAGGGCATTGTTGCCGGATACTTGGGACACTACCCATGAGACCGCTTGGAACCTTGGTTGCAACCAGACATTTTTCGGACGTGTTCACCACGTTGGCTGGTAAATAGGCTACGCCAAAATCAAAACCCTACACTTTATCATATGTCTTCCACTTGAAATCGCCATGAATTGAATTGATAAATAAATCCCAACATCATTTGCCATAATTTCCCATTTTGAATTGAATTGATAAATACATCCCAAAATCATGTGCCATAGTTTTCCATTTTCTTTGCCATTTATCAGTTGTTCCATGATCAACTGATCGACCCCAATTTCCAACATCGCCGACCAAGGATTGCCGCGTGGGACTGCATCGCCGAGCAATTGGAGAGGGCCATCCCCCTGCCTCGCAGATACGTCAAGGCTGTGCAGCACTTCGTGGCAGGCGCCCGGCCACCGCTGGGTCAACGATGACTTTTTTTCGGGGAGTTTACCCTCTGGTAAACATACAAAAAACTATGGAAAGATCCACCATTTTTAATAGGTAAATCAACTATCAATGGGCCATTTTCAATAGCTTTTTGTATGTTTACCAGAGGGTAAGCATCAAAATATGGGGATACATGGACCCGCTAAGCCAATACGCTGAAATAGCATCTTTTAGTGCAGGGTATCTGAGATAGCCATGCTAAGGGATTTTGAGCAGCAGACATGGGAAGTCATCATCAGAATATGGGTTTAACCATGAAACTATCGGAAGGTGAAGCATCAACATTGTGATTTATCACCAGAATGCGGAAACCAACTGGACTTTCGGACTGTTTAATACAACTCGTTTTTTTCCCTGAGTGAGGGGATGGAAAAACCTAACCAGCCACAAGATTCGTCTTTTGGTGAATATTGCAAAACAAATGGGTCCAGAAATGAGGGATGGTCCCTCAGTGGCCTCACATCATGAGGAAATGATTCACCAACAAACCCACGGCACAGAGACAATTTGAATCCTTTGTAAATCTTGAGTTTTATTATAATTGTGAGCAAAAAGATAGAAAACACAATCCTTAGTAAAATGGTGATGATTTTCTTTGTAGCATCTTTTTGGGGGCTACAACATGTTACAAAAGAAACATGCTGAAGTCCAATTTTCTTCACATGATTTTTGGTCACAATTTTGATCACCAGTCGAAATTCTATTCAATTCTGATTCACACTGGAGACTTGCGCATTATCGTAGACACCATCTGGCTGCTGATTTTAAATATTTCAATTTTTCCATCGAAAATGGACCGATGATGATCCTTAGTTTTCACATACTTCCAGGGCCCAAGGGCGCAGGGCCCTCTATGTGATGGAACCATGATCTTGCCTGCAAAACAAGTGCATTGACAGAATGGATGTTTACCATCATTGCCCCCCCCCAAAAAACCTATGGTTATACCATCTTTGGGGGAATCAATATCCATTAAGCAGCTATAATCGCTATAACTTAGGCTACCGTGATCAAGATCCCAGGCTTTTGAGTCGTCATCCCCAGGCTTGTCCAAGGAGCAACGACATCAGCTGGGTGTCAAGACCTTTGATCGCCTCTTTCGTGAGTCGGAGGCGGCAACAGCGGCGACAGTGGACGCGACGGTTGGCTTGGTGCAGGATTGGAGATCCTGGGGTTTGTCAAAACCTATGACGTTACTCTATGGCTATGAATCAATACCTATGAAAATACCATTTGTAGTGGATGATGAACATCCATAAATCCCAGCTATTTTGGGGTTCACTAGGTACCAGCGTTTTGAGCCATCCCCATATTTGCGGGAATAAATTGGATAAACATCCAAAAGGAGCCATTAAAAAGGGCTATAACTTCGGGTACCATCCAGGTGCCAGCGTTTTGACTCAAAGCCACATAGATACAAATTATGACATATTATTAGGACCTCACTGTTCTCCCTCACTGCAATGGTGCTTAGGATTCGGGGTAACCATCCCAGAATAGCATTATTTATATCCTATTTATCCTTATTTATAATGCATTATTTCAGATTAGATATGAATATTCTCTAATAGGATATTATTTAAATGCATTTATATAATCCTAATGCCTAATACGTATGTTTATCCTGTATTTCCTATAGCATTATTTCAGATTAGAGAATTACTACAGTTTACCCAGCATAGATGAGGAACACCCATGGTTTTCCGTCCGAAAAATGATCTACAGGATTGGATCAATGACAATTTTGATGCATAGCCCCGAAACATTTGGATGCGGTAACCAACCAGACTTGGGGACATGTTACATCCCATTTCCAGGGGTCCCAATAAGAAACCAAGTTCAAAAGGGGATTCTATCAGGTACCAAGGACACCTGAATCAATTTATCCACCCAATTTCACGAGTCACCAGAAAGAAATCATCTAAGTTATATATCAATTGACTAGTGACTAGTGATTGTGATAACTAAGATTCCTACTTGATCCTAGCATTACATCTACTTTAATATAGCTTACGAGCACATATATATATGTATAATGCATGTATATGTATATATGTAGATGTATAGGCATATAGCTATAATCCATAGACACTTGCCTTCAAGATTTGTAAACTGAGCGTTTTCCCCATATTCCGCCTTCAGATTTCCCAGGTGTCCAGCTATTTTAAGTCGTCCAATATGCGCCTGGCTTTCATCGTGAAGCAAGCTCTAGAGCCCCAGCAGCAGCTCATATTTAACGCCAACTCAAGTGGGGATTGAACCTGACAGAAGGAAATTGCAAGAAGCAACAAATACTTTGGATATTTCCTTCCCACCAAAGGTTTCAATAGGATGATTTAGGGGGTATTTTTTTCATGTTATGAACTTGGCCTTCTTCGCCAACATGGCCAACATCCAAAAAGTCTTGGGTATTTTTCGCCATGAGGAGTGGGATTTCACTACTTAAGCAATGAAAGTCTGAGGGTACTCCCAAAAAAGAGTGGTTGATGGTGGTGAACGACCATTTTTTCTGTTTGGGCCTCCTTACATCAATTTATCCTCGGCCACACGGTGGAAACTGATGCTTTGGCGAGGAGCAAACCCATCAATTGACCCATATAGTTGGCAGTTGCATCCCATATCTCATACCCTCTGGTTATTTAACATAGCCGTGGAAAATGGCCCATAGAAATAGATGATTTTCCCAGCTAGAAACCTCCATATTTTTATCAGGGATTTTCCATGGCTATGTTAGTCATAACCAGATGGTATATATATATATATCCCATTAATCACCATTAACTATCATTATTAACCACTATTAAATCCCATTAATCACCATTAATTCCCATTAATCACCATTATATCCCATAGTATATTCCCAGTATATATCCCCTATTAAGTTCCATTACATGAAATATATCCCCAACTAGATCCCCATGACATGGTGGCTTTTCCCAGGCGCCAAAGTATTGGCGATCTGTTCCAAGTCCATTTCCAAATGGACAGATCATGGACCAGGTTTTTTCCATCTATTTAACCATCAAAATATATGACATATGATCAGAAAAACCAAGAAATGCCATGATGTTTTCCCTGTTTCCACCATCATAGTAACATACTGTGGATGGCTGCGAAACCACCAAGAGGATGGTTGAAGGCCTGTAAATAATGGGATGTTTACCACATCGCTCAACTGGTGCAGGATTTTTTCCATCCACTGTCATATTCAGGACTATTCTGCGAGGCTCTTCGATGAGCCTGCGCAGATGGTAGAGGAGATGCAAGCACTGGGGCTGAAACACATCATGTTTCAGGCGAGGATCCTGTTTTTAAAATTGGGCATATATATATATATTATTTATTTGTTTATTTATTTATTTATTTGTAGGGTCTAAAGTCTAAAGGGGTTTGATAGGGTTTAATGGGGTTTAATACGGTTTTATGGGGTTTAATAGGGCGTAATTAGGGGTTAATGGCTGTTTAGTTGGGTTTAATCATGAACCTGCTTCGTGTATCTGAAAATGCGGTATACCCAAGCTTACGGCTGATTGAATAGGGGACACGATGAAGAACCAGCGGATTTAGGGGTACAGTACCCAATTTTGCAGATGAAGCCAGATGAGTTGGATTTTCAAATCAAGGATTGATCAACGGATTAGGGGGATTTTTCATCAGACGGGGATACAACGGGATACACGAATTTTTTTACGATATCCAATGGGGAAAAAAAGGGGCTACGATCACGATATCCATATGAATCATGGGCTCCGTCTGCCAAAGGTACAATGTGAGGCCCCCGTTCGATAGCTAAGTTGGTTTATAACTCCAATAACTATGGTTTATGGTACTTATAACTATAGTTACTGGGGCTTATGAACCAACTCAGAACTGGGGGGCATCACCTTGTAGGTGAGTCAGTGGTCAGGTGTAGCAGTTTTTTACGGCAAATCCTTTAGTCATGAAATCATATGAAATCTACGGGTTTTGCCGTTTAGCCCAAGCGGAATGTTTCAGAAGATATCACGTGATGTATTGTGTATATCAAAAATTATGTGACATATCAATTTATATGGTTCCATAATTTTTGGATCCATGGATTTAAATATTACATATTTATAATGGATACCCATATGTATTGGATCTTTCTATGGGTAAACAAAGTAAATTTCCATCGTTCGGTGATTTCCCGGCCATGTTTGATGGTACCGGAGGGTATATGATATGTATATGATATGTATATGATATGTATATGATATGTATATGAATATGTATGAAACATATGATATGTATATGAAACGTATATGGATATTGATATCATATGTATATATCATATCAATCATATCTGTATGCAACACCCTTGTCCCTTGTTGGGATGATTCCATCGAGCATCAACGCCGGCGCCAGCGCACGTTTCAGGCGCAAGCGAAGTTCTTTCATCCATGGGCTTCGGCCCTGGTCGCCGAAGTCCAGCAAATCTGCCAAGACGAAGAGGTGTGAGAAAAGCGTGGCCAAAAAAGGGCCTTTGTGGGACACTTTAATCGTTTCCCATTTGGGCCCTGGAAAGATCCAAGTTTGTACCCTCTGGTAATTTAACATAGCTATGGAAAATCACCATTTTTAATGGGAAAATCCACTATAAATGGCCATTTTCAATAGCTACGTTAAATTACCAGAGGGTAGATGATCTATCTTGCCCGGAAATGAGACTTCTTATAGGGAGATGGCAGGACGAATGCTTTTTTCTGGGAGATGCCAAGAACTTCCATCCCAGAAATATGTAGAACAGGTCGTTTCGGGTGAGCATGTCCAATCATCCAATCATCCAAAAACCATGGTTTTTCCATCCAAAATCCATCAAAAACCATGTTTTTTCCATCAAAAACCATGGTTTTTCCATCAACATGTTCCATCTTTGTGGCAAAAAACATCTTACTTTGGGGATCACCCATTCGACGCCAATTGGAGACGAATCTGATCCCAGTGGCAGAGACAAAACTCCGTTTTGTGGGATGGTTTGGGCTGGAAATATGATATCTTACAAATAATCAAATATAAATACATGTATATGATGTATATGTATCTCTCTCATTCTCTCTCTATCTCTCTCCCTATATATATATATATCCCCATGTTTGACAATGTTTGATATGTTTGGTTGTATGATGTTGTATATAGTCAACCACCCCATCTTGTAGGATGTTCCTGCAGGTGGTTGAAGGGATGAACTATGCCATGTGCATCATTGCGAGCATCATGGGCCAAGCCGTTGAGACTGGAAGCACTCCTGTCTTGCAGGCGTGACGAGCCGAGTATGTTAAGCCATGGTCATCAAGTTACCATGGCGCCATGGGTTTTCCCGACCGAAAAAAGGGATGTGTCATTAATCCATTGGGATTTATAATGATCCACCAACCAGATATATTGTTATTAACCATAGATTAACCATAGATTAACCAGTTATAACCATTTATACCCTCTGGTAAATTAACAGTTCGACCCTGGAAGTTGTTGGGGGGTTGGAAGATTATATCGTTTCCATTAAGAATGGTTGATTTTCAGGGTCCAACTGTTAATTTACCAGAGGGTATATATTAATCCATCGGGATATATATAATATAATATAATATTATATTTATTTTGTGGAATGCATTTTATGTTTGGATTCCCATGGCATGGATGACCATAAACCAAAAAAACATGTTTCTTTTGACCCTAGCACATCTGGGGTTCTTAAAAATCATGGGAGAATGGGTCTTTCAAGGATTTGACCTCAAAAAAGGCCATCAATGGAAGATTTAAGTATTTACACTCTGGTAAACTGTTACATAACTATTGAACACCACTTCTAATAGGTAGTCATCAACGATTTCACTGGGCCTAACTGGCTTCCAGTTCGCAAAGTGTTAGTTCATGGGGAAACCATCCCTAGCCGCTGCCATCTTTGGAAAATTTTCCAAAAATCCAACCAGTTGAGTTCGCACGTGCACCAAGCGATACCCAAGTCACCAAACACCAACCACCCTGAATCGTAAGAAGTACAGCAAAGAAATATCACATATCTATAGGATGTCTCTGCAGTTTAGGTATAAACTATTAAACTGATACTTTAATTGTAATTGATCAATCACTGCTCTGCATTTTTTTTCCGTTTCACAAACCTCCGGGGCGCCATTTTGGTGGAGCAGCATGACTTCGTGGCCAAGTGGCCAAGTTTGATCCAATTGAGCATCATGTCAAACTCATATTCAATCTATTTCAATCCAATCAGCTTTCATTATTGTGATGTTCACAAGTCAAAGAAGTTGATTTATTCAATCCATATTCAATCCAATCAGCAGTCACTCTGTTCAAATACTGGTTGGTGGTGACTGGAACCATGGAATTTTGAATGACTTTCCATTTAGTTGGGAATAGTAACCCCAACTGACTCATATTTTTCAGAGGGGTGGCGAAAAACCACCAACCAAATTTGATTCAGCCAGGTGCATTACCAGGTCCCTGTTTTGCCATGGCACCGTGTTTTTTGTTTGAGAATTGACCACCCTTTGAGGCCGTGGCGAACGATGACGTGAAGGCAATCCAGCTGCTACAAATGGTGACAAATGGGGAAATGTAACTAGCTGCTAGCAAAAATATATATATATATACATATATATATATGTATATATATATATATATGTATATAGATATAATATGATATATGATTATAATTATATATGTATAAAAAGCGTCTTTGCACGCCCAAGTTGGCCATCATGAACCAGCCAGATATGAAGTGTTTTTTGAGTTCTGACACCATTCAGTTTGAAACAAAAAGGAAGGATCGGATCAAGCAAGAGTAACCATCCACATCTGAATGTGGCGAGTAAAAATGGCGGACGAGCCAGCCAAATCAAGGCCAGCTTGGGAAATGATGTTAAACCCATCAAAGTATAAAACTGTGCTGGCAGAACATCATTTCCCAAGAACTATCAACAAACTATTTCCCATCAAAGCTCATGGGATTTTTGGTACCCCATTTCAGCCAAATCAACAAACGATTTCCATCCAGACGACGTAGGATTTCCGTGCTAAGATGGGGGACTGTGCAGACACAAAACGTCGTTCAAAAGCCCGGCAGATCAGACAGTGTTCGTTCTAGCCGCGTTGGTTGATGGGTTGGTTCGGGGATAACAAACTGAAACTTAAAACCAATATGGAGATTTCCTAAAATGGGGATCCCCATGACCTAAGAACCCCCCACATATTGGGGGTGATCACAATCCATGAACGAGGAATCCCTTTAACATATATATATACATATCACTATCCCACTTAATAATTATAGACTTAGTCACCATACCTATAACCATTATAGTTATCCCTAGAATCATATACAGTTGTCCCTAGAACCATATACTGTATACCCATATAGACATTGGTTATCCCTGGGAAATAACCTATAACCCATTGGGATAAGCAATCTAAACCATCAACCAGCCAGGCTCTGAAGAGGGCTCTTCAGGCAGCGCCCCGCGCTGCGCGTTTTGAAGCAGCGCTCGGCAGCGCCCAGGGACTCCGATAATCCACCGCTACGCGGTGGCGCCACTCGCCGAGAAAGGTGAGAGTTTATGGGGTCAAATGGCGGAAGATGTTGGGAAATCCTGGAAAATATGCAAAAATCATGGTTTATATATATATATATATAATTTTGGCTATCTCACTTTATGTGTTCTATCAAAATGACCATAAATTCTTTATATGTTCTATCAAAATGACCATACATTGGGGTATACAAATATCATATTTTTGGAACAGACCCAAATGGATCCCAAATGTCAAGATGTGGAGAGGAGCAAAACTATAAGATTACACCTTGTCAACAGTTTGCATCAAACCCAAATCATGGCTGCCGAATTGGTGTTGGAACCTTGAGCTTCCCTCTTTAGGTTGCGATTTGGGCATCGGTCAAATTATTCACAGCCGAATCAAACGGATGGTTTCAAAAACAGCCGAATTCCAGTTGTGCCGGTCCATCGGTACCAACACATGATTTGACCCATCCCCAAAACGTTTTCCGTCGGATGGAAGGGGTGAATTTTTTTCAGACCTGGAGAACCTGGTTTTTCGGTCAAGTATATAACTTGATTTTCTATCGGTGCAAATGATTTTTCTGCATTTCTTTAACGCGAAAAATGAATATGGGTTGGCTCAGAAATGGGTGCCCCAAAAAAGGGATTCAGTTTTTCCATGGGGAACATGATGTTGAATCAGCGTGCTGATCTTTGAGGATTTGTTTTTGAAGGGCACCCCAAGTTTCTTGATCTGTGAGAAAATCATATTTCCCATCCGCAAAAATGCCAGAAATGGTGGCTCAAAAATCGCCCATCCCCTGATTTTCAGGTCATCCATGTGATGGAAGACATCTGCTGATTTCGGACCCGGGGGCCCAGTTCGCATGTTCGCGCGAATTTTCGCTGGGCCCGGGGCGGCTGGAAGTTGTAAAACTTGGGGATTCTGCTAACGAAAAAGGTGATACAATGAGAATAATGAGAGATGGGGATTTTCTGGGTAAATTCCCAAAAAATGATAAAACATGGATATCATCCCCCCAAAAAATGGATATCATCCCCAATGGGGATTATGGACCAGTTGTTCTGCTAACCAAATTGGGATGTGAGCAGCAAAACTAGTGGTATAATTGGGAGATACGGGAGAATCTGGGTATAGAATGACCAAAGCGACGTCACCGTAAAATGGTGATTCGTCTACGGAACTGTCCCGAAACGAGTTCAATTATGTTCAATTCAGGTTGGTGAATTGTTCTGATTTAGCCCGATATCAGAAATATAAGTTACTCTGAACTAACAGAGGTGGAAATCCCTGGTTCCAAGAAAGATGATCTACAAATGATAGGTTTTGCAGATGTCGGTTTCCTGGGAAGGTATCAGGAATATATGGGGATGGATGCGAAATCAACCAACATGATATCTGATATACTGTAGATGTATCATGTAGTATCTGGATCCATATGTGAACTTCGCTGCAGAAATCAACAGGCGATATCACCAACAAATTGCTGCGATTTGAGCGAGCAGACCGGGGCCAGTCTCACCATAGATTTCATCAGAAAACCCAAAAATGGATAAACATGGCGATGGTTGCAGAGCTGGTTTGATGGTTGGCCCATTTATAGATGGTGTACCTATTAAAAATGGTGATTTTCCATGGCTATGTTAAATAACCAGAGGGTATCTATTCTTCATCAGTCATCGACTGATCTTAAATTCGGATGATCCACCAGAGTATTCGGTGAATTGATTAGCGTATTGAAAAACCCCTGCTTCGGAGGATTCTCCCCAGTGGATTTCAGCTTCCAACCATCAAATTACGAAGCCATGCGACCCTCGATTGTTTGTGCAAACTGGGGCAGCGCCGCTCGCATCGCTCGCCACTCGGGGCAAGGGTGTGACCAGTCAGACGGGTTCATGATCCCCGGATGACGTCTTTGCGTCTTGGATTCAGATCCGAAATAAAGAAACCCAGTAATCAAACGTGGCTTGGAACATCACCCATTTATAGATGTTCTTGAAAGATTTTCCCATTAAAACCTAATTGATAGGGGATTTCTCATTGCCGGAGGACAATTTTTTAGATACATGATGGATTTTTCCATAATTTTCCTTGATTTGGTGACAATACATTGTTCTGAAAGGTCTTGGATGTAATTTCTGCAATTTTGCCGCATTCATCAGCATAAGCCAATATCTTGAAGACAACTTGAAGATTGATATTTATTTCAAGATCCTCAAAGACCTTAAATCCAAATTTTGCTAGATTTCTCTTTCATGGGTTTGCTTGAAAACAGTGTGTCCCCCGAATTTCTTGATTTATCATGTTTATTTCCTATCAATCTTGCCATTTGAATCATTTCCAGACAAACCCGCAAATCGAGATTGTTTCCACTGAAGTAGCCTCGATTGCCGACCGCTGGCCGTTGCCCCGTCGCATGGCTTCTGCTTCGACAACGGTTCTGCCGGTGAAAAAAGGGCCCTGTGACGTGGAGTGGGGATATGGCTTTGTCTGAAAAATGAGTACCCCATTCCATCCACGGTTTATCATCATTAAACCATCCATTGAAATGCCAGTTGGAAGTACATCCCATTTTCGGACACAGCCTATATTTCTGGGATGATACTGTTTTGGTTTCCAATGGACCTCTTGACATGTGTTCAACCTCCTGCTTCCGACATGAAACCAGATCATCCGGTTGGCCTCCGCATGCCCGATCAACTTTCCCGAGGCTTCTGCCTTTTTTTGGTCCAGGTTAGCATGGCAAATGGTGGATGGATAAAGACATGGCTATGGATGATGACAGGTACCTCAGGTACCTGATGTTTGATCCTTCGGTCAAAGAGACCAACTCAGAAAAGCATCTCCAATCAGCGTTTCGGAGGAAACTTGTTGGCAACAGCCCCGCGTAGTTCCGGTCATGTGACGCCAAAAATGTTGCGCTGGGTCTGCGTGCTTTGCATCCTGCATGGTGCCGTGCAGGTGCGGAAAGCCACCGAAGTGGCTGTCATTTGCCAATATTTTAATGACATGCTACAGGCAATCGACAAAGTCGTTCCTTTTTTAAAGAAATGTCTATATTTAGTTGCGTCGAAGCTTTCCCTGGAAGTCGTGCCTTTTTGCAAAACGCAAGCAAACTCTGGTGATCACAGCGCAA
>Ga0126342_10003441_pt1 | contig 26157 bp, 19 predicted proteins | sample Cyp1metagenome_FD_92528 | JGI IMG/M metagenome (GOLD analysis project Ga0126342, IMG submission 92528) | Coral microbial communities from Lord Howe Island, Old Settlement Bay, Australia - Cyphastrea 1 metagenome | ecosystem: Host-associated > Invertebrates > Cnidaria > Coral ...
ACAGCGAATGAAAACCGACGTGCGTTAGCCGATTCCTGTGGTTTTAGAAAGATTTCCAAAGGTAACGAAGAATTTCCACGTTTTCACCTCATCAAGGTAGGTCATGTTTTTTAAAGGCAAACACGAGGCGGCACGCATGGAATTGCGATTTATCAACAAAACCGGGAACAGACATTTTGACAAACCGTCATATCCATTTCCTACCATTTTGGCATGGCCGCATTTCCACGCATTGCCATAGACATGCTATGAAATCATAGATTCTTGATCGGGTATGCTCAATTTGCTTCTAAGACGACAGTGTTTGTTCTTTTGCTGATGGCCAGATTTACCCATGTGTTCCACCATGCAACTAAGCAGCTTGGAATTTCACCAGATTCCGACGCATAAGACTGGCATGATCCCTCAACCTAGGATCCCTGGGATCAAACGAGGATTTGCATGTATTTGATAAGAAAACCCAGTACAACCCAGTCATAAACATTTGGACTCCTCTACTAGCTGGTTAGTATTCCTTTCCTAGAGAAGATAAGATCTCAGCTCAAACAGTGAAAGAAGTGACACTCGGGGATGTGCCCTCTACTTTAGGATGATTACTTTCTGCTTGTATCGTTTGTATCCAATTTTGTTGATCCTATAGCCATTGCTTCTCAATTGGATCCAGCTGCCCAGCTGCGCAGGAAAATTTGGCGGCGCAAGCAACCTCGCACACAGAGGTGTGGTTCTTATGGGTGAAGATTTGTTAATGTGTGATTGACCCACAAGCAGTATGATCAGTATGGGATTTCAAACCGTTTTTTTCGGATTGGCAAAAATGTTGAACAGCATTCATGTGGCCATGCAACCAACAAAGCCCCGGCTTTTGTAGGTCTTCGAACGTTGGCACACATACTACCTGCTTACAATAAGCAACCAAAGATGGAACAATTAGCGATCTCAACATGGGTAATTATACAACTTGATAGAGCCAACAAACCAGTTTGTATACAATTTGCAAAGCCCGCACCTACATGAATTTCGACGCAAAATTACCAAATGGTCATCAAATGAGGATGAATTAGGAACATAAGATTTCAAACTATGGATCTATGGGATGTTGGGTTATTTTCACCCTTCTCAGACAAATTGCATAGAATCCATAAAATCCATGGTTTGAAGCAGAAAGTTGTTGGGTTATTTCCACGTCTGGAACCTATTCGCCTCACACCTTTCGCAGGCAACAGCTGATGAAGAAACAGCTGACACTCTTTCCGCTCCACTTGAGGCGGTCAAAATTGGGGGGTTAATCCCCCCATGGCCATCCATAGCCATTCAAAAATGAAGGAAATGAGTTTCGAAAGCATGGGTTTGCAGCGATTTTTTTGCACCTTCCTTCTTCGTATGTCCAATCCTTGAATCGTTGATGCTGCTGTATGTAAGCTGGGTTGACACTACAAGTTGGGTTTAAGGCCGACTGCAGTTGTTCCAAACACCTCTTTGCTGGAAACAACTCTGAAATTCCTGAGAAGAAATGACAGATGTCAATGATAGCTTCAGATACTGCATGCAAATCTTTGCACATCTATGCACATCCGTTTCTTCCTACATGGCTGAACCATTGCAGGCTGAACCTCTTCCTGCAGATGCTGTCCCTGAACAAACTCTGGAAGAAAGACAGCCTGAAGAGGCGAGGAATCTTGGGCATACTATACACCCAAGAGTTGTTTGGGTGGGCTTATGCTCTGTATATGATATGTTCAAACGAGGTGATCACCACCGTGCGACCTAGGAACAATAAATAAGCACATAAAAGAACTAAATCACAAGTTTGCATTGCATATAGATTCGTCATGATTAGTAGCATTTCAACACTTGTATGTCAACACTAAAGATCTTCCTTGAAAGAATGATCCATGCAGCCTGCCACTGACCACAGATGGATGAGAAGATGGATGAGAACAGCATCCGCGGCAGCTCAGAGGCAGGGCCTCAAGTTCGCAAGATTGGGGTCTGAAATTTCTCAAAAGTGAGATGTTGATATCCATGGTTCAGTGACAATCATTTGTGTGATTTAACATGACTTAGTTTTGTTTGTGGGCTTTGAATTTGCGGGTGGAGTGTCAATACACCTTCCCAAATAGGAAACCGGAGATAGAAAAAGAGCATAGGAGCCGAAACCATTGTTCCATATTTTGCCCCAACTTTGTAATGTCCTGGTTTTTACCTGACATATTTGAATCCTTGATGTTGCATGTTCTTGCATTATTATGTAGTATGGAGTTGACCAGGCAGATGAGCATGAGCAGCAAGAAGCGGAAACTGACCGTCAGGCTGAGGGAGGGTTGGCTTGGAAATCATGCCAGAATTCGGTATCAATTCGGTAATGTATGGTTATGATCTTCAATTGTTTCTATTTTGAGCGGCCAAGTTGGGTTTAAGGCTGATTGGGTCCGACTGCAGTTGTTCCCTTGTTCCAGTCACTGTTTGTTGGGAACAATTCTGGATTTTTTTAGAAGAAATGTAAATTATAGATGTCAATGGTAGCTTCAGATGCTCCATTGACATCCATGTGCATCCATGCACGTCCATGAACACCATCCATGCACATCCGTTCCTTTCTACGTGGCACAACCATTGCAGGCCGAACCTCTTCCTGCAAATGCTGTCGCCGAACAAGCTCTGGAAGAAAGAAAGCCTGAAGAGGCGTTTGCATGTTCCCTCCAAGAGTTGCTTGGGTTGGCCTATGCTGTTTATGCATGGGAACCAGTTGTTCAATATCATGTCATTCTTGAGGTTCTGGTTCATATGGTGCTCTTGTGGCGCAGATGCTTAGTAAACCCATCTCCCTTTCAAATTAGCTTTTCACCACCGTATGACATGGCAGCAATCCATGATTTTTCTTGGCCATGAGAAATGGATGAGTAATTAGTAATTAGCATCTTAAAGGCTACATATTATGTATACACAGACTGTGCTGGAGATACACATGTATACATATAATTCTATATATAATATATTTCAAATATTATATCTGGGCAAATTAGAGTGACCTCACTGGAATCATGGTTAGTAAGGGGAATCATTCATAATCATCCCAAATGGCCTTATTTCAGGTTGGTAAAATATTTTGATTTACACATTGTATATCTTTGCAAATGTATCCAAGAATCATCCATGCAGCCTGCCACTGGCCACAGGTGGATGAGAAGATGGATGAGAACAGCATCCGCGGCATCTCAGAGGCAGGGCCTCAAGTTCGCAAGATTGGGGTTCTGAAAATTCTCGAAAGTGGGACGTTGATTACCATGGTTCGGTGACAACATTTGGATGATTTAACATGATTTAGTTTTGTTTGTGGGCTTAGAATTTGCAGCTGGAGTTTCAATACACCTTCCCAAATAGGAAACCGGAGACAGAAAAAGAGCATACGAGCCGAAAGCATTGTTCCATATTGCGCCCGAGCTTTGTAATTTCCGTATCTTTCTATTTCACAGTATTTCACATATATAATCGAATCCTTGTTGTTGCATGTGGTTGCATCCGTATGTAGTATGGAGATGTATCGAGTTGACCAGGCAGATGGGCCTGAGCAGCAAAAAGCGGAAACTGACCATCAGGCTGAGGGAGGGTTGGCTTGGAATTCATGCCAGAACCATTCGGTATCCATTCGGTAATGTATGGTTATGACCTTCAGCTGTTTCCATTTTGAGCGGCCAAGTTGGGTTTAAGGCTGATTGAGTCCGACTGCAGTTGTTCCAGTCACACTCTTTGCAGGGAACGACTCCATAGAAACTTCCTGAGAAGAAATGATTCATGTCAATGACAGCTTCAGATGCTCTATTCACATCTATACACATCCATGCACATACGTTCCTTTCTACGTGGCACAACCATTGCAGGCTGCACCTCTTCCTGCACACGTATTTCAAGATCTCTTGCGACGCAGACCTTATTTCAATTTTGAAATAACAAAATCGACCCAACGACGACATACGAAATATTATATTTCAGCCAGACATATTATCGAATCCTTGATTTTGCATGTGTTTGCATCCGTATGTAGTATGGAGTAGACCAGGCAGATGAGCCTGAGCAGCAAAAAGCGGAAACTGACCGTCAGGCTGAGGGAGGGTTGGCTTGGAATTCATGCCAGAACCATTCGGTATCCATTCGGTAATGTATGGTTATGACCTTCAGTTGCTACCATTTTGAGCGGCCAAGTTGGGTTTAAGGCTGACTGAGTCCGACTGCAGTTGTAAGGTAAATAATGCCATGAAAATTCACAGTCTTGAGATGCTCCTTTCACAGCCATGCACATCCATGAAAAACAATGCACGTCCGTTCCTTTCCACGTGGCACAACCATTGCAGGCCAAACCTCTTCCTGCAGATGCTGTCCGAGAAGAAGCTCTGGAGGAAAGAAAGCCTGAAGAGGCGAGACATGGTGCAGGAATCTTGGGAATACTAATGATACAGTTGCATTTTCCCTCCAAGAGTTGTGTGGGTGGGTTTCTGTTGTGTGTATGCGCAAATGGGCTGATCACCACCGTGTCACCTAGCAAGATTGCATAAGAACATATAAATCACGTATTTGCATTCGTATGCAGTTGCTTGGCCATGACATATGGGTTTGAAAAGCATTTCAACACTTTCATATTAACACGAATGTACACGAAATATCTTCTTGGAAAGAATAATCCACGCATCCGCAGCCTGCCACAGATCGATGAGAGGATGGATGAGAACAGCAACCGCAGCAGCTCAGAGGCAGGGCCTCAAGGTTGCGACATTGCGGTTTGCAGATTCATAAGATTTAGACATTGATGGGTTCTCGTGGCTCAGTGATTTGTATGAATTCAGTTTTATTGGTGTTGACTTGGCCATAGCACAATAGCTCAGGGGCTGAAGGGTGGTTAGAAGCAAGTACAACCGCTTCAGGAATTCTTTTTTTAAATAGAGATATGACCTACGGGAATAAAGAATTCTGGATAAGGGGGGGTACAGTAGTAGTTCTGACCCTCATTAAGAGTGTAGATATTGCCAGTTCTAGAGTATTAAAACGCTCAGCGCATGCCCATACCTTTGAAAGTGGAACAACATGTGTATGATGACCATTGCAGGCTGGAGATCTTCCCTCAGATGCCGTCCTGGCAGAGCAAGAATTGGAAGGAAGCAAGCCTGAAGAGGCAAGAAATGGCTTGGCCGGGATATTAACATGAGAATCGGCATAGGTTTTCCGATGTTTTCCGGATACTGAGAATGTGTGTGTGTGGGTCAGTATAAGACTATGGCATGAGTTTATGCTGTCCTGTATTGGGAGCCCATTGGGAGCATTGTTGGATTTTAAAGGTTAAAGGTTGGTTTGCATCCACTGATTGCCATGTGGGATTGCAGTGTGAGTTTCCCGGATCAAAGCCCAGTTGGTGTTTGTCAAATGGATGTAAATCCCCCGGCCTTTTGTTGTTTAGATTCACTTCTCTTGGTCAAAACCGCGTGTTTGTTGATGATATAAATTCCAATTTTCCTTGAGCCTTCAGGCTCCTACGTTATACAGGAGCTGGAAAGCAGATTATGTTTCTGGGGCACAAAATGATGGAAAAGTCAAACAGTCAATTCATAGATTTTTTTCATAGCCATTTACTTTGTCCATCTTTAGGCGGACACCTGTTTTTTGAAGTATATGAAGTCTTCAGGAGCCTTCAGATGTCTTGCTTCATCGACATGTCAATACCATACTATGAGGACAATTCGATCCTCGGTCGCTGCAACGGGTTTGCGAAAGGATCAACTAAAGATAAGGCCAATCGTCATAGCGCTTTGATCACCGTGATCTCGCTGCACCTTGCTCTGGTAGATGGAAACACGGCACTTTCTAGCCACAAATTGAGAAGACAGTGGCTGATAATCAGCTTGGGTGCAGGCTATCAAAATGTATCGCACATTGTTTGGGATTTGCCAGTATTTGCCCATATTCTTACTGGATCAGATCTCCATGCTGATGTGGCCTCGGCTGATCTCGGCTGCAGGTCGTGGCTGAAATGGCTCCCATCAGCTCAGCATTTGAGGCAAGGTGAAGTCGAGCGGTGTCAGACGTTGTCAGCTGGGAATGCCCATCTCATTACAATCTGTTCATTCGAACTAACGTGAACATATTTGAAGATCTGTGAACATTACGATGTTTACAGGGGTGAAAGAGTTTTGACCCATCGTTCCCTGCTGGGAACGACAACTTGGTTGAAGTTGCAGTGCAAAGATGGATGAAGTCATGAAATTTCTGAGTGTTGGAAGTTGATCTGTTTGGCAACATTTCCGTGAAATGTGCTTGGAAACCTGTAACCACAGGCAATACAGGTTTCCAGAGGTTTCATCAAAAGCTTAGGGGCTGCTGGTTTCTTGTTTAATCCCATTTGCCTGATATAAAGTAAACCGCAATATACCGAAAACCACTGATTTAGTATAGGTAGGGTCTACTATTTCTATTTGGGTGTCCCATAAAGGGGGTAGTTCATGTTAGGGGATTGGTTCATTGTGGACCAACGCGTTTTGAGCAGCGAATTCGACGGAATTGAAACATTAGTTTGAACGAGTGTGTGCCAAGTTTATCAAGGATATTATCCCATCAAATTATTCACACTTTATATGATGTCCGTTTATTCTTCACCCTTTCTGGGATGATGATCCCAATTGGTGTTTTGACATGTTGAGATGTGTTGAACCAACAACCAGTTTGAAGTCATTTATATGTGAAGAGGTGGTTTCAGTGTTTTGTCATGATAAAGAAAAACTACCCTGCAGTAATTCAGCATAGCCATTGAAAATTACCAATTTTCTGACTAAAAATGGTGCTTTCCATAGCTATGTTTGATTATGCTAGAAGGTATTTCAGTACAGGTCCCCAAGAAGTAGACAATCGTACGCCCGCTGGACGCTTCCAGAGGCTTCATTGGTTCATCCTGAGGTGAGCTAACTAAACTTACCCTCTGGTTATTTAACATAGCCATGGAAAATCCCCATTTTTAATACGTAAACCATCTATAAATGGGCATAAATGGGCCATTTTCCATGGCTATGTTAAATAACCAGATGGTAATTACCTTAACTTGGCAAACCCATTCAGACGCAACATCAGTCAGTGTGTTCTGTTGGTTCGCAAGTTTGATTGCCAGGAAGAGTACGCCTTGCAATCGTATCCCTAAGTCAGTGGTTTTCCTACTGCTCCCACACAGGCATACAATGATTAGGTTGTTTTTTTTTACTTGGTGTATCAATTTGTATCCCTGTTCACCATAGGTTTCCGATTAGAAACAATCAGTTTTGGATGATTTCAAGAAATCCCATTCGCATTGTGGCTGTTTGAATTTCTTAACTGACCGACCTCTGGGGATTCGCTTCGGGCGGAAGGCACAGAGAGAGGAAGAAGAAACGCCTGCAGCTGATACAGCTCCCCAGGCTCTTATGATGGTTTTAATTTAAGAGCAGGGGACTGTGGGATCTGTTCAATGCTCAAGTTTGGCTCTTTTTTTTCTGATGATTCTTTTTGTGTCTTTTTGTTGCCATGACAATTGCTCAACAAGTTTTTCGAAACTGTCAAAAAAAACTGGTAAACGTATCAACATGTCTCCCATCGATATCCCATGACATCACCATTTTTGTTAGTGACATCCCCCATTCTTGGACTGTCAAATGGCGGCCCAAACTTTTGACGATGCCCTCGAGGCCCTCGGCGCAGAGACTGCGCGGCTCAGAGATGAGGTCACCATTGGGTGCACCAGGAAATTCTACCACTGGGATGTTGGGATTGAATTAAGAAGAATGGGATAGTGGGCAAGACAAGTGGGATTTGTCCGATCAGAAATAGAAATTGAGCCGTCAAAAACAATCTGGTAGTAGAATTGCGATCAAGAAAACCTCATTTCTGTTGGAAAGTCCTCTGTAAATGGATCTGTTCTTCCGGGGACTTTCTATTGCCAGGTTGGATTTTCCAAAGCTACATACAGTATCAATTGCCCTGAAATCACATGAAATCACTCAGGATGTGAGCGTAGGGCCCAATCCACTCCTATATGTCTTGTGATACCCTGCAGGTATTTCACTATTTATATCACCCTCAGTTTGAAGATGTTTGAAGTACAAGGGGGTTGCAACTGACAAAAGGATGTGGGCTCCAAAATGTTGACTCTTGATCCAATAGAGAACCGCCAAAACTGGTGCGTCCGAAAAGACATGGAACCCAGGAATTGGCTAAAACGATTCAATGTAGGGTACGCGGGAGGTTCGGGCATCCCTCAATGTTTTGTTCTCAACGTACCCAAACAGAACCTCTACTTGTTGTAGAGACTCTGAGACCTTGTCATGCCATGTGGTATTTGGGTGCAGCCGATGGAGACGCTGTCAGGAGAATGTGTCCGAATATACTGGCTCGGAAGGCGTCAGCAACTCAGAGCACCTGGACGACGAAGCAGAGATTTTCGGGTGGTAGATGTGGTCATTCTGCCAGTGAAAAATGAAGGTTGAGTCAGACATGCATACAAAAAATCACCAAACGAGATCAAACGAGTGATTTTCATACTGTAGCGAATATCCTCATATGCGATGATTGAATCCCTTTGTTTTTGGATGTTTTGTGATTATCAATGGTTGCATTCAGATCTCAACTGGTTAGTTGGCATTTTCTTTGTTGTTTCAATCCCTGTTTCTGTTGGTGGAACCGCGATGGCTGCATGGTTTAAATCTCCGTATCCCTAGTCAAATCTCCTTTGTTTTGCCTTGGATCCTGATGTTTGTTGTTTAAATTCATTTTTTTGTTGGCTGTATTCCAGTTCGTTATCATTACATTTGAATTTCCATTTGACATCCACATCCTCATTATGCTTGTTGCTTCCTCGTTCCTCGCTGAAAGCAGCGACATTATGTGCTAAACCCAGATCTTGTCTGGTTAAACCATCTTAAACCATGCTTCAACCATGGTTAAACCATGGTTAAATCCACCATTTTGCTGCTGAAACCCAGTGTTTTTGGATGTTTTCTTTCCCAATCTTCATCCCCTCGAGGAGCTCTCAAAGGCCACCTCCTCATGCGCAGGGGCGCCTGGCATGGGGATGACCAAATTGGGTGGTTCTTAAGTCATGGGAGATCCCGGGTAACACGCATGGGTTTACTAAGTCATGGTCTGACGGTCTGACGACTGGATGACTTATGATGTTTTTTTTGTGACTTAGGAAAGCTCTAAATGGATGGCCAAATCGTTATACAGGTTGCAAATCCATTAGCAGATGATACCTCAGATGGGGTCCTTACCTGCTAACAAACTTTGCTGATGGTTAAGATCGAGGTTAAGACAGCGCATAGTACCCTGGAAAAAGAGAACAACTTCGAGTAGAAGTGTTGATCAGCAAATTGCTGGAGATAGAAACGCAGTTTGCAGCTTGATGTTCGCTTGTTGACGGCCAATTTCCTATGGGTCAAGTATCCTTAGTTTTGACGGTGTAAGACCCTGCACTGTGCTTTAGTGCTGGCCTGTGCCATGTTCATCGTATTTGGTATTGAGCCTGGCTCAACCATTGACCATGGCAATCTTAATATTCTTTGCAGAAACCGAATTTGTACTGATGCCCCAATGATGGTCAGTTATAATTATATATTAATATATTATAGACCATGACTCCGACATGTAAGTGCTCGCATGTTCAACCAACACAGATAATTCGTTGATATTGGTATCATTCTAACCTGAAACTGTCACCCCTTGCAACTCGTAGATTTCATCGGATGGGCACCAGCGGCGAACAATTATTGGCTATAGCGGCTTTACCACTATGTTGGTCCACAAAAACAAAAATTCCAGTTTGTAGGTGAACTCAAACCATTGATAAGATTCACCCGCATTGGAGCCCACAGTCATAGTCAAGGAAAATGGGGCGGCAAATGGCAGATAATGATTCCCCATGGTCATGTAGTGACTGGAAGGTACTACCCTCTGCTAGTTTAAGAGTTTGCTATGGAAAATCACCCAATGTTGCACAAGTTTCCCATGAACACCTCCATTTTAAGTTGGTTTTGCATATGTAATATGCAAATCATCGAACTAAATGGACATAAATGGTCCATTTTTTACCATAGCAGACTGATGCAAACTATTTTTTGGAGTTTACAGGAGGGTCAGCGCAACGGTATCACCCAACTACACTTGCTACGCAGTTACTGGTCTCATTTTTTGGGGCTTTCAGATTTACCTAAGATTTTTTACCATTCTATTGTAGTACTTTGGTGAAAAAGATCCATGTTATGTCTTTGCTGCTGTTTGAATCACCGGTCATTAACCAGCGGAAAATCATCAGCTAAAAAACTGATTGTATATTGTTGTGTTTGCATGTTTTGGCTGAGTACCCTCTCGTATTCAAATCATGACAATGACAATGAAAAATCAGCCAACTTTATATGTTTATGTGTTTTTAAAGCCCGTGCTTATACTAGATCTTACCAACAATTACCATGATTTTCCTATGATTTTCCCAATTTGTCCTGTTAAAAATGATGATTGCCAAGCTGGCCATGTTTAATTCCCCGACGGTATCCAAGATTTTGCAACGCTCCCAACAGTCGTCATTCCAGTCTCTCCAATCGACAGGAGATGCAGGACACTTCGCTGGGTGAGATTGCAGAGAAGGTGAGATGACTGGTGATTGATGCATATCTATTCAAACGAAACAAAAAAATGTGGGTATATAATATCTTACTGTAGGGGGTAATTATTGGTAAATATTCAGGTATATAGCCATAATGTGTATATATGCATATACATGTATTATGTATATATATATCATTATATATTCATAATGTGTATATATATATATATACACATAATATATATATATATGAATATATTTTCCTATGAATTTTCTATGTGTGAGGGATATTTTGCACACTACTGTATGAGCAGGGAACGGAAGGAACTATGGGAAACTACGTCGAAGATGATGGAAATACGTAGGGGGGCATGGACAGAACAAGGAAATATGTTTTTTGTAAGAAATCCTACATGTTATTTAACACAGATATCATGTCTAGTGTATCTATGTTTTGGTATAATTGTTGCATTTACATTTTTATATCCGCATGTTCGAAACCGTATCTACTTACATTATTTGATTTTTAGCATTTACTTGCATAGACGGATCTACTCACATATAGACATAGTTTGAAAATATATGCTGGTTTGGTGGGTACGTGGTTAATTATACATACACATTATTTATCATATATATATATTATATTATATATATATTTGTATGTTTATATTTGTACTTACATGTATTTACATACGCACATCTAAAACCATGTGCTTATATAGAGTAGTTGAAAATAGTGTCGTTAGCATCCACTGGCATACATCCACCTACTTACATACATTGTTTGAGAATAATTGTTCTATACACATGATTTTTTTTCATATCTATAGGTGCATATATACACGCATGTATTACACCAATTGCTATCCCCTTAACAAACATGGGCCCTGAAGAAGAAAGTGGCCTTTCCCGAACTCATGGCAGTGTCGTCATGCTAGTTGGAGGGAGGGTAAGTGGTCCGCTGGGACATGTCATGGGATATGCTGCTCAATTAGGATAATTTGGATGGCCACGGATGGCATCCCATCAATTCATAATTTTGGTTGGTTCATTTTCCTAACTGATTAAATGGGAAGATTTCATCCAGACCCTTCGGTAATCTGCGCAATGGCAATGGGAATGGATTCCAATGGATGTAACGCCCAAGAGTCGGACCGGATCAATACCATAGCTGTCATAGCTGAAGGTTGGAGCCTTTATCCGCCAAGAAGTGAAAGGGAGCTGCTTAGATGTCCGTTTTTGTTTTAATGTTTGATGAATGGAGGTGTAATTACGTACTGCCCCTTTTTCAGAACCAATGCGGGTCAATAGACTTACAGTAGCTAAGCAAGCTCCGCTTTGCAGTGGCACAAAGCACCACTTTTGATGTTTGCGAGCGCGTTAGGCAGAGGAAAGCATCGAACCAGCCAAACAGAAGGCAGTTGGTGCAATACATGGGGGCCTTGTGGTTGCATGCATAGTAACTGGATGTACTTAGAATAGGTTTGCATAAATGCCTACAGATTGCGCGCAAGATTCATGTTTTGCGTGAAGCAAACCACATGGACCACACTGATACAGACACGGAGAGATTCCGGTTTTATGCATGACAGCAGAGCAAAATCAAAAAATATTTAGATTCTATATAGATATATTTAGTCTAGTCATTATTGCCAGGAACAGATGGATGTTGATACTTGGTTTGTGGGTACGGATATTTAGAGAACCCATGCCCAAAGTCTTCCTGTTCTTTGGAATTCCAGTGCAGTTGTTCGCTGGTAGTGGTGTTGGCTCCACTCTCGATGGTTGCGCAATGTTGCGCATTTTTTCAGGCAGAGGAAAGTGAAGAGCCAGCCAAAGAGCAGGCTTTGGACGGATTGGTTAGTCCTTTGCTGCAGCAAGTACTGGTACATCAATGGCACCATGAGCAGTAGTGCGATTTGACAACGAATTTATTTAATATCTATGATTCATCATAATCATAGATAATCTTCTATTGATATGGATAATATTATAATTGCAACAAAGACGTTGAAAGTACATCGAATCGGAAATGCCAGGCTATCGAAAACGGCACTGCGACTGAGAAAGCTCAGGCTTAGAAGCGGGTGATGCCTGGAACCCTCCCAATAGCCTTTTACGGCAATATTTCTATAATGTATCTACTGTATATATATATATATGTATACATGTGTATCCATTATACAAATTATACGTATTTGACATACTGTACATATCATACGTTTTATACATACTATGACTATGTCATACTATAGATTTTTACATATTTTGGATATAATATATATATATATATGCATGCACATTTTTGTGCATAGTGTACATACTTTACCTTGCATATACATACCATACCATACTATACCATACCATTACAGTACATTGCATTGCATTTTATTACATTACATACATACACATTATACACATTATACATATTATACATATTATACATATTGGACATATTATACATATTGTACATATTATACATATTTTACATATTATGCATATTATACATATTATGTATTTTTATTGAATTATACACATTATACAATCCTACATAGCTAGTATACATATCATGCATATTCATACTTTATATGTTATACATAGTATGCCTACTATACATAATGTACATACACATATATATATATATAATCATACATATATATATACACATGTACATGCATTTAGATGCTATTCCATTGGGTTTGGAGGCTCCACAATAAACATAGACACCCAAAGCAGAGAATTGGGGACAGGCCGGCCTATTTCGTGGTCGTTTTTCAACTGGAAAATTTAAGTTCTTCAAAAACATGGGATGGAATTGGGCTCTACGAGGCTCTACGTGTTTAATTGTTCTGGGTATGGAAATAACATTGTTGAATCACAATTTCCCGTGCATTTGTCCTATTTTTATCCATTTTTGACCCATGGAACAGGTGAAAATTGCATCTTGAGTGCATCTTTCAATCCGACCTGTATAGTTTTTCAATGTTTTGCACATGTTTCTGAAACGTGTTCAAAGGTTATAGGACGTAGAAATTATTAGAAACATTTAAAAACTCATATTTTTGCAAAGGCAAAAAATGAGGAAACTCACATGCCAACCTGGCGCAGTCACGTCTCACGTTTTTCTGCTGGAACTTCCGCCGGAAAGGAGATGGAGGATGCTCCAGATGGGCCGCCAGAGGAGGCGATTTTTTTTTTCTTTCCCAGCCGGATGCTAGGCGTCTCAACGTTTTTAGTATTCCATGGCTTGAGGCATTTTTCTGAAATAGAAACCAACTGGTTGGTAGTTTCAAGTGTGTGTTTTTTTTCCTCAATGCACTGTCTATTGGGGGTTACTGTGTAAGCCAGTTTGAAACGATTTACCATCTGTCAGACATTCCATGTTGCAAGTGAACACGGTCACTACCCAGTTACCCCTTGGTCAACAGGGTATGCTGGAAATCCCCCAAGGGCAGATGGTGTTCTTGAAAAAGCCGAAGGAGTTGTTCAATTTTACGTTCTTTCCATCCCGGGATGATCTGGATGATTTGGATGATCAAGAATTATCAAGAATTATTTTTCTTTGCAATTTTTATATCAGCCCCCGGATTCATAAACCATTAATATATTATATTATATTTATATTTAGTATATAATTTTTGGGGGGGTCCCTGCGGTACCCTCCAAATAGTGATAATCTGATACTTACTTGGTACCCCCACCAATGAAACACAGCCATTGGGGGTAGAAATTCATCCGTTGGAGCCAGGCCATGGACAGTGGCGCGATTGAGAAGGCCAGCTGAGCCATGTTGATTTGATTGCCATTCAAAACAGGGTGGACATCTGTAATTAGTGTTATTAAATTATATTATATTGTATCGTATTATATTACATTGCATTGTATTATGTTATTGTATTGTAATGTATTGTATTATGTTATGGTATGTTATATTGTATTGTTTGGTATCGTATTATGCTACATTACATTGTATTACATTGTATTCCAGCGTGTTACATTGTATTACATGGTATAGTATTATATTAAATGGTATTTCCATGAAAAAGTGGCTTTCTCATCTTGGAAGATCAGGGAATGACCAAAAATTGGGGTCTCCATTCTCTGGCGATTTGAAGAAAAAACGTTGGGTGGAATGGGCTACTAGCGGTCGACCATGTAGTGATATGTGGCAGCATGTTTCCAGAATTTCTCAAATGATCCAGGCATTTTTTCTTTGTCACTAAATTGGTCTAAATAGTGAATAGAAACTAATGTTTATACTTTGTACATGTTTCCCCAACACGGTCAACGGTGATAGAAAACACGAGTGGTGATAGAAAAAAATATGTCTTCCCCACATGACTCTGGGTCAAATGATTGGATGTTGGCGACATCAAATGATTGTTTCTGTTGGTTGCCCTTCTTGCCAGATTGAATGAGTGTCTACATGTGCACATCGTATTTATATGTATTTATGTATTTCTACGGTACTTTCAATATTTGTGTATGTGTACATATATCATATAATATACATGTCGTGTAGTATAGATAGTTTCTATATTATATAGCTGCACATGTGGTCATGCTGCAAGTTGCAAGATCCACACTCACATCTACCAGATGATTTTGTGGTTGAAGTTGCGATGAAGTTCCACCGGAAAGGAGATGGAGGATGCTCCAGAGCGTGAGATTGATGACAAGGCGCCGTCCTTTCGGCTAGGTGAAACTGCGGTAGCTGGGTGCTAGACTGGTCATTGACACCTCTATGGACCTCCAGATCCTCCAGGAATCAAACACGGCAATGGGAATTCCCCTCGAAAAGGGGACTATTTAACTGGCAATATATGGGGCATTGTCCATTACCATCTTTGATTACCAGAGGAGCGTAGGAGAATTGATCCATCTTGGATTCCTGCTGCAAATGGATGGTCATTCTCTACAAATTGGAAGGTTACAACGGGTTTTTACTTTCACCCTATGTAATAATACACAGGAAAAGACAGGTCTATGGAGTCTATGACACATTAAATACAGGCCCCATAGTAGATATAGATAGATATAGTAGATGTGGGGTGCATCTATGTAATGTTGTATATCTATACTACACATCTACAGGCCCCATAGATCTTTGGCTGGGGTGCGTCTCAGGGCACACCAAGCCGTTCGGAGGAGGCGCAAACCCTGATTTTTCACCGGGAATAAGCAGGATTTTGCCATTCTATTTTTCCGGAGATTGCTATGAAAAGGGGGATTTTAAAGAAACACCAAGTTATTTGCTGTCATTGTCTTGAACCATTCCCCTTTTTGCAATATGCAGCGTTCACAGTTGCAACACACTAAACGGCCATTGCTGTTTTGAAGGCGCAGTTCCTCCCAAGCATTCTTCCCATGTGTATCATGTGTGATGAAAATGTTTGAAACACTCTCCACTCTCTCAATAAAAGATGGAAAAAAAGAAGCCCACCCAAAAATTGCTGACATCAAATCCCCGAAAAGCCTACTAAGATCTTGTGGATTGACTGTTCCTTTTCTATCTTTTAATATAACAATCATATATATATATTGAAATATGATGATTCAAATCAATTCAATCCCTAAATATCCCCAAGGTCCATTGAATCATTGAAACCCATATCACATACATTAATATACATTATATATTATATAATGTATGTTATATATATATATACCTGGGGTAACAGTTCAAATGTGGAAAATCCATTCAAATCCCTTGCCAGGTCGCCGAGTTTGACACCTTTGGGGGTGCCTGGCGAGGCCTGGATGCCCCATCGGATGGCTTGGGTCGGGGAGGTGGACGCTTGGTGGTTGACCCAAAAAATAAAAGCAAGAAATTGGTGGAGACTGGTGGAGTTCATGTGAATGTGATTTGATGTGATTCAATCCAACATGTGGCTGAAGCTTCAAACATCTTCAAAAATACTCAAAAATCAGCCAAAATCGACCAACCAGTAGGATGGAGTCCAAATGTCGTATTGAAGCAATAGCATTGAGTCTCAACCCAACTATATAGATATATTGACCACAGTAATTTGATGGATCAGACCAATGAGATGAGGAGAGGAAATCTAGATCAAGAATTGGTGGTCTTGGAATGCAAACAAAAGAATGGTGGATCGAAGAAAACATATGAAAAACACATGATAGTCGATAAGATAGTATGATTCTGAATATGAACATAGGAGTATGAGTATTATTCATTTACAGGGGAATCGACCTGTAATGCTTCCAGAATCTTCCAGATTTCACCAGCAAGACTCCACAGATCAATAGCCCTTTAACATCCAATGGACTGATTCTCAGGTGAAAGTTTGTCACCGCAGCACAGGAGGGATCGTCGTGACAGGGGGCTGGGGATAGAAGCCACCTAAAAGATGGTGCTGAGGAAGTCATGAGGAAGACAGGAGATGCGGACATAGGTCAGGAGAGTGAGACCCTGTAGTTCACACCTACATATCTATAATATAATTGCATATAATTACATATAATTACATATAATTACATATAATTACATAATTATATATATATGGTTTATATATATATATATATTCATAGTTTGTAGGTATGAATGTTCATGCCAACAAAGAGGGTATGTTGATTATCATCAGTACTGATCAATACAAATCGATATAATTGTTCCTGATGGGTACTGATGTTATTCTTTTCATGCGTTTATTATTAGTTCAGCAGCTGATACTATTCATTATTTTCATGATTACCATCCGGGAATCATACAAACGTAGGAATTGGAAATCCCCGAACTAAATGGAGGTTTAGTTCGCTGGAAAGATCCTCGAAGCAATTGGTGAATTTTCCAGTCAGCCATTGATTATCGGTTGGTAAATCTATTAATCACCATTAAATGAACCACTATTGATCCCCGTTATTGATCGTTATTGGTTAGTAGTCATCACTAACCATTAATCACCATAATTATTATTCATTATCAATCATGACTAAGCATTATTAACCACTACTAACATATTGTTTTCACTATTGAGCATCATTACTAACCATTAACCACTATTAATCATTACTAACCATTAGCCCCTGTTTAACATGGACCCTGAAGATCACCCCTTGTTTTTTTAAATGGAAACTAGTCTTCCAACCCCGACAACTGCCAGGGTCTATGTTAATTTACCAGAGGGTAACCATCATTACACACATATCATAGATATTCAGGATATCAGAGGGTAACCATCATTACTATTCACTATTGATTGATTGATTGTTTTCCCATCCCCCAGTGCTTCCATCATCTTCCATCCATGTGACCGGACCAGGACCAGCTCCAGGGTCTGGCACGTCATGAGGTGCCATCGACCTTGGAGCAGGGCAAAATGGCCATGTCATTCGAAATCATGTGGGTAAAACAATGCCATAAACCTCCTCATTTTTGATGGTTTATACATGTTGATACCACTGATACCACCCACCCATGAAATTGGTGATTTTTAAGGGATGGTTTATGATTGTTGCAACATGTTTAAACCACGTGAATGATGATAAATAAAGAATTTGATTTTTTTGTGGACCAAGTGGTTGTCCATGTGTCCGTTGTTCTGTTTCTCGGAAGGATGGGAAATTGATGACGAATAATTTTTTTGAACTATTGTGGTAAAGCAAAAACCAAAATCATCCCCAGTTCTTTACCAGAAAAAGGTGGTTTTATTATCCATCCCCAATTGGATTATATCATTGGCGCATCAAAAAATATGGTTTACATATAATTTTACATGTCACATGTGGTAAACCCAATAATAAACCATCCCTTAAAAATCACCATTTTTATGGGTGGTTTTTATATCATCCCCAAATGCTAGGTTTGCAGAGCCTTGGCTTTGCCACCAGGATGCAGCCCTTGCCACCTCCGGATCCCGAAGACAACTGGGAAATGTCGTCCTGTGTTGGGGGACCAAAAGGTGCAGATGGCTGCAGCAGCGTTGAGATTTCTGCAGTACTTCTAGGTACTTCCAGTAGGGAAATTCGTTGATGGTGATGATTGTTGTACTTGGTGTGGAAACATTCCAATATGTCTACATATCTGTGGCGTTTTGTACCGGATTCATGATAAGATGGATGCATTCACATATATACGGGCGGTAGTTTACATGCATCCTTTTGTAATCAAAGATGGCAATGGACAATCAGCCATTTAGTTCGATGATATTCCCATCGGAGGATACAAATCGCATTGTAACAGAACATACTTCGCAGGTGTGAACCTTTTACCTGAGACATCACTCCCAGATGAGGAGAAGGATCCTCATTTTCATTAGTTAGCTTGGTTTTTCTGACAGCATCAATAGCTGCATCCGCAAGGGATGGATCTGCTCAGTTTTTCCAGGAAACTTGAAGGTAAATTCACCAGAAACTGGAACAATTCGGATGGTCAAGAGCTACGAGCTTCTCAGAAACAAAGTTTCCTTTGCTTCAAAAATCCCGGCATGATTTGATAGATTTGATTCGCCACAGCTGCAGCATGACGCGACCTGGACTGGAAATTACTGGAACCAAATTCTCTGGTAGGATAGGTATAATCCCCGCTGAGCAATTTCTGAGTCACTCGCCCCCAAAAATTTGCCGGTTTTGCTGGGATCCCAGTTCTCAGACAACATCCGACCTTCCCAGGGAGACGGAAAGATGGACGAGGAGGAGCACGAGCTGATGCTGGAGAAATTGCGGGTGGACAAGAAAGTCCCAAGGCAAAGCGCACCAAAATCATGGGCTGATTTATAACGACCTCGAATCGCCCGACGTCACTGGAATAATGTGCATCATATAATTCGAGTTGATGATCGAGCAAACTTAAATGATTGGGAGATGGAAAACCGACGAACATATATAAAGATTGATAAAGATTGAGATTTGCAAGTTATATGAGCGAAAGATATGATGATTTATGGATATTTAATGATATTTATGGGAATTCAACAAAGACATGGAAAATCAGTGGGAGTTGAGCAATCAAGGGAGGTGGAACGGAACTAATGAGGATATCAAGCAAGAGTGTTGTTTTTCGCCGAGAAAGGCTACTTCAGCAATAGAAAAGAAGAAAGCTAGAGGTTCAAGAGCCAACTATAGGGACTTAACGATTGAACATGGAGTTTGAGCCAACATATGATGGATATGCAATCAATGAGAGTCAGGATTTAAGCAAAAAGAAGGAGAATACCAAAGGATTGAACGAACAAACAAGAGGGGTTAGGCATCTAAAACTTCTGACTTCCAACAAACAGACAACGGAGATGTCACCAACGACCAAGAGAGCCAATGGAAAGTGAAGCAAGTTCAATCAAAATCACCAACAAACAAGAGGGATTTAGCCGAGACAAACGAATGTAGCACTACATTTCGGTACCCAAAAAAGGAGTTGCAGTTTACTCCAAACCCATACCTGTCCCAGCCATTGCAGGTGGTGCGAGAACTATTTGGAGCTGGTCCATCAGCAGCACGACTGGGATCCAGACAGCATCTTTGGGCAGGTGAACCACGGCACCGGATGAAGGGAAAACGTCGACCTCTTTGAAAATTCAGCTCAGAGAAGCAATGGAAATGGGGAGATACGCAAATCTCGATAATTTTCATTTGCAAAATCTAAGGTTTGACAGCATTTGGTTGGCTAACCCCCCATTTCCATGCTTTTTGTAGCTGGCAAATAATATGATTATATTAGATAATATTAGATCATATTGATTGCCCGTGTAGGTTTGATGGATAAAGGATCCAGTTAAGTGCCCCCCACACACCCCTTACATTTAATATGGAACCCTCAAAACAGTGCCTGGGAGTTTATCCTAAAATTGGGTATACCCATGGGTACCCCAAAATACAACCGAGAATCATCGTTTTCCCAATTAGCATGGCTATATCTTGTGTAGAAATATGTCATTTCGGGACAAACCCAATCGTATCCTACATCAACGTTCTGAGTCCATGTCTGGATATAATTGACTAAGAGAATTGATTTCGAACATGTCCAGAATGACTGAGAACATCTCTAAAAAGTAAATATATCCTATTGATCATTCTCATAGAACATCATAGAAGCGTCTAAGATTGTTGATATTAATCTAAAAATTATCCACAAATCAATCCATATACCCTTAAACTAACATAGCTGTGTAATCCATGGCCCATTTATAGTTGATTTGCATATTCAACACAGTGATTTTCCATAGCTATCCTTTCCGCCAGGTACCTACCTGCGATTTGGAAGAGGCCTGGCCAAAGTTTCTGGCCTAAAAACAGGACATTGAAGCCCTAAAAAAGTCGAGTGGCCACAGGAAAATAGGGGAAACGGAAAAAACAGGTTTTATCTAGGAAAAATACGGGGAAATCATCCATAGATGAGGAAGAGATCGGAAAATCATCCACAAATGATCATAGATGGATAGAACCGTAATAGAATCATGCATAAAGTGATCATATTGCAGGTAAACTACTCAAGCATAAATCTGGGAAGCATGGGTATGGTGCAATTGTACCCCTTTAATGTGTTCTATAAATGGATAGGTGGGAAATTGTACATTATTGGGTTTATCACATTAAACGGTTAATTACATGGTACCCCTCCGCTGGTTGATCGTTAGTCTCCAGTGTCCCAATGATATCCAAGTTGTGTACTTTTCGCGACAGACCAGAAGTTCAACATGGAACCCAGACATGAATGTGTCCCATGATTTTCTTTGTGGGGTCAGTATTCAATGTTGTTTAGCTATTTAGCTCACATGTGCGACGGTCACAAACTGGTGATTTCCTCATAGGGGTTAATCAAAAATCCGTAAAATGGTAGGATGATATCCAGTTACGCCATTACTTACATCTAACTTGACCATCGGATGACTACCAGATGAATGGGGTTAACATTGAATTCAACTGCGACAATCCATTTTTGCTACCCTCCGGTAGTGCAAACAAGGCAGTGGAAAATGCACCATTTATAGATGATTTTCACATTAAAACCTCCATTTTGATCGGGAAATCAATGGAAATCCCATTGCCATTGATTCCATTGATCGCCAGAGGGTAAGGATGGGAAAGCACCGCCAGGTGCTTCCTGACTCCATCTATGAAGAGCTTGGGGAAAAGCGAAACTACCTTAGCAAACGGCGCAAGTGCCGGCCTCAGTTACCATGGCATGGTGATATGCTGAGATCACGGAGCAAGGATTCGATGAGACGACAAAGACTTGGGATCAGAAATCCGAACTAAAGCATACCCTCTGGTAAACATACAAAAAGCTATTGAAAGTGGCCATTTATAGTGGATCTACCCATTATAAAAATGATGATTTTCCGTAGTTACGTTAGTTTACCAGAGGGTAGTGTTAGGGAACAGGCATTCTGAAGATTGCTGAAGCTAAGAATCAAGTCTTAAGACTTAGCCAGCGGTTGCCTTTTGCGCAGTGCTGGTCTGATATGTATGTGTTGCAGGGTGGATTGATGGTCCTGGACGTTATCAAAATGGTTGAAGGATAAGGAACCCAGCTACTACCAATATCCTAAGTTCAGAGGTCATAGCACTACAATCCATTATCTCAATTCCACACTTAACAATATTAACAATCATGTGCTATCAATTTTCTGACTTCACAACTTCGTCCTCCCATGCCCTGCGCAGGTCTGAAGGGGACTGGTCCCGAGATCGATTGACGGATGACAACGTTGAAGACTACAAGATGAAGCTGGGCCACACCAAGGCGCTCGGCAGGCTATAACGGGATATACCGGGTATAGCTTGACTGCCGTAGGAGCTGGTTACGCTGGTTAGATTGTATCATAAAGGGATAAGCCACAAATAACAGTTACAGTAGATAAAGGTTGTACCGGGGTCATCTAGCTACAACACGGAATATGCGATCGAATATAACCTCTAGTAATCAAACATGGCAATGGAATTAATCTGCCTTTGAGTTCGATTTTTTTCCCCATTAAAAGGTCCATTTTGATCGGGGTTAGCAGTCCCTAACCAGGATTGTGGAGGGTTGGTGATGTGGTAAACTTCAATGGTGCAATATATATCCTGCCAAAATCTTTGGCATAAGTTGACAACATAGATGCCTGGGATCTGGTTTATGATTGGGTCTCTTTTTCACATGGTTCTAAGAAGTCTAGAGGAGTGCAATCCCATGTGCTATAAGTGGTAGATAGTGGTAGTGTGTGGAATTGTTAGGCAGTTGATCATGTGTTCCTGATGTACATGGTGTTGTTGTCTCAGTGAGGTATGTAGAAGAGTGTATTGTTTCTTACCCCCCGCGAGGAAAAATTCTGGATGCACATCGGCACTAGCTTACAACTGACCAGGTTCATCAGTACAGTATATACAATTATATTTATATTATACATACTTTTAACATAGCTTAGATATATGTCAATCCAGTTATCTTTGATGTGGTCCCCTTCTTCAAACTTTAACAGCTCATTGTTTAAAAATCACGTGCCAACTGTGGATGTAATGTTCTAGAGGTTGCTTGCAGGTGACCAAATGCTACTTTCAATAGGAAAGAGGATGCTGAACCAATGGATTTAGATCATCCTGGGTGGCCGCGGACGACCGGGACCACGAATCTCTGTGGCACAGGCGTGGATAGCCGATGTGGACGCGCTCTTACCAACACAGAGGGCCGTGATTGAAGGCTTTGGAGGCTTGGGGGTAGACCGTACCCAAAATTGCAGTGTGAGAGTTAATAATGTCTTACAGGGAAAATGATGATGTATTGGAGTTGGGATCTCCTATTTCAAGACAAACATAGCAAACCCAAGGTTAGACTTAGACTGTGCAAGTCTCTATGATTGAGAAGTCAAATCCAGCTGATCAGAAGAACTGCACGGCAAGAGAGGGCTGGAACCACCGACCTGACCGTAGAGTTGTCTTTCACTCGAGCCCTCGAGTGACTTCACCTGGTTCGAAAATCCAACTGGTTTCCAAATGACTTTCCATGACTGGAAGGTAGGTGAAAACAAAAAGTGTACATGATGTGGCCATTTTTGAGTGCCAGGCGTGTCCAGGCGAGGCGGGGCGGCATGGTGAAGCCCAAAACATGGTGTTCTGATCGGAGACGTGGTGTTCTGATCAAAGAAAAAGGGATGTTAAGGGATGCTGGAGTTAGGTAAAACTGATATAAGATATAAGCTCATGCCGTGTGGAATAGCCAAAATATGTTTGTTCATTGAAGGAAGATGGGGAAACATATTCACAACCTTAATGTCGTGTTGCGAGCCCAAAACCGATTCCAAGGGCGCTGCGAGGTCCAGGGGTAGCCGTGACACTGCGGCAAGCCCACGCAACAATGCCAGTGATATCCAGTGATTGAGTGAAAAAAACAGCTGGAGCTGACAATCCGAGAAGGAGCCACTGATCAAAATCAGAATAGCATAGAACAGCTGGCGAATCCCCATTTCAGGGATAGCTCCGCAATGATTGTTGGCTTCTGCGAGCAGCACGTGAATGTACAGCCCCATTTTCCGGCTAAAATTCGTCGAATGCGGCTAAATTTCAGCTGTTTTTGCAGCCAGCACCAATGTAAAGCCCCTTGGAGATTGAAAGGTCTTTCAAAACAAAACACAGGCTTTGCGTGGTGTAAGTGAACCCCCATGAGGTAATGCTGGTCCTTGTTGCAACAACTCATCCTGGAAGAAAAATAACTTTGACGGCCATCTTCAAAACCAAGGGAAGCGCAATTCCCTGCGATTCGTTGCGTGTTTTTTAGTTTCCCATATTGTGGTCTTACAGTTCTTCCTTCGAGCTGTGACCGGGGATGATTCGTCGGTTTGATGTGTTTTTCTGAAAAGAGGAAACGTATTCTTTTCATTTCTTTTCACTCCAGATGATCAATAGAAAAACATTGCAACTGGGCCCTCAACCATATCCAACCATCCCAGCGAACCATTCCCACAATTTGATGCTCGTGGAGACCGACCTTCCGCTGGGCGATGTTGGGAACAGAAAGGCCATGGGTGAGGAATGACCCCCGGGAGGTATCCACGAGAGGGGCGGAGCGCATTTTTGCAGTCGATCATGTTATGGCCATCAAAAATTGGGGAAAATGATGATGGACCTTGAGATTTTGATGGATTTTGGGAATGTCAGATTGCCAACTGGAGTGGAGGAATCAGATTGGGATCTCACAGGCACATAAAAGAAGATTCTTTTGGACTTGCGTCGTCTTGCGCCCTTCAGACCTTGAACTAGTTGTTGTATGTTGTTGTTACAAGTTACAATGATTCTATAGAATTCTCAGATCCAAAGTGATCTCTTCCCTGCATCTATTGCCTGCACCTCAGCTTCACACTTCTCCAAAAGGAGAAGGTGCCAATAGGAACCATGAGATCAACATTCACAGGGCAAGGCAACGCACGTTTGCACAACATCATGTACCCACTAGGATTGAACCCCCAAATTGCCAGCACATTTTGTCAGGGTCCATGTTCGTTTTCGGGGGTGTAGCCATGGAAGAGTCATGCAGAACACCCTTGGCCACCAGCATTGATCCAGTGGTTGTGACAGCATCCAAACGAGAATCATTAAAGTTGGCCAGATGAAGATCCTAACTACGGACATCCACCATTGTCACCACGACCATGCACGACTCATCCATTCAATCCATTCTGACACCATTTATTTATATTTATGTTTGGGAAAATCAAAGAGATATCAAAAAACTGGACAAAGCCAAACCCAGCACTTGAGTCAAACTGAGGCTTTTTCTTGTAGGATTCAGAAAAAATGCCATAGTCACCATAGTCACCATCCCAACCAACCATGACTGGCGGTCATTAAAACAAGCCAATGCCGCCATGGCGGAAGCGGACTGGGACCCTGAGCAGATCCAGCTGCTACAAAGTGGTCAGCCACATGTCACTGGACGAACAGCCTGGGAATCGGGATGGAGATATGGAGGTTTTTTCTGAGTCTTGGGGTATCCCGAAAAATGCTTGGTTTATATATGTTTATATTATATATTTATATTTATTTATTTATTTATTTATTTTAATGGAAAATCCTATGGATCATTATGGATAGAAACTTGAAATGATGTGGAGAATTTAATTCGATGACTTTTGTCATAGTGAACCCTATGGGTTTTGATTCTGGATCAAAATTTAAGGCCCCACATTTTTTTCCGCTTGGACCACGGATTAAACGACAGATATCACTGCAGCCAATGCAAAATCCAATGGAATGGGGTCCATATAAATGTGTTTGCACGCAAATGGTGCATCGTAAAAATGTTGATCATCGTTTTTTGTCACTAAAACAACATAAAACAACCATTTCTTATATTACTTGCTACATTCGGACAAACCCATCATTTTGATTCATTTTGTTGGTTAGTCATTTCCCATGATCATTCCATATGCTCAGCCCAATGTGTGGGGATTCCGATATGTAAACCCAATATCATTTCATATTCCATATAAATACTTATCGAAGGAAGTTTAGAAGTCAAACTTCCGACAATATGGACAGATGAAAAGCAGAGATGGGAAGAGTCAGAGAAGAGAAGAGAAGAAGAAAGAAGATCAAAAAAGAGAAAGTCTCAGAAGAAA
>Ga0126342_10003442_pt1 | contig 26155 bp, 32 predicted proteins | sample Cyp1metagenome_FD_92528 | JGI IMG/M metagenome (GOLD analysis project Ga0126342, IMG submission 92528) | Coral microbial communities from Lord Howe Island, Old Settlement Bay, Australia - Cyphastrea 1 metagenome | ecosystem: Host-associated > Invertebrates > Cnidaria > Coral ...
ATAGATACATAGATACATAGATACATAGATACATAGATACATAGATACATAGATACATAGATACATAGATGCATAGATACATAGATACATAGATACATAGATACATAGATACATAGATACATATATATACATATACATATGCATATATATATATATACATATTATATTTCCCAATTGGTGATGTGCCATGTGCAGGCGTGACCGGTCTGGAAGCAAAGCCAAAATGGGTCGCGCAAGGCGGGTGAGCTTGACAAGCCAATTTGTTACCAGTGATGATCTTTCTCCAGCATGCGCAACGAAAAGGCTTCTAAATGGATTCTGAGCCAATTTGCCATGGGGTTCCTACTTCTTGAAGATCTGGCTGGGACACAGCAATTCAACGGAGGCCGAAGAGCGCTGGAGCACCCAGAGCCGTGAAGTCTAGGCCCGGTGGAGGCCTCAGCAACGATGGCAGCCGATGGCGCTGGATAGAGTCGATAGAGATATGGATAGCACCGGTGGCGCTCAGCCACTCAGCCAGATCTTAGGCTTGAGCCGACCAAGGTGGGCTGCAATGGTATGAGAAATACGTGCAACAGAGTGCAGCATCCATGATGGGCCCCAGCAATCCCTCCAAGATGTACCTGGGGGTGATAACTACCTACAACTGGGAGAGGCCCATCATCGATGGTAAACATTTCCTGTAGTTTTTGGACATAATTTTCCCCAGCACACTGAAATCCGATAGGTGGCAACTTATCGTCTCCTGGCAGGAGCCGTGGACGGAAGCGACCAGGTCTGTCCTTGCCGGAAAAGAGCTTGGAAGAGGCCCCCTGCACACTTGGGGTGTCTTGTAGTCATGCCTGCCCGATGGTGTTATTTGGATCCCTTGCCCTGTCACGCTTGCGGCAAGTTCAGGTTCTTTTCTCCGTTCTTGTTCCTTTTTCCGGAACATCTCATGCTGATGTTGCTTCCCACGGGCTGTGTCCTCCCTCTTTCTACTCTCTGGATATCAATCACCCCGATTTCTAGGTCCCTTTGCTATTTGCTGGCCGAGTTGGACCGATAGCTCGGGAAAGTGGTCTGGAGCTTGGCATGCAAAATCATGTGTTGGTTCGAAGTTTCAGTATTGCCAGTGCCGAGGTATGGCAAGCGGCTGGATAACAATCATTGAAGACCACGAGAGAAGAAGTTTCGTTTCATACAGGAGCAGGGCCATGGCGGCTGCTCTATACCTGCGCCAGTTGTCACCTGCACGGCGCACCAAGTCTTGATACAATGGTAAGATTTCATCAGACGTTTTTCATCGTTTTTCATGGTATATTATACTCACGTGGTACTAGTGGTGTGATTGCTTTGGTTTCGAGCGCGTTCCGTATCTTCGCGTTGGGCTCAAGTTGCTCCCAGAGCACACCCGATACATTGAAGTTGGTTTGGCCCGGCTGGGCGTGCAGGTGCGCCCAATTTTTTGTTGCAACATGGTTTTGTTTGAAGCTGAGTTTGTGCAGGCCAATTCATGGATTTAGAAGCCCGTGATGAGCATGAAGCCAAACCTTTGCTTGGAAGCGGCTTGGCTGCGATCTAGCCGAATGTAGCCCGCATAATAGAGCTCAATTTGATTGAATTTGAGTATCGAAACGCCTTGAATCATGTTTAGCCTTGAAGTCAATTTCCAAGTGCTAAGACTTTAACCAGAACAAGCTGGCCACCGCGGCCGACAAGCAGAAGGCATGAGTAGTTGCCCGCACGTACCGTACGCACCACACTCATCATACATCCTTGGATCTTGGACGAAGCTTGTACAGGCATTCTTCTCCTCCTTGTGACTGCGCGGAACTTTGGGTGGCATTTGCTGCTTGGCAGATTCAGAGGATGGGGCTGTCCTTGAATGTTCTCACCTTTGCATTTGACGCAGCCTGTAGTCCGACTAGGTCCGACTAGGTCAGACTCTACAGTTGAGGTTAACCCTCGTTCCTGCTCCACAGTTCACGTTCATGGTCGCTGGCTTATTTCGCGACCAAGTCGATTCCAAACAACTGAACACAACAGTTGAGACGACACTTAACAGAATTTGGAACAATGCTTTCGATGCTTTGTTGAGGCGGTCCTCTTTTTGGTGAATCGCTTCTGGCATTGGCACTGCTTTGTTGTGACGATTCTTCTTTCTTCTCTGCTGATGGCAAGCCTCTGGGTCTGCAGCTTAGCCGAGACGAAGTTAGGATAGCCACACGGAACCCGTGCAGCAGTGCAGTCATCAGCAGCAAGGCGATGAAGAGCTACAAACAGATCTGGCGACAGCGGCTCGCCAAGTTGATTCTGGCATCTACAGTCAGTGGCCTGATTGTAGGTGGGATTCCGGGAAGCTTTCGCGTTTATCAATTCGCATGGGATAAGTTTGACATAGTTTGACTATATATGTGGCAGAAGCTCCTTTGCAAACTATGGTGATCTTGGTGGCTGCCAGGCTTAGCCATCTACTACTCCAGCATGGTGTTTTACTTCCACTACAAGAGTGCGGCCACATACAACAGCGTCGTGCCTTCACAGTCTGCGGAGAGCATTCTGGATTCTTGGATATGTGGCCCCTTGAAACTTTACCCAACATACCCCCCATTTTTTAACTGGAAACAGCACAGCATGTGGCAACAATGCACACTAAGACGAAATGTATATGTAGAGGCTGTAGAGGCGGCAATCCTTATTCCGGGGGTAGCACCTTAAGGTGTCTCCCTTGCCGATCAGTGCCCAGGATGCTGGCGTGATAAGCTTTGCTGTCGGCAGCATGGTTGACCGAAGCAGATCTGTTGGATTTCAATCTGCATCTGGCAATCTGATTTGTGTAGCACCAGTGGTCGACGTGTCAATGCGGCCCGGATCGCCTGCGAATTTGTTTGCCTATGGCATGAATTGCTGCAGGCATCGGGGAAGCTTCAACTGTGATGATGCTGGGAATCCAGCTGCTCGCTATGGCATGGTCTTGCCCGAGCCTGCAGATATTCTGCCGCCCCTGCTGCGGGATACCTTCTCAGGGCCCAGTGCTGAAGACCTGGAAGCTGCGGTCAGGCTCCAGCAAGCATCCTTCGGCAGATCCATCCAAACCCAGAGTCGACACACTTTCGTTCAGTATGTGGCTGATCCTTTGAGAGTAGAAATGGCACATGTTGACGCAGCCATGCTTGTGGCCCTCGGCTGTTCGCTTCTGTATCTTGCTATGCTGACCCTCGCAGTGTCCTCCATTGTCCTTGGCAATGGCACCGTCGGATCTTTCTTCCGGCGACTGGTTCTCTGAGCGAAGTGCTTGGAAGCAGAAAGTTAGATAGACTCATACTCAATGGAGGTCAAGAAGAGAGGCAGGTCCTGTGCGCATAGAAACAGACTGCAAGAGTACAGACAGCACACCGAGCACAGATGGCACGCAAAGTAGCAGCCTGCAGACATGTATATTTATTCCTGCACGAAGTTTGAGCTTCGTGTAACCAAGTCCAACGCATCATAGTTCATCCGAAAGGAGCGGCGCATTCTCCAGGGAAATGCTTCGTGACTGGCTCGGCACTCAGCAATAGAGGGATCAGAAACAGAGGCTTCAGAATATTCCTTTGCCCCAGCTTCAGCCATTGCAGTGGCACAACATGTCCATGACAAGTCAGAGTTGATGACAGATGAAAGTTGCTTGCCGCCATCAGGAGCCCATTGGCTCAAAGATGATTCCCAGCCCATTGCAGGGAATCAGTCCACAATGAAGTGCCACGCGTTGTGGCTGCTCTACTTGCTGTATTCCCAAGTTTGGGCTCTTCATGGTGAGAATGGGCTGACACTTCGTGGCAGCCTTGCCCTCTCTCAGGCGGGAGTTAGTGAGGCGTCTGAAGGCTTGAGAGACGCATAAGGGCTAGGGTAGAATTTTGTGATGATGGTTCTAGCTAAGGACTACAGATATATCATGATATATGATCCTTTATTTGTGTGCCCTTACCATGGCCACACTTATGAACCCGTTGTTGTTTGTTCATCACCATTTCCTTGTTCCATCTACATTCCTCTGCAGAGCTGGTTGCGCCAGGCACCTGGGCCAGCACCAGCACCTGCCCCTTCACCCGCGCTGGATGGGGTGCAACCTGACCTTGGGCCTGAAGGCCAGGTGGGAGATGCGGGACCCGATGGTCCAGATGGACCTCCAGGGCCACCAGGTCCCCCAGGCCCAACGGTGATGGTGGCGATGCCTGGGATGCCTGGGATGCCTGGGATGCCTCAAATGCCAGGGATGATGCCCGGAATGATGCCTGGAATGATGCCGATGTATCCCATGCAGCCACCAATGGTGCCCTTGGCGATACTTCCAACACCTACCACTGCTCCAGCAGTCAAGTTGGCTGCCCCAGCACCAGCCCCTGCTGCAGCCAATCCAGATGCAGAGCACGCGCAGAAGATCTGTGAGGAGATTGCACCTCCCAAAGAGCTCTTTGCAAGCTGCACGTCGTCAGTGCTAAAATCTCTTGCAGAAGATGTGTCCCTTGCAGACTCCATGATTGTCTCTTGACAAGAGTGACCAGTTTCAACCACATTTTTGTATGGTTAAACTTTCATTTGGATTGACGAAATCCACATTTGGGGTGGCACACCGTTCACGGCCACATTGGCTGTAGCCTCGCTGTAGTTCCCTGGCGCAAACAGGAGTAGCTCAAACAGGAGTGGCTATTGTAGTGTGTAGTGTTTTTCTTTTCAGGCTACAGCAAGCTATAGCCTGACCAGTTTTCTCCAAGTTGCACAGGCAAGGTTTGCCTATACAATTTTTATCCATTTGTACTATATGACTATGAAATCAAGATATGAGATTAAGCTGGCCGTATTTGTTACTAAGATTAGACCAATTGTTGCCCTTCGGGCACATTAATTCACTTTTCATGAAGCTAGCCTAGTGTTGACCCCTTTTTGAAAGTCTTGGCTTTGCTCTGGACACAGTGGCCTCATCTTGATCCGTGTAGCTAAGATGTCTCATGGAGTGTTACTGTATATGGCTAGCTGAAAGTCTACAAGGGACACATGTGTAGTCAATACATGATACTTAGCTGTATCCAAAAGATGTCTCGTTGCAAACTCCATGACACTGCAAAGGTAGCCAATGCGACTGTCACACTCTTGGACCTTGGTCTTCCAGAAGCTGCTGCAGCTGCTGGTGCAAAAGAGGCCTTGCAAAGCATTCAGAAAGGGCTCCCCATGAATATGGCCATGGATGGGGCTCTTGGAGCAGCAGTTCATGCAGCTCTGTTGGCCCAGGGCAACACTCCAGCATCAGCAGCCACGGCCAAAGAAATGGCCCTAAAGGCCCTTTCCTTGGGCTACGACCCGACTGCTGCTTTGTCCTCCGCCAACGCTGCAGGTAAAGCCATTGAGGATGGCTTCACAGAGGCGGCAGCTGAGGCAGCAGCCATGGCAGCAGCGGATGCCATCAAGGCTGGAAAATCACCTGGTGAAGCTGCTGCGGCTGGTTCTGCCGTGGCAGCTGTCACCAAGGGAGATGACAGCAATCAAAACATTGTCATCCACATCCATCAGCATGACAAGAAGGCGGAGGATCAGGCACACAAGTCGGCCAGCCACGTGTGATGCGTTTCCACCCTTTTGGTGCTAATGAAGCTCATGTAGACCCAGTGCGGGCAACAGGAGGGTTGGCACATTTTAGATTTCATTGGTTTTGTTTGCCCCATTCCTGAGAATCGTGATTTGTGTCAGGTAATTACCTACTCTCCCAAGAATGGTGATGCGGTCGTCGCTTCAGAGCCCAGCAGTCCCAAGCTGTCAACTCTACCCGCTGCCAAAGCAAAGGCACCTCCGGCTGAAGCTGCTCCAGTGGTAGCCCCTTCCGCACCAGCACCTGCTGCAGCTGTTGCCTTACCACCGGCAGCTGTGACCTAGCTGCAGTTGTCATGTCCTCTTGAGTCTCAGTTTTTGTTAAAGCTGCATGTGGTCACAGGATGTGCGAAGATGTGCATGGTCCCTGGCAAGTAAAAAAGAACAGGTCGATGATGCATGCTGCATGATGATTAGTATCCTTCTCGCATCAGCAGAGTATGTCGAAATCTGAGGCACCCCCTGTCAAGCCCGTGACGGCTGTGGAGCCGCAAGTTGCAGTGCCACAGCCACTTGCTCCAGCACCAGCACCAGCACCACCAGCGGTGCAACCAGCAGCAGTGCAACCAGCTGCGCAACCAGCGGTGCAAGCAGTGGCAGCTGCTCCAGCCCCTGCAGTGAAGTTGGACCCATCAAAGGCATCGGTTGCACAAATGCCTGACTCGCAGCTTCCAGTGGCTCCGATGGCTCCAGCTCCAGCCATGGCTTCAGCTGTTTCCCCAGCTGCAGTTTCTGCAGCTCCAGCTCCAGCACCTGCATCAAGTGGAAAAAAAGTGACTGAAACGAGCGATTCATCGCTGGATGCAGTGCCCAAGGCACTGAAATCCTCAGAGATCAAAGCAGACAAGGAGAAAGAGGCAAAGATTTTGAAGGAAACGAGCTCAGAAGAGGCCAACAGAAAGGTTGATGCTGAGGGAAAAAAGGATGAGGCTGCTGTGAAGAAAGAAAGCTCAGAACCCGCAAAAGAAACGGTGGAGGAGCCTCCAGCAGCACAAAATAAGCAAGGCAAAGAGGCGAAGCCGGAACCCAAATCCACCGCAGAGCCGGAGGCAAAGACAGACAGCTCTGAAAAAGCAGCAAGCCAGGTGGCGCCTTCGGCTACCCAAGGCAAGTCGACTGAAGTAGGTGAGCAAAAAGTTCAAAAGGCCACGGAGGCACCCAGCTCTGCGGCCGAAGTGAAGCCCACAGAGCCCAAGGCCTCCACCACGGAAGCACCGAAGGCGGTTCCGGCAGCATCCAAGGACGTGAAGGGAAATCACACCAAGACAACCGTTCAGACAACCAGCTCCAGTTCTGGAAACAGCACCGAGGAAGAAGGCTTCTTCGAGGGAGTTGGCAATGCAATTTCAAAGGTCATGGGCGAAGTGGAAGATGTTGCAGAAGATGTGCCATTTGTGCCTTGGAATCTGGTTGAAGTCGGAAAGGAGCACATGTGAGCGCACAGGGCGTGCGTAGATCCGGGTAGCAAACTTGATGAAGACAGCAAATGCCATTCAACATCTTGCGGATCAAAAAGGTGTGTTCGGCGCAAAGGTAGCAATTATCTGTGCTTAAGCCTGGCCCACGCAGGCTCTGTGAGGGTACTTGGTGGTTTGTCAGGTTCAGCAAGCTTCATTCAGAGCTTCGCTGGGATCGACCAGAGGCCAGATGACACCAACAGAATTGTGCTGTCGCTGTAGGCCGCCCTTCCCTGTTGCCCCATTGGTACTTACAAATTACAAAATCGATCTAAATCTATATAAATCTTGCAAATGTGAAAATGCGGCTAAATATTCCCACACTGCCAACCGCAGATCAACAACTCTGGCTGATTTCTTGTGGATCTTGTGGTGTTCCGCCCCAGAGGTATCCTAAAGGTGCTTATTGAAGAACCAAGGGTTTACTAGTCCGAGATTGGCATTATTGTTGATGAGCCCCTCACATTTTGAGGGGCAGAGGTAGGTAGTTGCTTATAATCACGAAAGCTAGCTTGCTAGCTGGAGTTGGATTTGCTTTAGCAATGACTTGGGGGCAGACTGGTTTTGCACCCCCCTCTGTTATCATAACTGTGACCCCCTGGGGGCTCAGACCCCGCTGCATTCATCCTGCTGGGTTTCATTTGCTTCATCCCAGGCGCACACATATACAAGATGATATTCACGGAGAGTGTTGATGCGATGCGATGCAATGCAATGCAATTATATATATATATGTATATAGTATATATATAATATAATAATGTAATGAAATGAATGTAATGAACGCAATGAGATCTAATCTAATCTAATGCAACTAATGTAATGGAACCTAATTTCATGCAATCTAATCCAATCTAATGTAATGAAACCTAATGTAGTGTAATTTACCTCTATATATATAATGTAGTCTAATCTGTTAGCGTGTTAGCAACATCGAATGGTATCTTATTTCAGCTTGTTGAAAAATGACATTCAAAAGGTCCCGCCGCATATTCTCTCAATACACATCTCTCCTTGCCCAAGTAGCTTTCGTCCCCTTCCCTTTGGCCTCAAGTAGGTTTATTGAAGGATTTGAACGGCTATCGCGCACCCGCTATGAGCTTCCCAAAATGCTCCACTGGCAGGTGAATGGGCGACCTTTGCCACGCAGTGCATGTTGGCTCACTGCCTGGGATCCCAGCGATGTAGACACGAAGATAGAAGGAGATTTCAAGTCAACAAGGATCCCGATGTAAATGTGATAGTTAACGAAATTTGATGATGCGTTTTGTATTCACTCTATCGTAAGGTAACCTCCATTCAATGGTATGGGGACATACATACTTTTGGCGACTAGATGTTTGTTTCGTGTTCCATCGCGCACGAAGAGCCAAAATGAGTCAAAATGACATTCATTGCAGGCGGATGGTTGCTCCTGCACGTTGGGGCCCAGGATGCAAAATCCAGTGGTTTGAATTGGCCCTGCCTGTTAAGTGATTTGAATGCTGAAGACGGTGCATTCCACTGGCCATGGCCCAAGGAGGTGAGTAGTGAGTACTGAGTGTCACCGCAGGTATCGCTACAGCGGCACGTCTTGGCCAAACATGATCATGCCACCCTGGTTTCTGGACATCACCGATGCGGTCAGCTTTGGGGAACTCAGATGGGAATGGCGGGATAGGATGTTAATAACTATTGTTGATATGATAGGATCGATAGGATGGCATTTAAAATGTTTGTTGACCTATCGCAGGACCATGGCACTCTCTATTCACATCAGTTGACCTAAGTCCTGCAGGTATGTCGTGCATGTGGCGTAAATGAGCGGCCGAACTCCTGCAATGCAAACTTGTACGAGGCCACTTGCAATGTTGGAGGTGTATTTTTTTCAATCAGACTCAGACCGTCAGAGCATGTGCTTTCAGGATGAAACGGATTCAGTTGGTTGGCATGCAGATGATGAGCCGACAGCCTAATCCCATTTGCAGGGCATGGGGAAATTGTGACATCGGAAAGTCGCTTTATTTACGGACATCTAAGGCCTTGCTTCGATGCCAAGCATTCGGATGCCCTTATCATCTCATTGTCCTTAGGATCAGCTTGGGCCTTGAGATTTATCTTGATTTTGGGGCAGGTACCGTGGCCGGTACCCCTTTTATTCATTCGCACATTTGGCATCTCAAACCTTGAAATTAAAATCCGCAAAGTTCAACACCTGTCATTTGAGTGGGGCACTAAGAGTTTGAGTAGCGCGTCTATCATTGGCATGTCTGCATCTGGACCTGCCCGCGCTCAGACTCGCACTTTCGTTCTACGGCCTTTGGACGATCCAAAATCGCAGACGCAGCCGTGGCCTTTGTGCCCTTCGGAGGGTCCTTTCCATGCAACACAGTGAGACATGACTTATCGTTCATACGATTTGTTGGCAGCATTTGGCAGCTTTTCTTCACCTGATCCTTTAAGTTCAGGCTGAGTTTGGAGAATGGAGACCTGGCCACAATGGAAGGCATCATGTTTGTTTGCCAGAGATTATGAAAAATCTTTGTTTGCGCACCGATTATCAATCCATGATGGTCTGCTCATGATGTCTGGGGCTTCTTGCCGCGCTTGTTTGACTCGGCCGCTGCCGAGTCCTGGTTCAAGCCTCATGATTCCATACAAGGACTGACACCGGTGTGAATCATATCTCGTGGTACTGATTCCATCTGATTCCACTCTACGCGTAGAACCCAAGATGAAAATGGCCTTTCAAGTTCAAACTGGGAGACCTTCTGAGAATCTGTACTACAAGCATAGCACCCCGCCTCCAGTGAGTGGATTTGGCGGAAAAATGAAGCCATGGCCCTTCGAGCGAGCTTGGGCTCCTTGAGTTCGATTGCTTACTTGTAGCGTGGCGGAATTTATGACAGCTCAATACACAAGCCAAAGCAGGGAGGAACACTTAGTTCAATGATGTTCCATGTTCTTCGATACCCCCCCTGACCAAGGTATTCAAATCCATCTTCGTATGGAGGAATTTGGGAGTCTTCGCTGAAAGTGTGAGTCTGCGTCAAAGCAGGTGCGACTTGATCATGTCGAGGCCTTTTGAGACATTCTGAAGGAAACTGACGTTTCATTTGAGATCATTTGCATGCGTACTTTGGGTGATTGCTGAGGATACTGATGCGTGGCTGGATGCCACACTTCCGGCCGAAGAGTGTGCATGCGAGGCATTGAACACTAGGAATCTTCCATTTCTCACAGCTGGCTTCCATCATTTGCGTCATTTTGTGTCCATTAATCATTAATCATTAAGCTCTTGTTTAAATGCTAGGAAGCGGCGCCTGGTCTGAATTGGCAAGAGTTTCTGAAGGACTTGCGTCGAGAACTGAGCGGGACCTATATTTTATATTGAAAGGTCATGAAATGTTCAAGTGGATGCGCGGACCGGTTCAGCTGGACATATTTGGACATTTTAGAAGATGAGGTGACAATCTTGACGACGATCCCAGCTTCTCGAGGTCCAGTTTTTGGCATTGCAGGTGACTATCAAGCAGTATCAGTGATTTAGGCACCATTTTATCGCGTGAAGGCCGTGGGTGCATCGTCTTTGTTCCTCTGCGTATGCTACATTCTTCAGCGAATTCTACTTGGAAGAGGCACGTCTGTGCGAGGTTTTTGTCGGTTTGGACTTAGCGAAGAACAGCTCCTGCCATCAGAAGCTTTCAGAATCCATCAGAGTCAGATTTCGTCCTGAGGCCACTTATCAAGTCTCAAAAAGTACTTGTGGTTCCGGGCTCCTGGCCGTGGCAGCTGTGTGCAGCCAGTCTTTGGCTCTGCAACTGGGCTGCGGCTGCGGCGTGGCCTTGAGGCGCCCTTGGTGTTTGTCGGTCACCGTTTGTCGAGGCAAAGGGTCAACATTTCTACAAGATGGCGCTGGACAGAGAGACCAGTGCAGAATGAGGGCAGATCTGTGAAGGAGATTCCTGAGCCATCAAGACATGTAACTGGAAATGGAGCCGGCAACTTGAATTAATTGCACACTTTCAACGGGGGTCGTTGATAAAACACGATCTTTGGTGCCAAACTCCGACAGAACTGATTTGGCATCCTGAAGTCCTCCCGTCAACTTTTTTGTGCTGACAACAGAAGGATTTTCTCGAGCCGATGCTCGCGGGAGATTGCCTGCGCTTGTGTGAGGAGCATTCTGAAGCTTGGCTAAGCATGAATTCAGGGCACGGCTTAGCTATGCAGATAGTGAAGGCACAGGTTAGATCACAGGACGCTTTCTTGCAATTGCATGATGAGAACTCAGATTACGGACTATATACCTAGGTATGAAGACGCACAAATTAGATACATGCACCATCATGCACCCACTCAAGTGCACACACACACACATGCACACACGCGCACACACACACACATGCAAGCACACTTCTATTTGTGCTGGCAATTCTTTTAGTGCAGAAACTGGGGCTGGTGTCAAGTTGTGTCTATAACCTTTGTGTGCTTTTGGAATTGGCCTTCTGCAAATTTTGCAGCAAGCCCTTGGGCCTCAAGGAATGTGCTTCAGTTGCACATGGACCTTTTGGCTGCCACTTGAAGGACAAGTGTGTCCTACGTGGGGAAGAGCATCTTGGCATCAGCCTTGCCCAACATCCCAACATGGCAGCTGTTGGAATATTCTGGAGCTAAGGTTGGTGCTTCCAGGAGTGGCCCAAGGCTACAGCAGCTGGTTTCGCATTATGTTTCAGGTTCCTTGAATTGAAAGCCGCGGAAATGCTACCAAATTGTGTTTAAGTCGATGCCGAACAAGGAACCTATTATCAGCGCAGTGGTCCATGTGCAAATGAAGCTCCTTCCGCTGGACTTGACTCGGACGGTCAACATCTTTCAGAAGTTCGCTACTTGATTCTTGGACACAGCGTGTCCCACGAAATTACCTGAAGGCTTTCTAGAAGCCCGATGAAGTACGCATGGCAGATGGATGCAGATGGATGCAGATGGCACACCTTGTATCGCCTGTTGTGGCCAGAGTCGGAGGCTCCTGGGAGGTTTCAGGAGAAATTGAGCATAGCTTGAGCATAGCTTGAGCATAGATAGCATAGATAGCATAGCCAAGGATGGATTCTGCAGTGCGATTGCTGGATCATGTAGTTCACTGTCTTGATGAGTCTCGCTGGCCCTTCTCAATAGAAGAGATTCTTTCGACCCTTGGCTTGTGTTGGGACTGGTGCCGGTTGGATTCGTCTATCAGTTCCTGCTGAGCAAACTAGCAGAAAATGCGCAAACATGCATGACGCACCGCTTGGGAGGAATCGAATAGAGTTCACCGCAGCCATGCTTCTCGGCATTTCTCGGCCAAACTGTCGCAACTTTTTTTGCAAACTGTCTAGCGAGTCTAGCTTTTCACTTGGCGTCATGCAAGCAATTTTGCATTGCCTTTGATACTGCTGGGCATATGTCAAGCCAGGCTCCATACGCAGCGACATGATGGACGTGAATTTACTTTCCAGTGGCGCCGCTGGCAAAGCTACAAACTTCCTTTCACCTGCGATGTTGCAGGGAGATCCGCTGTTGGAGATGCAGGGGCCGTGTGCCGCACGTTGAATCGGTGGCCTGGCAGATGGTGGGAAGGTATGATATGGAACTGCCATGTTTTGGCCTGGGAGATAGCCCTGGCTGGGATTACAACCGTGTAGCTGGGGATATCAACCTATTTAAAAACAGGCACCGGCCATTGGAGGAAATGTTACAAAATGCACTAGGAAATTTATTGAAATGTTCCAGTTCCATCATATTCCATTGTTTCCAAGGCACCCAGGTAGCACCCTCGTAGCACAGCCGAGGTTGATGATCCGCTGGGTCCGGGGAGCTGACCTCAGTAGCCGTCATCGCGTGTGTTGAAGACTTTGTTGATAGCGTTTGATAGCCACACTGAGGGGTTCTAACGGTCAGGGTTAAGGCCCGGTGTTCAATCGAGGTGGTTTCCGTCGCGTCCGGAATTTTCCGTGTAAATTTCCACACAAAATGGCTCTTGTGAAATGTCCACGTGCATTTCGACAGCGCAGGCTCGCCGCACAAAACGGGTGTCGCGGGATTAGCGTCCGGCACTTGTCCTGTAAATTTCCACACAAAATGGTTTTTGTGAAATGTCCATGTGCCTTTCGACTGTGCAGGCTCGCACAAAACGATGTCCCCGGAGGTGTCCGCGGCCATTTTTCCTGTAAATTTCAACACAAAATGGCTAGATCTTGTACAGAGATCTTGCCACGAGACCTCTTGCAGAGATCTTGCCAAGAGGTCACTTACATAAACCTTGCCAAGAAAACTCTTCTAGAGAGCCTGTACCGGAGAAAGGGATCTTGTACAGAGACATTGCATAGAGTAGAGATATTGCATAGACATTTGTTGGGGTCTTGCCAAGACGCCCCTTGTAGAGATCTTGCCAAGAGAACGACACCTCTTATAGAGCTCTTGTGCAGCGATCTTGTCAGGACACCTCTTCTGGAGACCTTGTACGGAGACATTGCATGGAGAGCTGTTGCAGAAATCTTGCCAAAAGGCTTTTATAGAGAGCTTGTACGGAGATCTCGCAAAGAGATCTTGCCGAGAGATCTCGTATAGATATCTTGGCCAGAGGTCTTGCCAAGAGACCTCTTCAAGAGATCTGTGCAGAGAGAGCTCTTATGGAGATCTTGTACAAAGATCTTCCTAGGAGACCTCTTGTGGAGATCTTGTACAGAGACCCGGTGCAGAGAGCAGAGGTCTTGCCCGGAGATCATTTAAAGATAGCTTGAACAGAGATCTTACTTTGAGATCCATTACAAAGATCTTCTGTGGAGATCTCCTATAGACACCTTGCACAGACAGCCTTACACAGGGATCTCGCACAGCAGCTTCTACAGAGAACCTCTCAAGGAGATCTTGTGCACGATCTTCTAGATCTTCACAAAGGGAACTTGCAGAATCTGACCTGGTATCACTGGTATCTCTTCTTTTCGCTACTAAGGTCGCTCTTGTCCTGCTAGTTTGCAGCCACTGATGATTTTAGGTCCCCGCCCACCTTGCTCTTTAGAATCCTAACTAAACTGTTTGGGGTCTCTTGCAGGGAAAAACGTTAACATTTTTGTAAAACATGTCTTCCACATTTCTGTCCAAGTAGCCTCAAATCAATTTCATTGAAAGAAAATCATGGCGACTCCCGCCCAAGCTGAGGTCTTGATTCGGAGGTGGGCTTTTGGCATGCCCTTCTGGATCCAAAGAACGGGAACAACTCAGAGGTTGACCCAGCAGCCTGGAAAAGTGCACAGTACTGGGTGGAGTCAGGTGCCCTTGCTGCAGAAATTGAGTGGAATGTCTTGGTTTCCTGTGCCGCCCTGGGTTTGCGAACACCTAGTGGCCGTTGCAGGTGTGGTCGCCTGGCACTATGACGACATTTGCACCTTCCTGGATTTGGCTCGAAGCAACGAGAAGTATGGCACCCCGCGGGTCTGACACTTATAGGTGTTGAAATCCCAAAAGGGTCATGGCTATGGAACCTCCTGGCTCTTGACTTCGGCCCTGACGTTTTGCTCTAAGTCAGGTGCTCAATGCGGGATCGGGGCCACTGGCACCCGGTCGGATTGACTGTGGCCAAAGTGTGCCAGTCGTAGCCAGTGATGGTTTGGCAAGATTCTACCTGCAACTATTTGTGCCTTGGCCTTGGACGATGTCTTTGTATGAGCTTTGTGAATCAAGTCCTGTATAGTGCCTGCCCCCTGCATTTTTTCATGCAGTTGTGATGCGAGGATATCCTTCAGCATGAGCCTCCAGCCTTTCCACTACAATGCGCGACGGAAGCCCTAAATGAGTGCTTCCCCCAGCATCACTTCGACGTGGTGCACATGAGGAGCAAATTGACCGTTCTCTTATTCTTTGGATTTCTTTGGTTTGCGGATTCTGTATTGCCTGGCATTTCACAGCATTGGGGTCCAGGAATTCCTTGGACCATGCGAATGATCCCCTGATGGGCATTTTGCAGCTTATTTGGGTGGTTCGGTCGGCTGCTCAGATCACTGAGACGGTTGGACTCAAGAATGATTGGCAACTGTTAGGCCCCTGAAAAATGTTGATTCACATTGATCCCTTTTGTGACAGCACTTTGCAATGCAAGATCAGACTGACTCCCTATTATTATCCATCAACTATCATTAACTCCGTTTCGTGTAGAAAGCGACCACTGCAAGCCATAAAAATGATCAGGTTTCACACGTTTGTTATATATATATTTTTAATTTTTGTTTTCTAAGGCCAGGTGGTTGGGTTCTACTTAGACATGCTCGAAATGAAGGTGTCGCTGGACACTTCCAGCTTGGTCTCCATCAGTGGGCGCCTCCAGACTGCATAGACCATAGCCGGAATTAGTCAATTCCGTCACGCAGAACGGGAGAACTACAGCTCAACATTGTGATGGTTTAACACTTCAGCTTTCTGCCAACAACCAACTCGCATTGAGACCAAACAAAGCCATGCTCTGCCTTCAAATTCATTCAAATTCCTCAGCAGCAGCATGTTTCTTTTTGAACCTTTTACCGGCTCAGTCGGACTACCACCAAGGTTTGACATCGAAGATGCACCTGACGGGCAGCATTTTGTGCCGCTTGTTTGACAGCTCTGACAACCGACTAATCATACCGTTATTCCAAAGGACATGTCCAAGGAACATTTCCAAGGGACATTAAGAGTGACTTGATCTGTTCACCGCTGTTCACGCATGATGATCATTGATGATCATTGATGATCATGATGTGCCTGTGAGCGGCCTAAGGATTTGGAGTCCATCTCTGCGTGTGGATGTGTCTCAATGGTTGCTCTCTGGTGGCTTTGCTTCAGCAGTCAATGCTCAGCGCCAACCGCATCCTGCAGGCGGAACAGAGGAGATCCTTGGAGACCAACGGAAACCAAGTTGATCCAACCAAGATATGTCACACACATGGCCCATATGTATAGGCTGTATAGGATACGCGTTTTTTTTTGCACAGCCCCAGGCAAAGACATTTTGACCAGCCACCACATGTACACTTATACACGAGGCATACTGGAACATACAAACAATATTCATGGCTGCATGTCTATACTGCATAATGCTGCATGTATAAAATGGCTACAAATGGTCAAACAATAGATACGGAGAGATATGACATACATATTACACACACACATATATATACATACAATGCAATCTTTTCAAATCAGCTCAGGTTAGTTCGCTGGCTGGTGGTTGGTTAGTAGGTATTGGTGCCCGGTGTTTTGCATGTCCTGCTAATTGGGATGGTATGTGAAGATTGAAGTGCATCAAAATCGGGGAGAGATTGAGGGTTTGCCTTCTTGTGACTCACCACTCGGGAAGAAGGAAGGGAGTACAGACTTTCATTCATCGTGGCGTGTTTCTGGCATTCCCACCTCAGGTATGTGTGGGTTGACATCCAGAAGCCATATGCTGTGACGTAGCATTCAGAGAAAAACGGAGCGGGGAGCGGGCATGAAGCAGTTGGCCAGGTTTGCTTGGCTGCTATGGAAAACACAGGAAAACACCGCCTTGGCATGTGGCAGACACCATGAACAAAACACCCTTTCCCATCAAAGCTTTTGGGCCCTGTCGTGTTGCGCCAGGCCTAGTACAGAAGCATTACCTACATGCAGTGCAGAGCCTCATTGAGTAGCAATGTGAATGAATGCGTGGTCAAGACATTGTGCAACTTTGGGCCATATTCCCCTCGCAAAGGTGCTTTCTGAAAGAGTAGCACGCGGAGCTGTGATCCAAGAGTTCCGTGACGGGGGGATGTTTAGTGCGTTTTGCCACCGACGTCATGCCTGCACAGACGTCCACTGAGGCAAGAATAAATTTGACCTGGCGCTGGGTCACTTCCTCAGCAGTTCGTGTAGATAAAGGAACATCCAGCTGGAATCAGCTGGAATTGCAATAAATTTCAATAACCTTTCACCGTTCTTTTACACTTCACCTCTTAAGACTCTTTCTCACATTTCTTACCAGGCTGCAGCTGTGCCCCCTCCGCCGTTGCCTGCGTCAGGTGAAGAGGCATGATCGTGAATGCGTTAGACGTCAGCTGCCTCAGCACTGCCTCAGCACTGTCTTACGATTTTTTAAAAACTTGTACATCTTACATCATCTTACTTGTTTTCATCTTGTACATCTTGTCTTAGAGTCTTACTTGTATTTACTTGTGCTGTTTTGCTTTGCGGGCTGTGGCAATGGTTACCATCGGGCCTAGGCCGAGACCGTGCGTCAACTGTGCCGATAAAACTTAACCGTCAGGCCTAAAAGTGGCACTGGCAGTCTCTGAGTCTCTGACTAGCCCAATTTATCCTCATGTTTGGGCGAATTTTCCATCCGTTGCTGGCAGCTGCTGTGGCGGTGCTCTTGTTTTGCATTCGCGCTTTTGGCCACAGCTTAACCCAAGTTGGGCGTTGGCTGCGCACCTGTTGTATAACTTCCCCTAACTTTATCCACTGGGATCTACTGTACTCACTGCTCGGTTTTTTTGAATTAAATTTTGATGTTGGTGCTGATCTTTGGTCGGTGATGTTTGCTGGAAGGTGTCAGAGAAGAAGGCCGCCTGCATGCATCTTTGGTCTATGTTTGGTCCCGGGTTATTTGCTTGGCACCTAAGCCACCATTGCCAGTTGCCAGGCAGAATTTAGAGCTGCAGCGAGATCTGCTGCCAAGACCTCAGGGCTCGAGGGTTGGTGGCGCACAGAATGTCATTGCGACTCCACAATCTTTCTGTAGAGGGATCTCTTGTGGCACCAAGGCAGCTGTTGTGAAAAATAATGCTCTGCAGATGGCTGCGGCTTCGGCAGTAACCCGGCTTAATCTTGACTAATTAATTACTTGTACCTGCTTGAATTGCAGGAAATGTATGAGAAGTGTTTCTTATCAAAGATTCTTTTTTGTCCAGGGATTCCCTGGAATGATTGCTCGATCTGGGAATGTAAGATCTTCTAATAACGAGACAAGAATGCCACCAGGTTTCTGCATGTTTCTGCTAAAGAGATACCCTTCAAGTATTAGCAACCGGGATGGCCTAACGTTTGAGCTTTCAAAGCTTAGGAATCTGCCAAATTGTCACGAGCCGCATCTGTGAAGAGCCCAGCATAAGCTGGTTCTTTTTCACTCTGAGAGGATAAAGTGTCTGGGCCTCCAATGCTGGGAGATAAGGCCGGAGGAGCGCCTGCCAGTCGAGCCCCCGTCAATCGAGCGCCCGTCAGTCGGGCACCTGTCCGTCGGGCACCTGTCAGTCTTGACCTCAGTTCCAGCTCCAGGTGCCAAATGGCGTCGAGCCAACGGATCGCAAAAGCTTAGAATCTGCCGAGGCAAAACTGGCAGCATCTTTCGCAGACCTCGAGGCTTGCCGTGCTTAGCATGTGATGGCAAACAAACCTTGTTTTTCCATGTTATGACCTTGTTGATGGGCCAGCGCAGCTTCAAAAGCTTCCTAAACCATGGGCATCAAAAAAGAGCTTAGGAGTGGCATTCTTTGCAAACCTCACCAAATTTCAGCCGGCAAGCACGAAAGCAGGCTCCAAAGATGTCAGAGTAAAGGCCTTGGATTTGGCATGCATGCGCGAAATTTCATGAGATTGTTGCCGGAATCAATTGCATTTAAACTTAAACTTAAACTGATGAAAGCCAACGCACTGTACCCAGTACTTCGCATCAAGTTGTTTTGAAGCACTTGCGGCTTAGTGCGGCTCTGTGTGTCATCGTCAAAATATCATGGGGATTCCCTGAGGCCGCGTCTCCGGTTCGAGAGCCGGAGGAGAAAGACAGAGAAAGGCGGATGAGTGAGGAGTCGTTTTTTTTAATCTTCGAAAAGGCAACGGAAAAGCTGGACACAGGCTGGACACGGTATTTGCACTGTGCTGACCACCTGACACGGGAGGTCTTCGGACAGAAACCCTGCCACCGTGACAAAGGTTCGTTCCCAAGATTTCCAAGTTTGAGTCCTTTCGAGAGCAGGTTGTGACAGAGGCCTGACTCCCTGAGTCGGTGCATTCCATGCATTCCGTGCATTTAGGCTCACGATGCTTTCAAGAGACGAAGCAGGGGTCCTCAAGCCCCCAACATCATCCAACATTTCCATGACTGGCAGTTGCTGGTGACTAGGCGGTGCCTTTGCTTCTCCAGGTGATGGAGTTCGCAATGCCTTGGACATCAGCCACTCCCTTTCAGACTCTCTTTCTGAGAAGATTTATGAAAAGGCTGGGCCTAGAATCCTAGAAGTTGGACAGATACTCGTACGACACAGTGTCATACTTGTATTACAATGTTCCAATTTATAGTTTATGATACTTTATGATATTATATTATATTTTATGATGCTGCATGACAATGATGTTCTTGATTGGTGAAAATTAATGGGTTCCTGCTCTGAAGCTTTCAGACTGTGGCCCTGCAACCTGTACAGGCTCGCAAACTTGACCTGGGCGTTCCTGACGTCCCTTTGTCTGGCGATGCAGCAGGTACTGAGATGAACGGTGATGATTGAAGATGTCTGTTGTAGCGTAGTATGTTTTAGATTGTCTTGTTGTGTTTTGGTGGGAGCTTGTATGTATGGCTTGAAATGACATGAAATGCTTAATATCTTCCAATCTGGAGGCTCAAGTTTGTCGCTTGCTGATCGGCCGAAGTCGAAGCCCAAGTGAAGCCTTCAGAACCAGTTTGTCCGTCCATAGGAATCCTATGTGCTGATGCTGCAGCAGATGTAACATACTTGCAATAGGCAATGGGTAATCATGGTAATCGTTCCATCTATTGCATTGCACGGCAAAGAGTATCAGGGGAGTCTTGCACCGAAGCCGCTTGGAGTCTGAGCTTTGCCTTGTGACAGATCTGGGGGCAGCGTGAGCACCTTCCTGGACTCTCACGCTGCGAGCTCAAGGATGGCACGAGCTACGTCGCTACGGGCCCTTACGGATGCGCTGTATACGCTATGATTCACTATGATGCGCCAAGATAGGTAGACACCTGTGAGGTACACAAAACTGAGGCCTAGGCACACAGATAGATCAGATAGGTAATGCCAGACAGATGCACGTACAACCAAGTTTCACAAGTTGCACGAGCATCTGTAGAATTTCTTAGACATTGCGCAAGTATTTACAGAAAAAATCTTCAAATATTTACAGAACGGGAGCCAGGGTGTAACACGATGTAACCACGGCCAGGCCAGACCAGCGCCCCGTGGAAGCTCGAAGCCACGGAGGGCTGAGGCTGGGACAACACGTACACGGCGTGGCATGGCGCGGCAACGTCAATTCGCCATGTCGCTGTGAGGCGACCATGGCCATGGCGCAGGGGAGAGAGGCATCTCTTGGCTTTTTTGCAGCTGGGGATCTAGGAAAAGGATGGAAACGGAAGCCCACCATTCTCCAATATGATGGGTATGGGTCAAAAACGCATATCATATAGTGAATATTCACCACTTGAATGGATCAACATCTCGGTAATCTTTTTACAGTAATCTTTTTTTAATTTCACAACATGCTAAGGGCATGCGCGCCACAACCAGAGTTTATCCAACCGCCTTATTACTTCAAGGTACGGCAGACTGCCGTCGTATCAGAAGCTTTAGTCACCGTAGACTGCCGTGCTATCATCCCATGCTTTGCTGGATACATTTGTGTGAACTGTGCAGCTATTGGTTTGAGGAGGTTGGGCAACATACATTTTAACTCTTTTTAACTTCAAAACAGGTACTGCTCAGCCTTTAAGCTTATATAATTCACTTCTTCATGCTGAATGCCCATTCCATACCCTCAGTATTGTCGACCAAGAGAGCAAGCAATATTCCTTGCAAACAACTCACAACCAAACACTGAAACCGCAGCGAGACTTTTGCGCAGTTTTTTTTTCCATCCTCCTGTTGCCTGTCTCAGAATCTGCATTTGGATGCATTTGGGCAAAGACATTTTCTCTGCACGGAAAACTTGGAACATACGTAACATATGATGAAATCAGACATAGCACTCGAAGTGCAACACCAGCAGTCACTAGTCGACAAGCAAATCTCTGAGCTTCTTTGCAGCCTAGTGATGCACCGATGCGATGCCGCCCCGGCAGTTTGGACCTGAACAAGGTGACCCGGGTATGGCCTGGTCGCATGGTGAAACTGCTACGGCGGTTCTCCAAAAGGTCAGAGGGGCTCCAACCTTTGCTCCCAGATTATCTCAACGCTGTTCAAGACTCCTTGAGCTCCAAAGAACCTGAACCATCTGAACCTGAGGTGCCCAAAATGCCTAAGGCTGAACCTGCAAGATCTCCAGCTCCATCAGCGATGGAATTGGACGCACCAACGGCAACTGCCAAAGAAAAGCAGGTCGTAGCTGTTTCTTTGCAGCCGGGTGAGGCCTTGTCACCGCTGAAGACACTTCTGGACCCCCGACAGCCACTCCCGTCTCATTTGGCGAGGATGGGGTCGGTTGAGGTTGTGAAGATTCTCAATAAGCTGGCAGAGGATCGTGTTGCACATTCTGTCGATTCACATGATTCTCCGGAGATTGACACAGAGAAGCAAGCTGAGCAAGTGGATGTCTCAGATGTCTCTGAACGAACTCAGCCGCATTCTCTCCAAGAGACGAATCAGCATGGGCGTGAGTGGGACTATCAACGTCTCCGTTTGCGAGTCGAGCCTGGGCACAGACACAAGATTCAGGCAATGATGTGTAAGAAAATTCTGACCGATTGCTTGGCAACGCTGCGAGTATTGCAAGGCCAGAGACAACGGGATGATCCCCTTTGGCGATTCGAAGGTCGACGCGCCTACAAACTTGTCTTGAACTCTTCCCCTAAGGAGTTGGTCAGATTCTTGGCATTTAAACACTTGCACATTGCTCATGGGCCTTTGCGCCGAGCTCTGATTCCTGGACCAAGCTTAACGGAAGGTCAAATGCATGACCTTCAAGATGAATGGCGTCAGCTGATGCATTGGTTCCTACAAAGTGTAGGTCCGGTCCCGGAGGAAGTGCTGCTGCGTAAGTTTCTGGATGGCGAGCTTTCATGGAGTCTGGTTCTCAAGCTGCTGCGGGTTGACTTAAGCATTGGTCCTCGGGACAAGGTCGATCGCAGAATGTAGCCCTTTTCCTGCGACCTCCATTCATAATATGAATGTTGAGCAGCAGCTGCATTGGCTACAAATCTATATATTTGCCCAGAAGCGAAGAGTGGAAGGGCTGGATTAATGTAGCGGTGTTTCTAGAAGAATTTTCATTGTGCGAGAAAATCAAAGAGCTCGTTTGTAACATGTTTAGTTTTGGATCTCATGTCTTTGTTGCCCTGATGTGTGCAGTTCAATGTTAGCCCATGAGCCTTGTGTCATGCAAGCAGGAAAGTACCAGAGATGCTGGAGCAGCGCTGTCGCCCAGCTGATCCCTCAGCCACCAGAATTTTTCCATCCCCAAGGGTCTTCAAGGGTCCTCTCCGATGCCTTCAAAGCGATTGCGAATCATTTTTTTGAAACAACCACCGGTTGGAAGCAAAACTGAAACCAGACACACTGTAGTTCAAATATCTCTAGAAGCCACATAAAGGCACACATCTGCCTGTCACTGTGTTTTATAAAGCTCGCGTTGTCCCATCTTGCTGCTAGTGCTTCTCTCCCTGCTCCTTTTTTTTGCTCCTGCTCCGCTGCTGCTGTCAATGTTGTCGCACCTCCAAACGGCTTGGAGTTGCAAACATGGACGCAGGAAATCGCAGGAAATCGCAGGAAATCGCAGGAATGTGATTGCGAGACCGATTCGTTCTTGGCGTGTTATCTTCGCCCGTCAGCCTGGATATTTTCCAGAGACTTTAGAAGAGCATAATATGCTTCGGATGACCTTTCCGATCTTCCCATGGTCCCCCCAAAAAATTAAAGCCGCGTCATGCACAGGCCTTTCAAATACCAATCCTTCCTTTCTGAAGTTTACCTTGTCAACACTGCCCCAGTCAAAATCTTTTTCGGTTAGAGATGGGAAAAAGGCGGCATACTTATCATCGGGGGAGAGATCATCAGGTCCAAGGTAGAGATTATTTAGGAGTTGGAGCTGCTTGTAGATCCGTGCGGCGAACCGCGGCAACAATAACTCCGAAAGGTAGCTCGAACTTTTACCGAGTGCTCACAACATGCCCTTGTGAATTGTGCTCAGGTGCCCTGAACAAGCTGGTGCTCAAGCCTCGAGGTTGGCACATAAGCACGGAAAGGGTTGGCAAGCCAAGTTGCCCATTGCCCCTTGCCAGATTCAAAGCGTCCAGATGCAGTCTCCATCTTACTGTGTCTTACTGTGTCACACTGATCAAGAATTCTTCCAGATGATGTCAGGACTTCTAGCTGGTAGAGCTTCAGCCATATGCTTTGAGTGGTGAGCAATGCCATGCTGAAACTTCTTGTTTTCAAGGTTGCGAGAGCGGAAGGTGCAGAGGGCCAGCCGCACCTTGACAAGCAAGAGAGTTGCTTCTTTGAACTGAATGGATTTTTCACAACAACTTGCGGCCGAGATGAGGTTGGTTCCATGATCTGTTTTGATTGTGATGTCAATTGCTGACTGTTTCGCTCTGGGGATTGCCGGACCAGTGTGGTATGAGGCAAAACCGGTCTCGAAAAGGAGCGCCTTCAAAAGAGGTGCATTGCAAGCAAAGCCGTCGTTCAGTTGAGCCAAGAGCTCTTAGCTTCGGATCCGGTTAACCCTGTGATCTACTTACCAGAAGGTTCTGAGTGAAAGCACATAGTTATTTTTGTTGGCATTTCTTTGCCGTTGCTACAGTACGTGTTATGTTTTTGTCATTTGTCATTCGTTTTGGTCATTTGGGTTGTCGTTTTTCTGTGATTTATGCTGTCGTTTGTTGTTATTTGGGTTGTCATTTCCTTGTCATTTCTCGTTCTTGCGGGGACAGCATCCAAACATGTCGAACATAATTAGTAAGTTCGATCGATTTTTGTAATATTTTTATTCTGTTATTTCTATTTATTTATCGTTTTGAATTTGAATCCGGCGTTTGAAGCAGACAGAGCCTGAAGATCGCAGAAATGGTACATTTCCATACATTTCCTCGTTTTTTTTTCCATGTGTTTGTCATTCATGAGTCATGGTTCTGTAATTTTTTTGGTCTCGCTATTTTTTTTGGGAGCCTGGAGCCCGTCGAAAATGGTACTTAGCACTTTTTCGTTTTTTAAAATTCATTATATTCATTTCTCTTCTGTTGGAGGGCGGCATTTGCGATGCGGCCTGATAATGCCCAGAATCGTACTTTTCCTCGAATTTTGTTAATTGTTCTGTAATTCATCCTTTTCTTGGAGCCTGGCATTTGCAGCATGCAAAAATGACAGACCATGACAGAACATGACAGAACCATACCGCATCCAACTGACAAACAAATGACAAATGACACGCCCAAATACAAGAACATGACAGCAACATGACAAAAAATAGCAACATTTTTTTTAAAAGATTTTCAGGTGCTGCTGACCTAGGCAACTCATAACCCCGACAGAATGGTTGGAACCAACAAAGCCTCATGATTCGATCCTGCAAGTTTGACCACAGGGTGCAGGATGCAGTATATTGATGCATATTGGCAGTGTATGCAATTGTGTTGTTCAGGAGTTGCGCAGGAGAGACACTCCTGGAGGCCATGTGCCGCGCTTTTGAATCCAAATGTGCGACATAGTACACTAAGCATGAACTAGCATATTGAATTTGCATAGGCTTGAGCCTTCCTGCCCTTGCATTTGTGTGCAGGCAGGGATGTCCCTGTTGACACCGAGATTTTGTTAGCGAAGGTGCATCCGATTGCCAGGGCACTGGTGGGGCATGGTGGAACGCTTCTTGGATTGCAAGGCTGAGATGTTGATGCGGCCTCTACCAAGCCAAGAAGGCCTGCAGTGGCCATGGCACAGTGTCGTCTGAATTTATTGATGATTTCTGGCAATCAATGTGAAGCAAAAGCGGGCACTCGGGGCATTATTCACTTTGTAAAATGAGGTGCCAGGATACCTTCCGGGTTTGTGGATTCTTTTCTCCAATGCCATCCAATGCCTATGGTGAGACAGTTTTCCTTTTTCCTTCGGATACTGGTGCTGCAGGTGCAAGGGCTGAGCCACAAACCTAGTTGAAACTCATTGCAAGGTTGCATCCATGTGAAATTCTGGTGCATTGCAGATGATAGGTTACAACAGTATACGACAGATTACGACAGCTACATTGCTACATCCTGACCTTCCCAGGCCTGATAGGCAGCGCCCAGACAGATCTGAAGCCGGGGAGCACAGCAAAATGGAAGTAGCTGAAATGAGTTGGCCTTGCCACAAGTTGAATCCTCAGGGCACAGCTCGTGTTTGGAAGGCCGGCATTTGCTTGTTCCGGGGCCCACTCGGTCATACATGTTTTGGAACAGATGTTGTTGTAGAGCTGTTCCACTGTTCCAGTGAACCTTGAGCGAATCCGTGCTTCTGACAGGCTCGCTCATCAACAGGCCGCAAAGAAATGTACTGTAGTTTTGTTTCTGTGACACTTGGAGGTGGCGCGATACTGCGCAGTCACAAAAGCATGGGAAGATTGGAAATAATTTTCGGCAGCCGTATGCAGCCACTGGAGAGAGAGAGAGAGAGAGATATAATAGACAGATAGAAAAGGGGAGCATTGTTTGTAAACACATCCCGGGGCTTGTTCTGCCGGGGAATGTGGCGAAACAAGTTGATTTGAGGGCCTCCATCTGCCAAAGATGACCTTCCTGAGCCTGTCCATTTGAGAGGCTCGAGTTGTAGCAAGTTGGCAGGGATCATTCGGTCTGGAATTTCATGAGAGCACACTCAATAAGAGAAAACATTGCCGTATCATACTATATCCTCGATATTGACGCCTTTCGTAGGCCGAGACTCAGACGACTCTCAGATGTCAGGCAAGTTTTTCATTGAGCGTGGCGCTGCGTTGAGTTATCGAAGGAAGTTTAGAAGTCAAACTTCCGACAATACGGACAGATGAAAAGCAGAGTAGGGGAGAGGCAGAGAGAAGAGGAAGATTAGAAGAGAGAAGATGAGAAGAGAAAGAGTCAGAAGAAAGAAGATACAGATGCGCGAAAAGGTAGGAAAGTCGCG